>OLYB01001142.1_pt1 | contig 21725 bp, 18 predicted proteins | sample 1674481 | NCBI WGS metagenome assembly OLYB01 (sample SAMEA103958167, study PRJEB25191) | human gut metagenome
CGACCTCCGGGTTATGAGCCCGACGAGCTACCAACTGCTCTACTCCGCGATATTGAATTGGACCCGGTTGGTGCCGGTGACCGGACTCGAACCGGTACGGTATTGCTACCGGGAGATTTTAAGTCTCCTGTGTCTACCATTCCACCACACCGGCGGATATCGGCAGGGATCATAGTACCACACACAGGCGGCAAAGTCAAGGGCTTTTCAAAAATTTATTTCAAAGGCAGGGGAATATGTAATTGGGCAGCCCATGGAGGCTGTTGCAAAAAGGGTCGGACCAAGGTCCGGAGAAATATGGTGCGGTGTTCATTTTTTGATTTTTTCTGTTTACGACCACCCGGTATTCTGGCGGAGCTTGCGTTTTTGCCTCAAATCCTGTAAAATAGTATGAAAACGAACTGGCCCCACACTTCGCAGAGAACTGCTGCGAGGCCGATCATATAAGGAAGGAGCAAGCTGCTGTGTCACAGGTAACAAAACGAGCCTTGGAACAGTCACTGAAGAATTTGCTGCTGAAAAAACCGCTGACCAAAATCACCATCAATGACATTGCCGAGGACTGCGGTATCAACCGCATGACCTTTTATTACCACTTCAAGGATATTTACGATCTTGTGGAATGGTCTTGCCTGGAGGATGCCAAGAGAGCGCTGGATGAGAAAAAGACTTATGAAACGTGGCAGCAGGGATTTTTGCAGATCTTCGAGGCGGTACAGGATAACAAGCCCTTTATTCTGAATGTTTACCGCTGCGTCCACAGGGAACAGGTCGAAAAATATCTGCGGCCGCTGGTAGACCGGCTTTTGCTGGATGTGATCGATGAAGAAGTCGGCGAAATGAAGGTCCGGGACGAGGACAAGCAATTCATCGCCCAGATCTATTCATACATCTTTATCGGGCTGATGCTCGACTGGATCAAAGACGATATGCGGGAGGACCCGCAGCAGATCGTGGACAGGCTTGCCAGGCTTATCAAAGGCTCTGTGTCAGCAGCGCTCTCCCGTTTCCAATTCTGATTTTATCATTTTTGCGAATCTGATGATAATTTTTACACTTTGCGGCTCCGTGATAAGTCTTTTATCACGGAGTTTTTTCTGTTTATTGTAAGCCGGACGGGAAACGCTATAATGAGACCATCGAAAGAAAAAAATAACTGGAGGTTTTGTTATGTATTACTCTGCTGGCACTTACGAGTCCTTTGCTCATCCCGAAAAGCCCAAGGATGTGGACAAAAAATCGGCTTATATCATCGGCACCGGCCTTGCCGGCCTGACCGCCGCTTTCTATCTGGTCCGCGACGGACAGATGAAGGGCGAGCACATCCATGTATTTGAAAAGCTGGACCTGGCAGGCGGCAGCTGCGACGGCCGTAAGGACATCACCAAGGGCTTCTTTATGCGGGGCGGCCGTGAGATGGACAACCATTTTGAGGTCATGTGGGACACCTTCCGTGATGTTCCGTCCATCGAGACGCCGGGCATCTCTGTTCTGGATGAGTATTATTGGCTCAACAAGCACGATCCCAACTATTCTCTGTGCCGCGCCAGCGTGAACCGCGGTGAGGATGCCCACACGGATAAGCAGTTCAAGTTGGACAAGGACTCCGCCATGGCCCTGTCCAAGCTGTTTATGACCCCGGAAAAGGATCTGGAGGACAAGAAGATATCCGATGTTCTGCCCGATTCCTTCTGGAATACGAACTTCTGGCTGTATTGGCAGACCATGTTCGCTTTCCAGCGTTGGTCCAGTGCTCTGGAGATGAAACGGTATCTGTGCCGCTATGTCCATCACATCGACGGCCTGCCCGATTTCAGCGCCCTGCGCTTCACCAAGTATAATCAGTATGAAAGCATGATCCTGCCGCTGGTGAAATATCTGGAGTCTCACGGTGTGCATATCGAGTATGGCATGGATGTCAGGAATGTCATCATCGACACCGAGGGCGACAAGAAGGTTGCCCGGCAGATCGTGTATGTCAAGGACGGCAGGGAGCAGACCATCGACCTCATCGAGGATGATCTGGTGTTCATCACCAACGGCTGCTGCACCGACACCTCCTGCTATGGCGACCAGACCCATGCCCCCGACCTGTCCGGCGTGAAAAACGGCGCAGGTGAGTCCTGGGATATGTGGAAGGCCATTGCTGCCCAGGCGGAGCACGGCGAGTACGGCAACCCCGATGCCTTCTGCTCCGATGTGGACGCCACCAACTGGATGAGCGCTACCGTGGCCACCTCCAACGAGGAGATCATCCGGCATATTATGAGCATCTGCAAGCGTGATCCCCGCTCCGGTAAGGTGACCACCGGCGGTATCGTCACCGTCAAGGACAGCACCGACAACTGGTACCTTTCCTGGACCATCAACCGCCAGCCTCAATTCAAGTCCCAGGATAAGAACATGGTGCTTGTGTGGCTGTATTCTCTGAATACCAACAGAGAAGGCAACTATGTGAAAAAGGCCATGCGGGACTGCACCGGCGAGGAGGTCTGCCGTGAGTGGCTGTATCACATCGGCGTGCCCACCGAAAAGATCGATGCGCTGGCCCACGATGCCTGCAATACCACCACCTGCTTTATGCCCTATATCAACGCCTTCTTCCAGCCCCGCAAGGAATCTGACCGTCCCAAGGTCGTGCCCGATGGCGCCGTGAACTTTGCCTTCATCGGTCAGTTCGCCGAGACGCCCCGTGACACCATCTTCACCACCGAGTATTCCATGCGTACGGGTATGGAGTCGGTCTATACCCTGCTGGACATCGACCGCGGCGTGCCGGAGGTCTGGGGCAGCAAGTACGATGTGCGTGAGATCCTGCGTGCCTGCTACTACGCCATCGACAAGAAGCCTATCAGCCAGGCGCCGCTGTCCTTCAAGGAGAGGGAAATGCTCAAGGTGCTCCTGAAAAAGGTCAAGGGCACCGATATTGAGCTCCTGCTGAAGGAAAGCGGACTCATCAAGTAAATATCCCCATTCAGCGGGCGGCTGCCGATGCACAGGAGGCACCGGCAGCCGCTTTTTGCGCAAAAAGGAGGTAACAGAAATGCTGCTCCCCTGCATCAGATTATAACAGAACAGAAAAAATCGAGCGGTCATAAGTGAAATCCCTTATGACCACTCGATATGGTGCCGGTGGTGGGACTCGAACCCACACGGAGTCGCCCCCGGCGGATTTTGAATCCGCTACGTCTACCATTCCATCACACCGGCATATAGCTCGATTATTATACCTTATTTTGTGGACAAATGCAAGAAAAATTTGCCGCCCCCGAAACGGGGGCGTAGGACTACGATACATATTGGATGGTGCAGACCGTCGGACCCCGCAAAATACCCCCCTGGGCCCGGCAAGACCGGGTCCAGGGGGTATCTGTGTATTTCTCTCCGGCACGCTCACCTGGCGTACAACAAGCCAATAAGCCAGTTCAGCGTCCGTCCCGGCAGAATGCGGGTCAGGAATACAAAGAACTGATAGTCCAGCCGTATGGTATAGATGGGCTTGGGCCGCCGCTTCATGGCCACCCGGGCGATAAACGCTCCGGCCTTGGCCGGGTCCATACCCGTCTGCTCGTCGTGCTCCATCCTCTGGACGGACCGGCCGATGCGGCCCTGATACACGTCGTCTCCGGCCATGGTTTTCACCCGGGCGGCGGTAAAGCCCGTGTGAATATCTCCGGGCTGTACGGCGCACACGGTAATGCCAAAGGGCCGCAGCTCGTTGGCCAGGGCCATGGTATACGCGTTCACCGCCGCCTTGCCGGCGGAGTAATACGCCTGGAACGGAATGGGGCAGGGCGCCGCCACAGAGCTCAGGTTCACGATGCGGCCCCGGCCCGCCTGGCGCATGTGGGGGATCACGGCCTTGTTCATCCGCACCATGCCGAAGAAGTTCACGTCCAGCAGCCGCTGGGCCTCCGCCGTGTCCGTAAACTCCACCGCTCCGGAGATGCCGAAGCCTGCGTTGTTGATGAGCACATCGATGCGTCCGGCCTGGCCGATGATCTCCGCCACGGCGGCGCGGACCTGGTCCTCATCGGTGATGTCGCAGCGGATGTGGTGCAGGCCCTCCACCCCCTGCTCCCGGCGGCTGAGCTCATACACATCATAGCCCGCATCCCGCAGGCACAGGGCCGTAGCCTTTCCGATGCCGGAGGTGCCTCCGGTGATAACCGCAATCTCACTCATGGTCCTTCACCAGCACGTCCGCCATGATGTCCATGGCCTCATCCAGCAGGGCCTCGGTATGGGTGGCCATATAGCTGGTCCGCAGCAGGGCCTCCCCCTCCGGCGTGGCCGGGGGCAGCGTGGGGTTCACATACACGCCCCGGTCATAAATGTCCCGGGCCACCTCCAGGGTGTGGTATGTCTCATAGGTATAGATGGGGATGATGGGCGTGGGCGCCGTCAGAGCAGACTCCCGGATCTTCAGCCCCCGGTCCGTCATGCCCCTCCGGGCATACAGGCTCAGCGCACGCAGCCGTTCCGGCAGCTCCGGGTGGGCCTCCAGGTGCCGCAGGGCTGCCAGGGCCGTGGCGCAGTTGGCCGGCGGAATGGACGCCGAGAAGATGAAGGGACGAGAAACGTGGCGCACATAGTCCGCCACCTCCTCCGATGCCGCCATGTAGCCGCCCAGAGATGCCAGAGACTTGGAAAACGTGCCCATATACACGTCCACCTGGTCCTCCAGGCCAAAGTAGCTGGCCGTGCCACGGCCGCCCTCGCCCAGAACGCCCAGCCCGTGGGCGTCGTCCACCATGACCCGGGCCCCATACTTCTTGGCCAGAGCGCAGATCTCCGGCAGCCTGGCGATGTCGCCGCCCATGGAGAACACGCCGTCGGTGACGATCAGCGCGCCGTTCTTCTCCGGCACACGCTGCAGCATCTTCTCCAGCTCGGCCATGTCGCTGTGGCGGTAGCGCAGCATCTTGCCGTAGCTCAGCTGGCAGCCGGCGTAGATGGACGCGTGGTTCTCCCGGTCGCAGATCACATAGTCGTGCCGGTCCACCAGGGCGCTGATAATGCCCACATTGGCCTGGAACCCGGTGCCGAAGGTGACGATGCCGGGCTTGCGCAGAAACTTCCCCAGCTCTGCCTCCAGCTCCAGGTGCATCTCCAGGGTGCCGTTTAAGAACCGGGAGCCGCTGCACCCGGTGCCGTACCGCTCCAGGGCGTGAATGCCTGCCTCCACCACGTCCGGCGCGATGGTCAGGCCCAGATAGTTATTGGAGCCAAGCATAATGCGGCGCTTGCCCTCCATCTGCACCTCCACGTCCTGCCGGGACTGCAATGCGTGGAAATAGGGATATACTCCCGCCTCCTTCAGTTCCTTGGCCAGAGAGGGGGCGCTGCATTTTTCAAAAATATCCATGTATAGCCTCCTTATTTGCTAATATGAAATATCAGTTTTCATGGTGAAAACAATCATTTTTACAGGGATTTATGATTCAAGTTATTATATACTGTTCCCGGCACCCCTGTCAACCGGTGATTTTCCCGGAGGCGTTTCCCCCAAGCGGCAGACCCTGTACCGGGCTAAAAAGAGCATCCGCAGGCCCCTGCGGATGCTCTTTTCCTATACGATTACACGGACCGGGTGGCCACCACGTCCACGCCGGTACCCAGCACGTTGGGGATCACCACGTCCCCGGCGTGTACCGGGGCCGTCAGATGCACCCGGCACAGCGCCCGGGCCACATCCAGCACCCTTTCCTTGGGTACGTCTCCCCGGGTGCGGACAGACACCACCGGCAGCAGGCCGCCGGTGACCCGGACGGTGCCGGTAACGGTGCGGGCCGGATGGGTACACTCCTTCCGGGCGTAGGCGTCCCCCCGGGGACAGGTGTTGCCGGTGACCTCCGTCACCTGGCTGCCGTCCATAACGGCGGTCAGCTGGCAGCCCATAGGGCAGCCGATACACGTCAGCTCGCGGATGCTCATTGTGCCACCTCCTCCACCTGAATGGTGATCTCCGCCAACTCCCGGGGCAGGTCTGCCCGCCGCAGGGTCAGCTGCTCCATCTCGCCGGGGGTCAGGATGCGCTTATGCACCCGGCGCAGCAGCGCTCCGTCGGCGTAGACCGCCAGGTCGGCGTTCTGATACGGCTTCCCCACCCGGAACCGGACGGTGACGGACTCCTCCATCCCCTCCGGGTCCAGATACTGCGGCACTGTATACCGCACGCCGTTTTTCCCGGTCAGGCGGACGGTTTGCCGCTCCCGCCGCTGCTCCAGCAGGTACCGGGCAGCGTTTTCTCCTGCCCGTGCCGCCTCCTGGGACACAAAGTCCACCAAATCGTGAACGTGCAGCACGTTGCCGCAGGCAAACACACCGGGGATAGAGGTGGACAGATCGTCCCCAACCTCCGGGCCGCCGGTAACGGCGTCCAGCCGGACGCCTGCCTGCTGACTCAGCTCGTTTTCCGGCAGCAGCCCCACGGACAGCAGCAGGGTGTCGCAGGGGATGTCCCGCTCCGTGCCGGGGATGGGGCGGCGGTTTTCGTCCACCCGGGCCAGGGTCACACCCTCCAGCCGTTCCTGTCCGTGAATATCCACCACCGTGGTGGACAGGTACAGGGGAATATCGAAATCCTCCAGGCACTGGACGATGTTCCGCTTCAGGCCGCCGGAATAGGGCATGACCTCCGCCACTGCGTGGACTTTGGCCCCCTCCAGGGTCATGCGCCGGGCCATAATCAGGCCGATGTCGCCGCTGCCCAGGATCACCACGTCCCGGCCGGGCATCAGCCCCTCCATGTTCACCAGCCGCTGGGCGGTACCGGCGGAGTAGATGCCCGCCGGGCGGCAGCCGGGGATGTTCAGTGCGCCCCGGGGCCGCTCCCGGCAGCCCATGGCCAGAATCACCGCATCGGCGCTGATCTGCATGAGTCCCGTTTCCCGGCCCGTCACCGTCAGCACCCGGTCCCGGGACAGGTCCAGCACCATGGTGTTCAGCAGATACGGAATCTCCAGCTCCCGGACCTGGTCCGCGAACCGCCGGGCGTATTCCGGCCCGGTAAGCTCCTGGGAAAAGGTGTGCAGGCCGAAGCCCGCGTGGATGCACTGGTTCAGAATACCGCCCAGCTCCCGGTCCCGCTCAAGGATCAGCAGATCCTGCACCCCGGCCCTCCGGGCGGCGATGGCGGCGGCCAGGCCCGCAGGGCCTCCGCCGATAATGGCAAGCTGTACGTGTTTCATCATGCTTCCTCCTTGGTCCGGCCGGTCAGCAGCCGGGATGTGCCGCCGTTTTTCGTCAGCTCCGTCTGGGGTACCCCCAGTTCCCGGGCCAGGATCTCCATGACCCGAGGCGTGCAGAAGCCTCCCTGGCACCGACCCATACCGGCCCGCACCCGGCGCTTCACCCCATCCAGGGACCGGGCCCCGGGGACCCGGTGGATGGCGTCCACGATCTCCCCCTCGCTGATGCCCTCGCAGCGGCACACGATGTTGCCGTAAGCGGGGTTCTCCTCTGCCAGGCGCTGCCGCCGGGCAAAGGGCAGCTCCCGCAGGTGGACGATGTCCCGCCGCACGGGGTCGAAGTTCTGCTTCTGCCGCGCATTCAGATACGCCGCCGCCTGCTCCGCCAGATAGGCCCCGATGGCCGGAGCGGAGGACAGCCCCGGGGACTCGATGCCCAGGGCCTCGAAATAGCCGGGGACAGGCTGCCCCACGCGGAAATCGTCGTCCCCCTCCGCCAGATGGGCCCGCAGCCCGGCAAAGCTGGTGATCACGTCCCGCAGCGGCAGACCCGGCACGCTCTTGCGAGCCATATCCTGGGCAAAGGCCAGTCCCTCCGCCGTGGTGGCGGTCAGGTCCCGCTGCTCCTGGTCCGCGGCGGTGGGGCCCACCAACAGGTTGCCATGGACCGTGGGCGTTACCAGCACGCCCTTGCCCATGGGGCCCGGCAGCTGGAACACGGTGCGCTGCACCAGGCCGCCGTCCTTCTTGTCCAGCAGGCAGTATTCACCCCGGCGGGGCACGATGCGGGCGGTATCGCTGCACACCTGGTTATGGAGCACATCGCCCCACACGCCAGCGGCGCTGATCACGGCCCGGGTCTCCATGGTCCCCCGGTTGGTTTCCAGGGTATAGCCCGCCTGAGTCCGGCGGATGCGCTCCACCCGGGTGTCGAAGCGGAAGGTCACGCCGTTGTGAGCGGCGTTCTCCGCCAGGGCGATGGTCATGCCGAAGGGACAGATGATGGCGCTGCTGGGGGCGTACAGGGCGGCAACGGCCTTCTCCGACAGGGCAGGCTCCAGCGCACGAAGCCGCTCTCCCCGGACGATCTCCAGGCCCTCCACGCCGTTGACCTGTCCCCGGTGCAGAAGCTCCTCCAGATGGGGCAGGCCCGCCTCCTCAAAGCATAGCACCAGGGCCCCGTTCCGGCGATAAGGGAAGTCCAGCTCCCGGGACAGCGCCTCCATCCGGCGGCTGCCCTCCACGTTGAACCGGGCCTTCAGACTCCCCGCCGGAGCGTCGAACCCGGCGTGAACGATGGCGGAATTGGCCTTGCTGGTGCCCACGCATACGTCCTCTCCCTGCTCCACCAGGCACACGTCCAGCTGCCAGCGGCTCAGCTCCCGGGCCACGGCGCAGCCCACTGCGCCGCCGCCGATGATGACCACATCCTGCATACAAAGTGCTCCTTTCCGCGAAAAAAGAGCCACGCCAAAGCCCGCCCGGTCTCCCGGGCGGCCCTTTGCATGACTCAATCTCTCAATGCATTCAATATATATTGTCATTATACGCCGTCCGCCCCCGCTTGTCAATGGCAAACGGGGGCGGACACAGGCTACTGCGCCTCAATCTCTTTGATATTCACTTCATTTCCCTGAACCAGCCAGGTGTCCTCGCTGCCGCAGAAGGGACACACCCGGCCTTGGGGTACGGTGTCATAGTCCCGGCCGCAGCCATCGCAGTGAGTGATGGCGTGGACCGTCTCGAACCGCAGCTGTGCCCGGGGCATCAGCTCCGTCCGGGCCACAGCCCATTTCCAGCAGCTCTCCAGCTCATGGGGCACCACACCGGACACCTGACCCAGCTCCAGCGTCACCGACGCCACATCGGTGAGCTGCTGCTGCCGCCCAATGTCCTCCACGGCCCGGATCACATGAAAAACGATGCCCAGCTCGTGCATTATTTCTTCCCGGCCTTCCGGATCTTGATCTGCCGCTTCACCATGTAGGGCAGGATGGCCTTCATCTTATCCTCGGAGGGGATCATGTTGGTGCACTCCGGCCGCTCCCGGTGCAGGTGAATGGCGTCAAAGGCGCACTTGGTGGTGCACACACCGCAGCCGATGCACTTGTTGGGGTCCACCACGGAGGCGCCGCAGCTGAGGCAGCGAGCCGTCTCCTTCTGCACCTGTTCGGCGGTGAAGGCCACCCGCTCGTCCCGGAAGGTCCGGCGCAGGGCCTCGTTGTACCCGATCCGCTGGCGGGGCGTGTTGTCGAAGCCCACGGGGATCAGGGCGTTCTCCTTGTCCAGCTCCACAAACTGGCGGCGGTTGCGGCCGATGGTCAGGGTTGCCTTCTGCACGAACCGGTGCAGGGAAATGGCGCCCTCCTTGCCGGCGGCGATGGCGTCGATGGCGAACTTCTGACCGGTGACGGCATCGCCTCCGGCGAAAATGTCGGGCTCCGCCGTCTGATACGTTACCGGGTCCACCTGGGCGGTGCCGTTGGGGTTGAAGGTCACGGCGGTGCCCGTCAGCAGCTGCCGCCAATCCACCTTCTGGCCGATGCAGTACAGCACCGTGGCACAGGCCGCCTCGCAGGCATCGTTATCGTCGAACACCGGTGCGAAGCGCCCCTGGTCGTCCTTCACCCGCAGGCACTTGCGGAAGCGAATCCCGGCGGCATGACCGTCCCGGGTCACCACCTCCGTCTGGCCCCATCCGGCGTGGATGGTCACGCCGTCACGCTCGCACTCGCCCCGGTCCTCCGCGCCCATGGGCATTTCATCATAGCCCTCCAGGCAGTACAGGTCCACGGACTCCGCGCCGCAGCGCACCGCCGTCCGGGCCACGTCCGCCGCGATGTTGCCGCCGCCGATGACCACCACGGGGCCCGCCAGCTTGCTGCACTGGCCGCCGTTTACCTGGCGCATGAAGTCGATACCGGCCATAACGCCCTGAGCGTCACCGCCGGGGATATCCAGCTTGCCGCCGGACTGCAGGCCCACGGCCACATAGAAGCCCCGGAAGCCCTCCTGGCGCAGCTGGGCAATGGTCACATCCTTGCCCACCTCCACGCCGCAGCGGAACTGAACGCCCATCTCCCGCAGCACGTCGATCTCCGCCTGGACCACGTCCTTCTCCAGCCGGAAGCTGGGCAGGCCGTTCTCCAGCATGCCGCCCAGACGCTGCTCCTTTTCAAACACGGTGGGGCGGTAGCCCTTCTCCGCCAGGTAATAGGCGCAGGACAGGCCCGCAGGGCCGCCGCCGATGATAGCGATCTGCTGATCGAACTCGCCGTCTACCTTGGGGATCACCTTCTCCGGCACGAACCGGGTGGCGGCGTCCAGGTCCTGCTGGGCAATGAACCGCTTCACCTCGTCGATGGCCACGGCCTGGTCCACGGTGCCCCGGGTGCAGGCATCCTCGCACCGGCGGTTGCAGATGCGCCCGCACACGGCGGGGAAGGGATTCTCCCGCTTGATCAGCTGCAGCGCCTCCCGATACTTGCCCTGGGCCGCCAGCTTCAGATAGCCCTGCACGGCGATGTGGGCGGGGCAGGCGGTCTTGCAGGGGGCGGTGCCGGTGTCGTAGCAGTTGATGCGGTTCTTGTCCCGATAGTCGATGGACCACTTGTCGGGGCCCCACTTCACCGCATCCGGCAGCTCCTGCCGGGGATATTCCACGGGGCCGTCCTTGGTGCACAGCTTCTGGCCCAGCTTCACCGCACCGGCGGGACAGTATTCCACGCACCGGCCGCAGGCCACGCACTGGTCCGTCTCCACCCGGGCCACATAGGCGCTGCGGGACATGTTGGGAGTGTTGAACAGCTGGCTGGTGCGCAGGGCATTGCAGACGTTGACGTTGCAGTTGCAGATGCCGAAGATCTTCTGCTCGCCGTCGATGTTGGTGATCTGGTGGACAAAGCCGTTGTCCTCTGCCTTCTTGAAGATGGCCATGGCCTCGTCATAGGTGATGTATTCTCCGCGGCCCGTCTCCACAATATAGGTGGCCATATCGCCCACGGCGATGCACCAGCTTTCCGGGTCGTCGCCGCAGCCCTCGTTCAGATACTGGCGGCTGGCCCGGCAGGAGCACATGCTCTTGGCATACTTGCCCTCGTACTTGTGCAGCCAATAGGAGATTTTTTCCAGGCCCACGGCCTCGTTTTCCGTCTCGATGGCCTTTTCCACGGGGATCACGTGCATGCCGATGCCGGCCCCTCCGGGAGGCACCATGGGGGTGATCTTCTCCAGGGGCAGGAAGGTCATCCGCTCAAAGAAGGCCGCCACCTGGGGATGCTCGTCCATCTGGCTGCGCCGCATGTTGAAAAACTCCGCGCTGCCGGGGACGAACTGGGGCAGGACATACCGCTTTTCGTGGTTGGGGTTCTTCCCGTCCAGATTCTCCCAGTTGTATTCGATCAGGCCCACCCAGGCCATGTCGTCCAGCAGCTTCTGCAGAGGCTCCCGCTCCAGCTTGGTCAGCTTCATCAGCTGCTCGATGGTCTTGGGCTTGCGGACGCCCATCTTCAGGGCCACGTCCGCCATTTCGTCGGTGACCAAGTCCGCCAGGCCCCAGTATTCCGGATCGTTGCCCTTGACGCCCTTGAGCTTGGCGGGCACCCGGTCGGTAATCATGGCCACCAGCTTCGCAATCTTGGGCCGGGGCTCGTCCACCACAGGGATGGTAAAGGGCAGCTTCTCCTGCTCCAGGGGGAACGCGGTGGGACGATCGCCGTTGATGTTCTTTCCCATGTCAAATCTCCTTCATTTCCGCCCAACGGGCGGTTTTTTCGATACCAACTCACTATTATAATAGCAACTTCTGCCGCAAAAAGCTATTGACTGTTTCTCTAAAGTTATGATATCCTATTTTATGGTCCTGGTCGGACCAGAAGGAGGATATGCCATGGATTTCCGCCCCATTGTGGCCCCGTCCATCCGGGAGCTGTTCATTCAGCAGCTGGAGGGGGCTATTCTGTCCGGGCAGCTGAAGCCCGGGGACCGGCTGCCCACGGAGCGGGAGCTGGCCGACACCATGCACATCAGCAAGACCGTGGTCCATGAGGGCCTGCGGGAGCTGCACCGCCTGGGCTTTCTGGACATCGCCTCCCGCCGGGGCGTCACCGTGGCGGACTATGCCCAGACCGGCAGCCTGGAAACGCTGACGGCCATTATGGATTATCACGGCGGCCTGCCGGACGAGAAAACCGCCCGCAGCATCCTGCGTCTGCGGTATTATCTGGAGGCTCCGGCCCTGCGGGATCTGGCTGCCGGTCACACCCCCGGGGACCTGGAGGCGCTGCGGGAGCTGCTGCGCCAGGCCCAGACGGCTCCGGAGGAGGAGCTGCCGGAGGCCCTGTTCCGGTATCACCGGGGTGTGGTGTTTCTGGGCGGCAACACCATCACGCCCCTGCTGTTCAACGCCTTTAAGAAGGTTAATCTGGAGTTCTGGTCCGGCTACATCCGCTCCGTGGGCCGGGAGGAGAGTCTGCGCACTCTGGCCCGGTTTACGGACCTCATCGCCGCCGGACAGGGCGACGAGGCCGCCCGGCTGCTGGGCCAGGGCCTGGAGCAATTCGAGACTACCCTGTAGGTCGAGTACATTTCCCTTGCGTTCCCCCACAATATATGATATAATTCTATTATCAAATCATAAAGGAGGCTTTCCATGAAACGTACAAGACGGCTTATTCTTTCCTGTCTGCTGCTGTCCCTGCTTCTGCTGACTGCCTGCGGACAGCGGGAAACTGTGTACCAGATATCCGCTGACCGTCTGACCCAGGCGGCAACGGTGTCCCAATTGCAGGAGGTCAGCGATCTGATCGTGGTATTCACCCCGGAAACTCAGGAAAACGTCCTTTCCCGCTACAGCGACGGCAACGTCTCCTCCGGCTATACCCGGACCACCGGCAGGGTGTCCCAGGTGCTGAAGGGTCAGGCCCCGGAGCAGCTGGTCATCACCGAGGAGTGCTACACCCTGGATGATGCCCTGTGGACCCAGGGCGGCTATCTGCCCATGGAAAAGGGACGGTCCTATCTGCTGTTCCTCACCGCCTACCCCGGCGGCTCCGACTATGCGGGCATGTACTACCCCACCGAGCTGGAGCTGGGCAAATACCCCCTGACGGACCAGCCCCTCACCGCCTCCGACCCAGTCGGCGCATGGCAGATATACTCCCCGGACGGCAGTACCCTTTCCCGGTATCAGAGCTGGTATCAGCAGGTGGCGGCTCTGTACCCTGATTTGTTCTGACCACCCGAAAAACCTATAAAAAGGGACCGACGGCAGATGCCTTGTGCATCCGCCGTCGGTCTATTCTCTTTCGTCTACCAACCGGGGCCGGAACCTCCGCCACCGGCTGGCTGCAGAGGAGGCTTTATCCCCAGAACTGGCGGGCCAGGTCCTGGGCCAGGCTCTCCACCACGCCGGGAGCGTAGGGCAGGGGCAGTCCGGCATCCGAAAGGGTCTCGGCATACAGCTTGCTGCCGCCGGAGGCACACAGGGCGTGATACCGGGCCCAACCGTCTGCGGGGTCGGCGTCATAGGCGGCCTTCAGCTGCTGGGCGCAGACGATGGACAGAGCGTAGCTGATGACATACCGGGGGGACATATACAGGGCCATGTTGGTGAATAGGTCGCACCCGGAGAGCACCTGCTTCCGCCAGGGCTCGTTGTTCCGGGCCCGGCCGAAGGACTTCTCAATGCGGTCGAACTCCTCTGCCCACTGGGCCAGAGAGGCGTCCGGATGCTCATACAGCCACGTCTCAAAGGTGTGGATGGAGCAGAAGGCGCACAGCTCCTTGATGAAGTCATAGCGGTGCTCCGTCAGGAACTGCCCGGCGTGGCCGCCGAAGAAGTCCCGGGCGTAGGGCTGGGCCAGCAGCTCCATGGTCTTGGAGTGGACCTCCGCCAGGTCCGGACTCAGGCCCGCATAGTCCGCCACCGGCTGGCTGCGGATGGACAGATACCCCTGGAGCCCGTGGCCCAGCTCGTGGGTGTATACGGTGACGTCATCGGAGGTGCCGTCGCAGTTGGCAAAGATGAAGGGCATATCATAGGGCGCGCCCAGCATGTCGCAGAAGCCCATGCCGGAAATTTTATTGGGAGAGCCGGTCACGTCCAGCAGGTCGTGGCGGACCATCTCGTCGAAAAACTCCCCTGCCTCCGGGCTCAGGGCATGGTACATCCGGCGGGCGGCCTCAGGCAGCTCCTCCGCCGCCACCGGCACGGCGTTGCCCTCCGGGAACACCAGCGCCCGGTCATAGGGCAGCAGCGCCTCTACCCCCAGGCGCTGGCGCTGCTCCTCCTGGAGACGCAGATACAGGGGGACGATGTGGGTCTGCACCTGGCGGCAGAATTCGTCCAGCTCCGCCCGGCCATAGCCCAGACGCTGCATGCAGAGATCGCCGTAGTCGGCAAAATTGTCAAAGCCGTTTTCACGGGCCAGCTGATTTCGTGCGTGGACCAGGTCCCGCAGCAGCTGCTCCAGGGCTTCGGCGTTTTCCAGCGCCGTCTGCTGCTGGGCCTCGTAGGCGGCCCGGCGGCGCTCCCGGTCGGTGCTGGCCAGCGCAAAGCGCAGCTGGCCGCCGCTGAGGGTCTCGCCCTGGACCTGATACCTGGCGGAGGCCGTCAGCTGCTGGTATTGGGCCGTCAGCCGGGAGATGCGGGCCTGCAGCTCCTTGCCGCCGGTGTGGAGCCGCTGATCCAGCGTCAGCAGGCGGCGCAGCTGGGGGCCGAAGGTCCGGTCCAGCGCCGGGGCACAGGGACTTTCGGCAATGGCGGCAGCCAGGGACTGGCTGTCCAGGCTGCCCTCCAGCCGGGGCAGGGTCTCCTGCAGCTCCCGCTGGTAAAATTCGTCGGTGACGTCGTGGAAGGCCCGGATGGTGGCAATGCTCTGGCACAGGGCCACCTCCTGCTGCAGGGCGTCCCGCTGCCGGACCACGTCCAGCAGGTCCTCCGGGCAGGCGGCAGCCCTGGCCCGGCGGGTCAGGGCATCGTACCGGGTCTGAAGGGCCTCCACGTCCGGGCTGGTATAGGGAATATCAGAAAATTTCCAACTCTCGTTCATAGCGTCACTCCTTTGGATAGATGATGGACAGGGCCATGCGCTCCGGGCGGATGTTGTCCCGGATGAAGTCCAGCAGGTCCTGCTGGGTGATGGAATCGTACACCTCCGGGAAGCGGAAGGGATCGTATCCCTGGAAGCAGCCCTCGGCCGCCGTGGAGGCGATGGCCTCGAAGGAGTTCAGACTTTTGATGGATGCGCCGAAGCTGGCCCGGCGGATGCGCTGGACATAGGCCGGGTCCACCCCCTCCCGGACCACCCGGCGGGCTTCATCCAGAACGGCCTGCTGCACGGCCTCGGGATCGTTGCTGTCGCCGCCGCAGAACACATAGGCGGCTCCCGGCAGCAGGTCATAGGCGCTGTCAAAGGTGCCGTTGATCAGCCCCTGACTGTACAGCCGGGTGAACAGGGGGCTGGACTCTCCCATGAGCACGTCGCAGGCCAGGTCCCCCAGGATATCCAGGCGCATGCGCTCCTCTCCCTCCGGCACCGGCGGGCACTTGAAGCCCAGCAGGAAGGTGGGCATGGCCACCTCCATCCGGTCCTCTATGCGGGCCATATGAGGCGTCAGATCCTCCTCCCGGCCATAGTCCCGGGGGATGGCGGGGCCACTCTCCCGGGGCAGAACCTCCCGGGCGGCCCGGAGAACCTCCTCCGGGTCCACGTCGCCCACCACCACCAGGCACATGTTGGCGGGGGTATAAAACGCCTTGTGGCAGTCGTACAGGGTCTGGGCCGTGATCCGGCGGATGCTCTCCACGGACCCGGCCACAGACTGCCGCACGGGGCTGTGGCGGTACAGGGCCTGCATCATCTGGCGGTATACCTGCCACTCGGGGTTGTCCTCGATCATGCCGATCTCCTGGGCGATGATGCCCTGTTCCTTTTCCACGCTCTCGTCGGTGAAATACGGCACGGACACGAAGGACAGCAGGATCCGCAGATTTTCATAAAAATGCTCGGTGCAGTCGAAATAATAGGCGGTGACGGCGTTGCTGGTGTAGGCGTTGGGCTCGGCCCCGCCCTTGGCCAGCTCCTGCATGGCGCTGCCGTCCGCCGTGTCGAACATCTTGTGCTCCAGATAGTGGGCGATGCCGGCGGGAGTGTCCAGCCACCGGCCGTCCAGCCGGAAACGCATGTCCATGCCGCCGTAGCGGGTGGTGAAGAAGGCAAATTTCCGGGCATAGCCGGGCTTGGGCACCACGCACACAGGCAGGCCGTTGGGCAGAGTCTCCCACAGGACCTTTTCCCCGATGCGGGGATATACGGTGGTTTTCATCAGGCGTCCTCCTTTCCGTGCAGGAAGTATACGGTGTCCAGGGTCACGCTCTGGGCAGCGGCCTGAATGCGCTCCGGCGTCACCTGATCCAGCAGGCGCTGCATGGTTTCCGGATCCTCGCTCTGGCCGGTGGCGGCCTGCCCCAGGCAATAATTCTCCAGGGCGCCCTGAGAATCCGGCAGGGAGGCCAGGGCGCTGCGCATGGTGCTGCGGGCGCCCTCCAGCTCCCAGGGCTCCCAGTGCCCGTCCCGGACCTCCTGCAATTGGTGCAGAATTTCGTCCAGGGCCCGCTGATAGTCGGCGCTTTCAATGCCGGAGGACACCGTCAGGATGCCCTTGGACCGGACATAATTGCTGGAGGCGTAGTAGCACAGGGAGAGCTTTTCCCGGACGTTGAGAAACAGCTTGGAATTGCTGGTGCCGCCGAACAGAAGGTTGGCCAGAAGCATGGCGGGCACATCGTCGGTGCCGCAGCGGAAGCCCATGGAGAGCTTTCCCTGGGTCACATCCATGGCCTCGCGGATGACACGGGGCTGGGCCGGGGCGTCCACCCGGCGGGGCGGCTGCGGGTCCCGGGCCGCGCCCCGGGGCAGGGCGGCGAAGGCCTCCAGCAGGGCGTCCTCCACCCGGGTGATGGGAGCGCTGCCGCAGTAGAACAGCTCCAGCCGGGAGGCGGACATCATTCCCTGGCTGTAGACATGGAGCTTCTGGTTGTTGATGGCCGCGGCGGCAGTCTCGTCTCCCAGGCGGCTGACGCCGTAGGGCTCGTTCCGGCACATCTCCTGCAAAAGGCGCAGGTCCGCCCAGTCCCGCTTGTCGTTGCGGACGGAACGGATGCTGTCCAGCAGATTGGCCCGCTCACTGTCCACATACTCCGGCAGATACCGGCCGTTGCGGGTGACGGGGTCCAGCAGCAGCTCTCCCAGCAGGGCGGCGGTGGGCTCCAGCAGCTTTTCTCCCCGGGGGGCGAAGCTGTCGTCCATTACCGAGGCCACAAAGCCGATGCACTGGCACTCCGCCCTTTTGCGGATGGTGGGGTTGATCTGCGCGCCGTAGAGCTGGTCCATGGCGGCGGACAGCTGCTGGATATCCGGACAGCGCATGGTGCCCCGCTGGAGCACCAGCGGCAGCAGCGCGCCGCAGGACGCCGTCTCCCGGCGCAGGGGCGTGATGAACTGCGCGGAAAAGCAGCCGGTTTTGAACTTTTTGGCAGGCAGATAGGTGAGATATACCCGGTCCATGATCTCGCGGCGGGTCTTCTCCATATGCGGCACCTCCAGGATACATAGTGGGTATATTATACCGCATACCCAGACAAATGAAAAGGATTTTCATGCAGAATAAGGCCCCCGTCCAAAGCGGGGGCCTTGCACAGCAAGGCGTCCCGGACTTTTGCGGCACACCGCGCCGCCATTTGCGGGGCCCACCCCTTGCAATCCCCCGAGGAAACGTTTATAATGAACATATCGTTATCCCGACTCAAAAACAAGGAGGCTTCTCATCATGATCCAAGTCAACGCCGTAGGCGACGCCTGCCCCATTCCGGTGGTCAAGACCCTGCAGGCTCTGAAGACTCTGGCCGGTCCCGGCACCGTGGAGACTCTGGTGGATAACCGCATCGCCGTGGAGAATCTGACCCGTCTGGCCCAGAGCAAGGGCTGCACCATCGAAACGGAGCAGCTGGCGGAAAACCGCTTCCGGGTCACCATCACCGCCCAGGCCGGAGCCCAGCTGCCCGATACCGCCGACGGCATCTGCACCGTTCCCTCCGAAAGGCCCGAGAACACCGTGGTGGTGATCTCCGCCGACCACATGGGCCAGGGAGACGACACCCTGGGCCGGGTGCTGCTGAAGGGCTTCCTGTTTGCCCTGACCCAGCAGGAGAAGCTGCCCCGCACCGTTCTGTTCTACAACGGCGGCGCTTTCGTCACCTGCGACGGCTCCGCGTCCCTGGAGGATCTGCACAAGCTGGAGGCGCTGGGGGTGGAGATCCTGACCTGCGGCACCTGTCTGAATCATTACGGCATCGCCGACAAGCTCCGGGTGGGTCAGGTGACCAATATGTACGTCATCGCCGAGAAGCAGATGAACGCCACCCTGGTGATCCGGCCTTGACCCGCCAACGGACTCCGGCCCTGGTGATCTCCTTCCAGGAGACGGCCCAGGCCCTGGCGGCGGAGGCCCTGTTCGGACGGCTGTCTCTGCCGGGGCGCATCATCCCGCTGCCGTCCCGCATTTCCGCCGGGTGCGGCCTGGCCTGGAAGGCGGACCCCGGCGACGAAACCGTCCTGACGGCGGCGCTGGATGAAAACGGCATCGGCCACGGCCCCTGCTGCGTATTGGAGATGTTCTGATGACAGAGATTTATCTGGACAGTGCTGCCACGTCCCTGCACAAGCCGCCCCAGGTGGCCCAGGCGGTGGCAGAGGCCATCTGTAAGGCGGGAAACGCCGCCCGGGGCGCTCATGGGGCGTCCCTGTCCGCCCTGCGGACGGTGTATGATACCCGCTGCCTGGCGGCCCGGCTGCTGGGCTGCCCCCGGCCGGACCATGTGGTTTTTGCCGCCAACTCCACCATGGCTCTGAACATCGCCATATGCGGCCTGCTGTCCCCGGGGGACCACGCCATTTCCACGGACCTGGAGCACAACTCGGTGCTCCGGCCCCTGTATGCCCTGCAGCGGCAGGGAATGGCCCTGAGCTTTGTCCCGGCGGACAAAAACGGGCAGGTTTCTTATGATGCTTTTGAAAGGCTGTTCCGGCCCAATACCCGGGCCGTGGTATGTACCCACGCCTCCAATGTCACCGGCGACGTGCTGGATATCCCCCGCATTGCCGCCATGGCCCACCGCCGCGGTGCGCTGCTGATCCTGGACGCGTCCCAGACGGCGGGAGCCATTCCCCTGGACATGACGGCCCTGGGGGCGGACGTGGTGTGCTTTACGGGCCACAAGAGCCTGCTGGGCCCCCAGGGCACCGGCGGCCTGTGTATCCGCCCGGGGGTGGAGGTCCGGCCCCTGCTGCGGGGCGGCAGCGGCGTTCACTCCTTCGACAGGGATCAGCCCGCCGCCTATCCCACCCGCCTGGAGGCCGGAACCCTGAACAGTCATGGTCTGGCGGGGCTTCACGCCGCTCTGGAATACCTGCTGGCAGAGGGGGTGGAAAGCCTGTACGCCCGGGAGCACGGGCTGATGCTGCGGTTTTACCGGGGCGTCCGGGAGCTTCCCGGCGTCCGGGTGTATGGCGACTTTTCCGCCCCTTGCCGGGCGGCCATCGTGTCCCTGAACATCCGGGACCTGGATTCCGGCGAGGTGTCTGATGCGCTTTTGCAGGGCTGGGGCATTGCCACCCGCCCCGGCGCCCACTGCGCGCCCCGGCTCCACCAGGCTCTGGGCACCCGGGAGCAGGGTGCGGTGCGCTTTAGCTTTTCCCCCTTCAACACGGAGGAGGAGATCGACGCCGCCGTGGCCGCCGTGGCCCAGCTGGCCCGGTGATATGCAGGTCTGTCAAACAGATTGGTGGGAAGGTATTGCTCTGCGCTTGTTTCTTTACCGAATCTACACTGGAGAAATGCTATGATGTAAGCACACAGTAAAAAAGAGGAGCTCCGTGGAAAACGACAGCAGCGACGATAACGGTTAACCGCTCTTATATGGCCTGTTCATATGCGGCATACCTGCGCCCTTTACTGCGGTATCGGGTATAGGTGTGTCTTTTTTGCGTGAACAGAAGGCGGGAGAATGTTATGCGTTCAGCGCTGGAGCCGGCTTACTTTGTACCGGAAACTGTGAAAGCCGATGTTCTATTTCAGAACATGAAGCAGACGCATACGACATTTACTTTACGCTCTCCGAGCTGAGTGCATACAGGGTATCCTTCATCACAGTCAGGCAATGCCGCGTCTGTTTGGCCTGCGCACAGTAAAGCGATTACGCGATTCAAAAGGAGTGAGGATAATGACGGGAGAAATGCCTTGCAGAAAGCGCCGCCTTTCGTCTTTTCAAATTATCATATTGGGCTTTGCCGGGGTCATTCTGCTGGGTGCGCTGCTGCTGATGCTGCCGCTCTCCACAACAGCCGGGTGCGTAACGCCATTTCATGAAGCGCTTTTCACCGCGACCTCCGCTGTTTGTGTAACAGGGCTTGTGGTGCAGGACACCGGCAGCTATTGGTCGGGCTTTGGTCAGACGGTGATTCTGACGCTGATTCAGATAGGCGGGCTTGGTGTTGTCACCGTGGCAGCATCGGTTGCGCTGCTGTCCGGGCGAAGGATCTCTCTGATGCAGCGCAGCACCATGCAGGACGCCATTTCAGCGCCGAAGGTCGGAGGAATCGTCCGGCTGACCCGGTTCATCCTGCGGGGAACATTTCTGATCGAACTGGTCGGCGCACTCGTCATGCTGCCGGTGTTTTGCCGGGACTACGGATGGCACGGGATCTGGATGGCGGTGTTTCATTCCGTCTCCGCCTTTTGCAACGCCGGGTTTGACATTCTGGGAACGAACAATAACTTGTATCCGTCCCTTACCGGTTATGTCCAAAATCCGGTGATCAATATCACGATCATGCTGCTGATCATAACCGGCGGCATCGGATTCCTGACATGGGATGACATTTGCGAAAACAAGCTGCACTTCCACCGTTATCGAATGCAGAGCAAGGTGATTCTTGTCACGACACTCACGCTGATCGTCCTTCCGGCGCTGTTTTTCTTCTTTGCGGATTTTGATGCCCTTCCCCTCGGAGAGCGGATTCAGGCGGCCCTGTTCCAATCGGTCACGCCGAGAACGGCGGGCTTCAACACCGTCGATCTGCCCGCCATGTCCAGCGCATCTCTGAGCGTGATGATCCTTCTGATGCTCATTGGCGGTTCTCCCGGCTCCACGGCAGGCGGCATGAAAACCACCACGCTGGCAGTCCTGCTTGCCAATGCTGCCGCGACCTTCCGCCAGCGGGACAGCGCCCAACTCTTTGGGCGCAGAGTCGATTGCGGCGCCGTCAAAACCGCCGCGACCATCCTGACGATGTATCTTGCCCTGTTCTTTGGCGGAGGCGTTTTTATCAGCGTATACGAGAATCTCCCGCTGTCCTCCTGCCTGTATGAAGCAGCGTCGGCGGTAGGCACGGTGGGACTGACATTGGGTATTACGTCGCAGCTGCATATTCCCTCGCAAATGGTATTGATCGCGCTGATGTATCTGGGGAG
>OLYB01001147.1_pt1 | contig 21673 bp, 21 predicted proteins | sample 1674481 | NCBI WGS metagenome assembly OLYB01 (sample SAMEA103958167, study PRJEB25191) | human gut metagenome
TCGTTGCCGTCCATGCCTGCAGCCTGCGGTGGCATCCCCATTTTCTCAGCCATTTTACGCATTTCGTCCTTCTTATCACCCTTCATGTCTTGCATCATGCTCATCATCTTGCCCATGTCGGGCATAGCGCTCTTGTCGCCGTTTTTCTGCTTGGCCTTGATAGCTTCGATGGCGCTTTTGGGCATGCCCATTTTTTCGGCCATCTTCCACATTGCTTCTTCCTTTAAGCCCATGTACTGCCTCCTATTCTTCTTCGTCCTCGCTCATAGCCAGCACGTGCTCGGCCAGCTCGTTATATACCTGTACCATCGGAGAGTCCTTGACAAATTCGCTGACGGTACCGCCCTGATTTTCGGCGATTTGGATATCGCCGCTGCGCGGTACGTACTGCACAACCTCGGTGCCGATTTCTGCGGCAGCCTTGGCTACCAGCTCCTGCTCATTTTCAATGTTTTTGGCGTTGAGGATAATGCCCTTTAAGCGTGCGTAGCCGCGACGGCCGAAGTTTTTGATGGCCTGGGCGATGTTGCTTGCTGCGTAGAGGGCCATCATTTCGCCGGAGGATACGATGAATACCTCGCGTGCGTAGCCTCCGCGGATGGGCATGGCAAAGCCGCCGCAGACTACGTCACCTAAGACGTCGTAGATGACGATGTCAGGCTTATAGGTTTCAAAGGCTTCCAACTCGGCCAGCTTTTCGAAGGCGGAGATGATGCCGCGGCCTGCACAGCCGATGCCGGGGGTGGGGCCGCCGGCTTCTACGCACAGAACGCCGCCGAAGCCTTCAAAGACTATGTCTTCCAGTTTTAAGGCTTCGCCTTTTGCTTTCAGTTGTTCCAATACTGTGGGAATGCGTTTGCCTTCCATGAGGTTTTTGGTGCTGTCGCTTTTGGGGTCGCAGCCTACTTGCATTACTTTGTAGCCTTTTAATGCGAGGGCTGCGGATAAATTGGAGGTGGTGGTGGATTTGCCGATGCCGCCTTTACCGTAGATTGCTATTTTTCTCATGTTTTTCTCCTTGTGGGTTTCTTTATTTATATTCAATTACAAACGGGAAGCCTTGTACGAAGTAGCAGCGTACTTTTTGGCCGGCATCGTTTTTGGCAGCACTGAAGCGCCATTTATAGAAGGCGCTGAGGGCGTTGTTGTCCAGAGTGCTGTTGCCGCTGGAGCGCACTACTACGGCGCTTTCTACGCGCCCATCGATGCCTACAACGCCACGCACGACAACGCGCCCGCCGATTCCCGCATCACGCAGTGCCTGCGGATAAACCGGAGCCGCAGTTGAGGCTACGCGCGGAGGCACCTTGGGATTGCGCGCAATGCCAGGGCCTGCGCCGTCGCCTACGCCAGTGCCGTGTCCTGCACCGTGACCGCCACCGCTTCCACTGCCGCTGCCGGGACCAATACCGCTGCCGCTGCCTGTGCCATGTCCTGTTCCGTGACCGCCGCCGCTTCCACTGCCGCTGCCTTTTTTTGCACCTGCAGGCACATGCTTCACTACATGCTTCACAACCTGCTTATGCTCTATCTTGCCGTCAGGCAAAGTTATCGTTTCTTCCTCCACGACATCCTCCACCTGCTCCTCGCCATCGTCGGCAGCATCAGCGACAGCTTCATCGCCGCCACCACCGCCTCCGCCTCCAGCATCAAAGAACACTACGGTGTCAGCATCCGCAGCCGGCGGCTGCATGGCAAAGACGCCGGAAAACGCCAACGCGACGAACAATATAAAATGTATTATCAGCGAACCGCAAAAGCCAAAGCGCTGACGTGCCTTAGCCTGCAGCTTTTCTATCTGCTTCATCGTTACTTACCGCCATCCGTCGCCAAACCGAAGCGCGATACGCCTGCGCCCTTCAGCTTATCTACCAGCTTAATCACCTCGCCGTACTCCAGCGCCTTTTCCGCACGGATAACCACGGCGAAGTTTTTGTTCTTTTTCTGCTCCAGCCCTGCCTGCAGCGCCAAAGCATCCGCATCCGTTTTGGCATCGCCCAGATACAGGCTGCCGTCGGCCTTCATCGTCACGGCGAAGGTTGTCGTAGTATCCGTCGCCGCATTTTTGGCCTGCGGCAGCTTCACCGGAATCGTTTTCAGGTCAATCATATACATCGTGCTCAGCATAAAAAAGACCAGCAGGAAGAACATAATATCAATCATCGGGATAATCATCAGCGGCGGCGTTTTTCTGTTACGCACATCTCGCAGCTTCATGATCTTGCTCTCCTCGTTTCAGCCTCCAGCAGCGCGCTGAAGCACTGCTCCATATCCGTAATCATATTGTCCATACGGTGAGCGAAATAGGAGTGCGCGCACAACGAAAGAATAGCCACGCACAAGCCTGTCGCCGTCGCAATCAGCGCTTCACCGATACCGCCGGTAATTGCCATCGGCGCACCCGCTTCCACGTTAAAAATGCTGAAGGCACCGATCATGCCTACGATGGTGCCCAACAGTCCCAAAAGCGGGGACATCGTTACGATAATGCCCAGGTAATCCAGCTTATCGCGCAGCGTCGCCATAAAAATACCGGCACGGCTTTCGAGGAAGGCGCTCTTTTCTTCCTTACCGCCTGTAATTGCCGCCACATCGGCAAGCATCTGCGCGCACTGACCGCTGCCCTTGCGCGCCAGCTCCGTCGCCACAGCAAAATCACCGCTGCGCACGGCGGCGCAATAGCGGGAGGCAAAGACAGCGCCGCTGTCCACGCTCTTATAATATATAAACCGCTCAATAGCGATTGCTATCACAGTTATAGAACAGGCGAGCAACGGCCACATAACCAGTCCGCCCTTATGAAAATACATTATCAAATCTGTTATTGCCTGCATATTTTCCTCACAAATCTACAAATGCTGTCGTACTTTTACAGGAGGTGCATACTGCTCCCCAAAGTACAGAAAGGAGCAGTATGCTGTATATTATGGAATCAAAACTCTGAGTTAATTAAAAGGTCATCTCTGCGCCGACACGCCAGGTGCGGCCGTCGATAGTATAGCTATGATTTTCATCATAGGGTAAGGTCTTGTCAAAGATATTGTCTACACCGGCATAAACATGCAGGTTTTTAGTAATTTGCTTGTCTGCAACAAAGTTAAACGTGTTAAAGGTATAGGTATTAACATTTTTGGAAACCTTGTACAGATAATCTACATACCACTTAGACCACAAAGTTGCGGTAAACGGCAATTCTGCATTATCAGTATAACTTAATTGGACAACACCGTTTTGTCTTGCTCTGTTATTCAGACGAGCATTAGTGGTTTTATCCTTAGCATTCGTGTAGTTATAAGTAGCCTTAACATTCCAATTATCATTGAAATTGTAACCAACCTCTGCTTCTGCACCACTGATTTCCGCTTCGCCTACATTGTAGTATTTGCTCTTGACAACCATGCCGACACCGGGAACATAGCCACGGTAGAACATATCGGAATCAATAAGATTATCTATTTCATTATGATAATAACCTAATTTGCCGGACCATTTACCTTGCTCTGCTTCAAAACCGATGTCGAAATTAGTTGCTTTCTCAGGTTTTAAATCAGGATTACCTAATACCTGAACATTCATCATGCCCATGCGTTTATCCATGGTAGAGTACAATTCATATACTGTCGGCGCACGGAAGCTCTTGCCATAGTTGACCTTAAAGCGGCTATTATCGCTGAAGCTATAGGTAGTACCGATTTTAGGAGATGTATGACTGCCGAAGGCATTATGATGGTCAAAACGCACAGCAGGAATAAGCAGCCATTTATCAGTAATTTTCCATTCATCCTGCAGATAAGCAGCATAAGTATCTACATCCTTTTCAGAACCTGCTTTAGTGATACCTGCAAAGGTTTCGCTATATTTGTTATCACCGCCACCGCCGAAACGTGTACCACGCATATTGGTCGTAGTCCATTCAGCGCCATAAGTCATAGTGTTTTTATCATTCAGCTTCATGCTGTTTTTGCCTTCAAACACCAAAGTATCATACGAGGTATGGTCAAAATCGGTAATAGCATTATTTTCGTTTGTTACGTTGCTTTTCTTTAATGTATTGTAATACATACGCAGATTATAATCGTTTTTATTATCCTTGCCATAATAGGTCAAAGCATAATCGGAACGGTTGTTATCATAATTATAAACACCTTTGTCAGTGCCTTCACTGCTATTACTTGTAAACTGTTCACGCATGAAATTTAAATCTAAAGCAAGACCACGATTATCATCAAAGGCATAATCAAAGCCAAGATTTAAGAAGCGGCGAGGTCCATACATATTGGAACTGCTGGTATCATAACCTTTGGTTTTATTGTAATAACCGCTAACCTCTTTACGGACATCTTCAATACCGCCGCTGGCTTTTACACTTACTTTGCCTTGACGACCGGAAGAATAATAGAAGTTTGTACCCATTTCTTTAGTGCCGGTATGAGCACCGATACTTGCATGCTCTTGGTTGGCTTTCTTTGTAATGATGTTAATAACACCACCCATAGCATCGCTACCATACAAAGCAGAACCATTGCCACGAATAACTTCAATGCGTTCTACATCTGCAAGATTGATACGGCTCAGCTCATAGGCATTCATTGTAGAACCGGTGTTTTCGGCAGCCATACGACGACCGTCAACCAAAATTAACGTATGCTTGCTTTCCATACCGCGAACCATAACCACATTGCCGGTCATGCCAACCTCTTGCACATCAATGTTAGTTGCAAAACGCAAGGCATCGCGCACGTTATAAGCAGCAGTATTTTTGATATCCTCTTGGGTGATAACCTCAACGCTTTGTGGAACCTCTTTTTTCTCCAGCTGTGTCTTGGTGGCGGTCACAACATAATCCGCACCGCTGTATTCATCGTAATTATCTGCCTCAGCAGCAAATGCCATATGGCCGACTGCACTGACAACGCAGGCAGTGAGTAAGGCTATCTTCTTTTTGTTTAAATTTCTCATAATGCACCTCTTTTTTCTGCTTATTTTTATGGTATATTTCACGCCCGCAAGGTCAGCAGTTGCTAACCCACGGATAAAAAAATATCGGAAGAATTTATTTTCTGTCGAACCAAACGACAAAATCACCCGCAGGCTTTTCGCCCTTCTGTTTGCGCTCCAGCGGTGTGATTACGGCAACCTTGAGCTCAGGACGCAAAGCTTCCAGCTTTTGCGCTGTTCCCAGATGCGCATCGGAATGGAAGCAACCGTTGATATGCAAAATCTGCATATTCTGATGTGCGTCGGCAAAGGCAGCAATGCTCTCGGCCATTTTGTCATCCTTCAGGCATTGCGCCGCATAAACTGCTGCTAAACGCGCTGGCGGCATCTTCATCGGAGCTGCCGGGGAGCTCATCTGCGCATAGAATTTATCCTTATACGCGCCCTCGGGAGCATAGGTATGCTTGGGCAGCCATTGCTGATACTGCGCCTCCACGCCCTCTGTCGAAGCGTTGTTTTTCGCTACATGCGCCGCTAAAAAGCGCGGTACGTTAGCTGCCACAACGGGTATTTTCTTTTCTTTGGCAAAATTTACCAGCGGAGCATAATCCGTACGGTAATTAGGCCAGGGGCGGGCGGTAGCCAGGAAATCTTCTTCACTCAGAGTATCTGCCAAAAAGTTATTTAACTTACTTTGGTTATCTACCTCAAACATTTCCATGAATAAGGCCAGCTTCGCGCCTTTTGCCTTATACATTGCCTTCAAAAGCTCTAATTCATATTGGTGTATTTCACTTTGGTCATGATATTCACCAAAGAAGACTACATCATACTTTTGCAGCTTGCTTGCCAGCTGCGCTGCTGTTAAATTTTTACCGCTCTGCGCATCGCTGAACTGCGCCGCACCTGCGGCACCTGCGCCCAGGCACAGCATTGCCATGCTGAGAGCGATTGTTTTGATATATTTATTCATCTTAATCATGCTCCTCTACACTATACGGAAAGCACACGGGATATTTCGTCCCGTTGGCCTCGACACGCATAATCACGGCCTTCACATCGTAAAGCTCTTCAATCACAGATTGCGTAAACACCTCTTCCGTAGGCCCGTCTGCCATAATGGTGCCCTTTTTCAGCGCAATCAGTCGCTCACTGTAGCGCGCCGCATGGTTCAAATCGTGCAGCACCATGATAACCGTCAGACCCATTTCGTTATGCAATCGCACAACGAGCTCCATCAGCTCCAGCTGATGATGCACATCAAGATAGGTTGTAGGCTCATCGAGCAGCAAAATCTTAGGCTTCTGCGCCAGCGCCATGGCCAGCCACGCGCGTTGGCGTTCACCCCCGCTCAGAGTATGCACCAGGCGCGTACGCAGCGGTCCCAGCTCAGTAAACTCCAGTGCTTCTTCAATCGCCATGCGGTCCTCCTGATTGAGGCCGTCGAAGAACTTGCGGTAGGGCAGGCGTCCGTAGCACACCAGCTCCTCCACAGTCGTGCCGCCGGGAGCGTTCGCGCTTTGCGCCATCACCGCCAGTGTGCGCGCCACCTCTTCCGTAGACATTTTGTTGATGTCCTTGCTGTCGAGATAAACTGTTCCTGTCGCAGGCTCCAGCAGGCGACATAACGCCTTCAGCAGCGTTGATTTGCCGCTGCCGTTCGGCCCGATAATCGTCACAATCTCCGGCTGGGAAATATCCAGCGTCAGGTCCCTGATTATCGTGTGCTCGCCGTAGCGCAGAGTAATTTTTTGTGTATGTAATGTCGGGATATTCATAGCTTAACGCATCCTCCGTTTCAGCAGATACAAGAAGAACGGACCGCCGATGAAGGACATGAAGATGCCCACGGGGATTTCCAGCGGACTGAAAAGCGTTCTTGCCGCTGTATCAGCCAGTGTTACCACCGCACCGCCGGCAATCGCCGCACAGGGCAGCAGGTATTCGTGGTCGCTGCCGATTAACAGGCGCATGATGTGCGGCACGATGAGGCCCACAAAGCCCAGCATGCCTGCTACGCTTACGGAAACCGCCGCCAGCAGCGCGGAAAGAAAGATTAAAATTGTACGCATACGCATCACGCGTACGCCCAGACTTTTGGCCAATTCATCACCCAACTGCAACGCATTTAGGGAACGCGCACACAAAATCGTGCCGATAATACCAATCGCGCTATAAGGCAAAAGCATTTCCACATGCCCCCAGCTGCGTCCCTGAAAGCCGCCCGCCATCCACATAACCGTGCCTTGGATTCTGTCACTGTAAAATACGTTCAACGCCGCCATACCACCACCGAAGAAGGTGGCAACCGCCACGCCCGCCAGAATCATTCGCAGCGGGTTGATGCCCTTTTCCCACGCCAGGAAAAAGACGATGCCCGTGGAAAGCACGGCGCCGACGAAGGCTGCCAGCGGCACCATAACGGACTGTTCCGGGAAAAGCAGCATTATCACCATCGCAAAAAGGCCCGCACCGGCGCTCACACCGATGATACCGGGGTCTGCCAGCGGGTTGTGCAGCACGCCCTGCAGGTTGCAGCCTGCCAGCGCCAGGTTAGCACCCACCAGCACGGTCACAATCGTGCGGGGCAGGCGGATGAGGTTAACGATGCGGTCGGTGTCCGCATCGGCCTCGCCCAGTAGCGCCGCCCATGTTTCGCCCACGGAAAGGCTCACCGTACCGCTGCCGATGCTCACGAAGATGCCTGCGACGAGCAGGATGCACAGGCCGCAAAAGACCGCTATACGCATTTTTTCTTTTGTTTTGGCATCATTACTCATTACTTGGCCTCTCCATAGATATATTCTTTCATAATCTTCATCGCGTCGATGGTGTGCGTGCCGGGGTTAACAGTAAACAGGCTTGGCGGCAGCTGGTAGACGCGGTTATTCTTCACGGCGTTTACTTCATGCCAGATGGCGTTGTCACGCATATTGGCGCGCAGCTTTTCCAGAATTTCCTTGCTGCCGCCCATGGTAATCAGCATCACGACGTCGGGGTTTTCCTTGGCTACGAATTCCATGCTCAGCGGGATGTAGCTGCTGTCCTTCACGTTCTCGGCCTTGTCCGCAATGTTTACGGCGCCCAAACGCTCTGCCAGATCACCGCCGAAGCTCTTTTTGGTGGACATGTTGAAGCTGTCCGGCGATCCGAAGATGATCAGCACCTTCGGTCCCCTGCCCTTCTGCACGTCCTGCGTCAGCGCGGCATATTCCTTTTCTATCTGCGCACGCTTGGCGGCAGCTTCCTTTTCTCTGCCGGCAAAGCGGCCGAAGTCGTCTATGCTTTTCAGCACGTCCTCATAGGAGTTTATCATGTTCAGGTAAAGCGGCACGCCGGCCATTTCCAAGGGCTTGCGCAGCATTACGTGGAAGGGTACGTTAGTACCTACAACCAGGTCAGGCTTCAGGCTCATGATTTTTTCCAGATTCGGCGCGTGGATCATGCCTACTTCGGGGATGTCCTTAATGCTTTCCTTGATGTCGTCGGGATATGAAGTGCTGGTAGGTCTGCCGACGGCTTTGCCACCAATGGAGGCGAAGATTTCCAGATTGGAGGCATTGAGAAAGACGATTCTTTTGGGCTCCGCGGGGATGTGTACCTTGGCGCCGGTGCTGTCGGTTACAGTTACGGCGGCGTTGCTTGCGAGCTTGTGCTGGCCTCTTGCCAGCAGGAAGTAGCCTGCCAGGGCTATGATTACGACAAATACGAGTAAGATATATTTTTTCATACGCAACTCCCTTTACGATATTAGCTGGTGCTATCTTTAAAAATTAATTAGCCTAGTCTAACTTTACTATGACATTATCTTATAAGATGGGGGTTTTGTCAAGATAAAATTAGCGTAGGCTAATTGGGTGAATTAGTTTCCGGTATGAAATTCCAGTGAGATATCCATTTTCAGCATTTCTTTTGCCTGCATGTCGCTTTGTAAGCGCAGCTCTTTAACCTTGCAACCGTCGCGTTCTGCCTGCCGCAGCCAGCGCAGCAAGGAATAAAAATTGCCGACAGCACTTATTTTCACTGTCTGCAGCTGCAGCCCCTGTTGCAAAGGCACAGGCTTGCCCTCCAGCTGCATGCCACTCAGTTGAATGCTTTGCGCTTGTGCCTGCTTTTGCAGGCGCTGCAGGATGTTGTTTAAGTTCAGATTATGCTCTACCTGCTGCTCTAATTTATTTTGCTTATCCAACAGCTTGATTTTATATGTCTTATAATCACTGTGTTCATCAGCAAAACGAATCTGCTGTGTCAGTTGCCCCTGCAGCTTTTGTGTCTGTTCTACCGCCAGTTGTCGTTCATTCCAAAGCTCTAATGCCTTTACTCCAAAGCCTGTAGACAACACCAGCGCTATGCAGGCAAGCAGATTAATAGTTTTTTCTCCTCCTTTCATTGCTTGCCCTCCTTCATCTGCAGCTGCAGTTTATAAACAAGAACGTTACCCTGCTGCTGCGATTGCAGAAGCTCTACTCTGCTGTAAATTCCACATTTTTGCAGTTGTTCCAAAAAACTTTCCAAGGCCAAATTATCCACCGCCTGTCCTTGCAGCACTAAAGGTTTTTTACTGCCGTTGTATTCCAGCAGTGTCAGCCAACAGCCTGGCATCATCTGGCGGCAAATGCGTTCCAACTCACCACCGGCCTCCTTCGAAGGTTTAAACGCTGCAGCTAACAGCTTTTCCAAATGCTGACATCTATGTTCCACAGCCTTGCTTTCCTGCATACGCTGCTCCCACTCCGCATACTGCGCTAATCGCTGCTCCACCTCCTGCAAATCGCGTTGCGCCAGATAACAGCCTCCCCAGGCCCCGCCATAAGCTAACAGTGCCAAAGCCAAGGCAGCGCCGCTGACCTTAGACAACCAGCGTCCAAAAGCAGCCGCTATGCCTTGCCACTGCTTTTGCTTCTGTCTATATACAGTCGGCAGCGGCTTACCGGTAAACCACTTCTCTGCAGCTTCATCAAGCGTCATATCGCTTAACAAAATGCCCTGCAGCTTTAAAAGCAGGCTGCTGCACAGATGCTCCAGCTCAGCACGTGATGTATCCTGTAAAGCCGTAAAAGTTACCCGACATTGCTGTTCTCCAGCTTCACTAAATTCTGTTGCTTCAAAGCTATAAGTATAGCTCGCTTCAGGCCAAGGAACACTCTGCTGTACTTCCCATTTTAAGGCAGCCTGCAGTTCACGCCGCCGCATTGAAGGCAACACCATCTGTTCAGAATACATCATTGCTGCTGCAGGCAGCAGTAAAACCATCGCACCTTCTTCTACCTCACGCTTTAAAAGCATTTCACGTAAAGTATCGGCAAGTCTTTGCTTATTTGTCAGGCACTCTTCATCCAGCTGCTCCTGCCAGCTATGCTCACCATTCTGCCAATATGCCACCTGCCCCGTTTGCAGTGACAACAGCAAAAGCGCCTGTTTACGGCGCCATCGGCAGCGCAAAGCGCACAGTACAGGCTCAAACAGCTCCTCAACACTAATACTTTTACCATACTTCATCATAAGAACATCCTCCAATACCATGTAATGATTTCTCTACCCCAAAAATATGCAGTAACTGCCGCCGCACACAAAAACGGTCCGAAGGGAATCGCCTGTTTCAGCTTCCCACGCCTGCACAGCAACAGTAATCCTCCCACAATGCCACCGCTGATAAAGGCAAGCAGCAGACACAATAGTCCCTGCTCTAAGCCAAGCCAGATTCCTAATGCCGGTGCCAGCTTTACGTCCCCCTCACCCATACCTCCGCGACTGGCAAAATACAGCACCAACATTATTGCCAACATAACCACAGCGCCGTAAGCAGCATCAAAAAGCTGCCCCTCATACCACGCGCGTACTAAGCCAACCGCCGCTAAAATTAATGTTGTCTTGTCATAAAGCAGCATAGATTTCAGATCGGTATAGGTGTGATAAAGCAATCCAAGAACAAAAATAACGGAAAACATGATTACCTCCTTAATTTTTTCCCAAAAAAGCAAATAGGACCCCTGCATTGCATTACTACAACACAGGAGTCCTAAAACTCTTTACTGCATATTTACTTTTTCTGCTTCCAGATAAAGCCAATGCGCTTAGCCAAAGAGCTGAAAGTCTTTAATTGCCTCTTACCAGTTCAGATCCTCAACCTCTTGACGGCCTTTGCCGGTCAGAGCGTCCATCATAACGCGTTGCTCGATTTGAGCAGCCAGCTTCTTGGTGAACTTAACAGTATCCGGGTTAACGGACATGCTGTCGATACCGCTCTTAATGAGGAACTCGCAGAACTCAGGATATACGCTCGGAGCCTGACCGCAGATAGAAACGGTCTTGCCATCCTTATGAGCAACCTCGATCAGGTGACGGATTGCACGGCGTACAGCCAGGTTACGTTCGTCATAGATATGGGAAACAGTATCGTTATCACGGTCGCAGCCCAGAACCAGCATGGTCAGGTCGTTGGAACCGATGGAATAGCCGTCAACAAACTTGTTGAACTGGTCAGCCAGGATGATGTTGGACGGAATCTCAGCCATCAGCCAAACCTTGAAGTCCTTACCACGGGACAGACCACAGTCAGCCATGATTTTGGTAACCTTTTCGCATTCCTCTACGTTACGGCAGAACGGAATCATAACGTTCAGGTTCTTCAGGCCGAACTCTTCGCGAACTTTGCGAACAGCCATGCATTCCAGCTTGAATGCTTCGATATATTTAGGATCATAGTAACGGGAAGCACCGCGCCAGCCCAGCAAAGCGGAAGGCTCGTTCGGCTCGAATTCGTCGCCGCCCTTCAGGTCGCGGTATTCGCTGGACTTGAAGTCGGAGAAACGCATGGTTACCGGTCTCGGAGCCATAGCCTGGCAAACTTGGCGGATGCCTTCAGCCAGTTGGTCTACAACCTTTTCCGGTTGACCGATTTTGATCAGATACAGCGGATGTTCATGGATATAGGTAGTCCAGATGAACTCTTCGCGCATCAGGCCGATGCCGTCGCAAGGCAGAGTAGCATATTTTTCAGCCAGCTCAGGATCGCCCAGGTTCATATAAATCTTGGTGCCGGTCGGCGGGAAGTATTCGGCAGCAGCAACTACCTGTTGTGCCGGCTGTTCAGCCTTCGGCTCTTCGATAATGCCTTCATAAACTACACCATGAGTAGCATCGATGGTTACATCAATACCGTCAGGAATGGTGGTGGTAGCAGCTTCGCCACGGCTCTTGGTACCTACGATACAGGGAATGCCCAGCTCGCGGGATACGATAGAAGCATGGCAGGTCATTCCGCCGCTATCGGTTACGATTGCTTTCGCTTTCTTCATAGCCGGTACCCAGTCAGGAGCGGTCATTTCTGTTACGAGGATTTCGCCTTCCTTGAATTCGTCGATATGGGACGGATCCAAAATTACATGTACACGGCCTGCTACATTACCAGGGCTGGCAGGCAAGCCTTTAACGATAACTTTGCGATCAGTAGTCACTTTTTTCTCCTCTTTCGGTGCACCATTTTCTTTGTTACGACGGCTCCATACGGTTTCAGGACGGGCTTGCAGGATGTAAACCTTGTTATCGCGCTCGTCAACGCCCCATTCCATATCCATGTAGCAGCCATAGTGTGCTTCAATTTTCTTAGCGCATTCAGCCAATTGTTTGATTTGCTCATCAGTCAGCTTTTGCTCATTTTGCTCATCCAGCGGCACAACAACCTCTTCGCAGTCGCCGTCAGCTTTGCGGATCAGCTTAATGTCCTGCGCGTTAACGTTCTTTTCAACAATCTCGCAGGTAGCTTTATTTACAGTATAGTTATCCGGAGTTACGGTGCCTTGAACAACATATTCACCCAAGCCCCATGCGCCTTCGATGAGGATGTTCTTGTCGTCGCCGGTAGCAACGTTAACAGTGAACATAACGCCTGCAGCCTTGGAGAATACCATCATCTGTACTGCAGCGCTCAGTGCTACATCCAGATGATCAAAGCCTTGTTTTTCACGGTAGTAAACCGCACGGTCGGTAAAGCAGGAAGCATAGCATTCCTTAACCTTAGCAACGATGGTTTCTGCACCCTTTACATTCAGGTAGGTGTCCTGTTGGCCTGCAAAGCTTGCATCCGGCAGATCCTCTGCGGTAGCGCTGCTGCGAACAGCAACGAACGGATCAGCCTGGCCAACCTTTTCGCCCAGCTCTTTGTAAGCTTCGGCAATCAGGTCCTGCAGATCCTGAGGCATTTCTTCGTCCATAATTGCCTGGCGGACCTTAGCGCAAACCTCGCGCAGCTGAGCGCTGTTGTCTACGTCCAGACCGGCAATTAAAGCTTTAATCTTTTCATACAGACCGGTCTTTTCAAAGAAGTATCTGTAAGCGCAGGCAGTAGTTGCGAAGCCATACGGTACAGGTACGTCAACATGAGAAGTCAGCTCGCCCAAGGAAGAAGACTTACCACCGGCGATTGCTACGTCTTTTCTCTCCAGCTGGTCAAACCACAGCAGGAATGCTTTTTCTTTCTCCATAATAATTTGCTCCTTTTAAAATACTATACTTTTTTCTGGGGAAATCCTTAATATAGTGTATACTATATCACATTTAAAGAGCATATTCAAGCGATTTCTGCAGTTTTTTTAGATTTTTTGTAGAAAATTCACCGGCATGCTATAATACAGATAAAAGTGAGGTGCGTGCCATGAATTTTATCGACAGCTTTTGCAGTAACATAAAAAAGGTAATTGCCCTTATAGCTTTAATGCTCCTTTTAACGCTCGTTATTTTAATTTTTACGCATACATCATTAGGCTATTTTCTTGTGCTACTGCCCATAACACTGCTGATTATTTATCTTTTACATAGAATGAAAGAGCTGGATGAACAAGAAAGCTTCTTCCACAGCGTAGTTTTAGCCGTTCTGGCTTTTATCTTAGTTCTCTTTGAACTGCCGAAGGAGGGAGTATTGCTTGCTGCCGTTGTCTATGCCGCAAAGCTTTTGTACAAATACAATAGGATGCTGCATCCGCAGGAAGAACAGCAATACAATAAAGTTAATAATATAGAAGCAGACAGCGCCGATGATTACGTCCCCTTTATCACCTACGATGACACCTGCCCCGACGATGGCGAGGACTACGGCCCGGAAGGCAGTGTTATCTGGGGCCCGCGTACTATCGAAGAAAATATTTGTATCAACGGCAAATGGTATATCAACGAAAACAGCGAGGAATGGGAAGAAAACGAAGGCTGCTGAGCCATGAAACAATTTACGCAGACGCTCATATCATGGGCGTCTTTTTTTGCGCACAAAAAAGCGGTCCTACCAAAGTAAGACCGCTAATTAACGATTGGTGGAGACGAGGAGAATCGAACTCCTGACCCCCTGCTTGCAAGGCAGGTGCTCTCCCAGCTGAGCTACGCCCCCAAAAGGCTTCGCGCGCATTTGCGTCGGAAACAAGTAAAATTTTACAGGAAAGCGACGCATTTGTCAAGTATTTTTTATTTGGTAATCAGCTCAACCAGCTTCAAAGTCATCAGGCAGGATTTTTCCACGGCAGCCATCGGCATAAACTCGCAGTTAGAGTGGAAGTTGAGCGCGCCGGTGAAATAGTTCGGCGTCGGAATGCCCTTGGTGGAAATAAAGGAACCGTCGGTGCCGCCGCGCATAGCGATATCCTTCGGCTCGATATCCAGCTCCTTCATAGCCTCGAAAATGTACTCCACGCATTTTCTGTTGTCATCGTTCAGCGCATCGGCAATGTTGCCGTATACGTCGGTGATGTTCAGCTCAATGCCGGCCTTCGGATTCTTGGCCTGTACATATTCCACAGCATGACGGATGAACTCCTTGCGTGCTTCATACATCTTTTTGTTATGATCGCGGATTTTGATATCCAGAGTCGCTTCCGCAGCGTTGGATTTAATAGCCTGTACCCAGATAAAGCCTTCGGTGCCCTCGGTGTGCTCCGGAGTCTGCATTCTGTCGAAGCAGTTGATAATATCTACGGCAACCAGCGCCGGGTTAACCAAAGTGTTCTTAGCGGACATCGGATGTGCGGTTACGCCTTTGATTTTAATGCTTGCGCTGCCTGCGTTAAAGGTTTGGTATACAACCTCGCCCAGCTCGCAGCAGTCAATGGTATAAGCAAATTCAACCGGGAACTTGCTGAAATCCATCTTCTTGGAACCGCAAAGGCCAACCTCTTCATCCGGAACAAAGGCTACATAAATTTCGCCGTGCGGACGGTTTTCCTTGATAATAGTTTCCAGTGCTACCATCAGGTTGGCAACAGCAGCCTTATTATCTGCGCCCAGTACGGAGGTACCGTCGGTGGTGATAAGGTCGCTGCCGATATATTTGTTCAGCTCAGGATGCTCGCTTACCTTAATGTAGATTTGCTTTTCAGCGTTCAGCAGTACATCGCCGCCCTGATAGTTTTTCACAATCTGCGGATGTACCTCGGGAGAAAGGTTTACGTCAACGGTATCCATATGCGCAACCCAGCCTACATTCGGCACGGGAGCGTGGCCTGCGGGCAGGTTAGCCGGCAGACGGCCGGTCAGCACGCAGAATTCGCTGATTTCCAGATCTACCAGACCAAGCTCAGCCAAATCCTCCTTCAGCAGCTTTGCCATATCCCATTGGCCGGGAGTACTGGGGACAACAGCACAGCCCTCCTTACTTTGGGATGGTACGGCAGCGTAACGTAAAAAGCGTTCAGTCAAACGTTCTTGCAAAGACATTTTCAAAGACCTTCTTTCATAAATACATATAACACCCTTCCATCTGCTCGCTATGCTCGCAGCCACCTCCCCTTTGAGGGGAGGCAAGGTGAATTGCCCGTAGGGCAAGAGAGTGCGCTCTGGGGCGGCTGTCGCCGTAAGGCGACTGAGAGGGGCTTGCATCGATGTCACCCCTCTCCGCCTCGACAAGCTCGGCACCTCTCCCCAAGGAGAGGCTCGCTCTGCCAATGCACGTCATATGAGAGGCTCCCCTTAGGTGAGGACAAGGTGAATTACCCATAGGACACGTGAAGGCTCCCCTTGGGGGACAAGGTGAATTGCCCGTAGGGCAAGAGAGTGCGCCCTGGGGCGGCTGTCGCCGTAGGGCGACTGAGAGGGGTTTGCATCGATGTCACCCCTCTCCGCCTCGACAAGCTCGGCACCTCTCCCCGAGGAGAGGCTCGGTCTGCCAATGCACGTCATATGAGAGGCTCCCCTTGGGGGAACAAGGTGAATTGCCCGTAGGACAAGAGAGGGCTCCCCTTGGGGGGAGCTGTCGCCGTAAGGCGACTGAGAGGGGTTTGCATGATGTCACCTCTCTCCGCCTCGACAAGCTCGGCACCTCTCCCCGAGGAGAGGCTATCTTCATTATATCATCTCTGAAATAATATTACATTATACGTCTGGGGTAAACATAATCAGCTTATAATCCCAGAGGAATATCCATAAACCAGAAAGCATACAGCATAATAGTCAGAGTAACCAGCAGCGTAATAGTGTACGGCAGCATCAGGGAGCTCAGCGTACCGATACCGGCGCTCTTCACGTACTTCTGGCAGTAAAAGTGCTTGCGTCAAAAAGTCAAATGTATACAGTATTAATATTTTACTATATACAATCTCGGCAAAATCTGTGCTATAATAAACAAAGCAGTTACAACTGCCCCAAACAATAAATAATAGCAAGGAGTTTTTTTCATGATACTTTCTCAACGTATTCAAAGCCTGACAGCATCTCCTATCAGAAAGCTGTCCCCGTATGCTGACGCAGCCAAGGCTGCAGGCAAAAAGGTTTATCATCTGAACATCGGCCAGCCTGATATTGCCACTCCGGCACAATTCATGGACAGTGTGCGTGAATTCCAGGCACCGGTAATCGCCTACAGCAATTCCAAAGGCGAAATGTTCCTCTTAAAAGCTGTACAGAAATATTATGCAGAAAAAGGCATGGATTATGCTATTGAAGATATTTTCGTTACCAACGGCGGCAGCGAGGCCCTGATTTTCGCAGTTATGGCTCTGTGCGATCCCGGCGACGAAATCATGGTTTTCGAACCCTTCTACGCTAACTACACCACCTTCTGCAAAGAGTTCGGCGCTAAAATCAACGCTGTACCTACCAGCGTAGAAAATGGTTACCACCTGCCCAGCGAAGAAGAAATCGAAAAACACATCACTCCGAAAACCAAAGCAATTCTGCTCACTAACCCCGGCAATCCTACCGGCGTAGTTTATACCGAAGCAGAGCAGGATATGATTTCCCGCATTGTGCGCAAGCATAACCTGGCTTTAATCGCTGACGAGGTATACCGTGAATTCGTTTATGACGGCGCATATCGCAGCTTCGGCACCATGCCCGAGCTGGACGACAACCTGATCATCATCGACTCCGTTTCCAAGCGCTACAGTGCCTGCGGCGCGCGTATCGGCTGCATTATCAGCAAAAACAAAAAGCTCAGCAAGCAGATTATCAAATGCTGCCAGGCTCGTCTGTGCAGCCCGATTCTGGAGCAGGTTGGTGCAGCAGCTCTGTACACCACTCCGGCAAGCTATCTGGAAGAGGTTAACAAGGAGTACAAAAAACGCCGCGACACCATCGTGGCAGCACTGCAAAAGCTCCCCGGCGTAAAGGCTTCCGACCCGAAGGGCGCTTTCTACATCATGGTTAACATGCCTGTTGACGATGCAGAAAAATTTGCTATCTGGACTCTGGAAAACTTCGCTATCGACGGCGAAACCGTTATGTTTGCTCCCGGCAACGGCTTCTACAACACCCCCGGCAGCGGCATCAACGAAGCACGCCTTGCTTATGTATTAAAGAGCGAGGATTTAGAGCGCGCTATCTACATTCTGGGCGAAGCACTCAAAGCATATCCCGGACGCGTAGAAAAATAAGCTCACAAAAAATTAGACCTCCTGAAAATTCAGGAGGTCATTTTTTATTTGCTCTGCAATGCTTCCGCCAGCAGCTTTTCATCGGCAATCGTCTGCGACAGCACCTGCTGGGTGTCCTCGCCCAGGCGCGGCGCACGCTTCCGCAGTGCGGCCGGCGTTTCACTGAGCTTCATGGCAAAGCCCAGCTGCCGATAGCTGCCAAGCTCTGCATCCTCTACGTTCAGCACCATCTCGTTGGCCTTGGTCTGCTCCGCAGCCACCGCCTCGGCAAAATCCAGCACCGGCGTTACGCAGGTGTCCCTGCCCGCCAGCAGCTGCTCCCATTCGGGCAGCGTGTGCTTGGCAAATTCCAGCGTCAGCTGCTGCTTTAAGTAGTCATGGTTAGCATCATCATCTATCAGGTCCGTCATATCGGGGCGCTGCAGCACGGCGCACAGGTTGCTCCAGAACTTCTTTTCCAAGCAACCCACCGCAAGGTAGCGTCCTTCCTTCGTCGCATAAATATTGTAGTTGGCGTTGGCACCCGTCAGCCAGTTGTTGCCGCGCTCCGCCACAAAACCGCTGCCGAAGTACAGGCTGGCAGCACCGGGCATCAGCGTCATTGCCACATTGTACAGCGAAATATCTATTTCCTGCCCCTCGCCCGTCATCTGTGCATGGCGCAGCGCAATCATAATGCTCATGCCCGCTGCCATCGACGCATTCATATCCGCCATCAGCACGCCCGGAATCGCCGGCTTGCCCTGCGCCTCGCCGCTCATAGCGGTAATGCCTGCCAAGCTCACATAACCGATATCATGGTCGGCCTGCTTGGCGAGCGGTCCCTTTTTGCCGTAGCCCGTCAGCGAGCAGTAGATAATACGCGGATTCACTGCCTTCGCCGCCGCATAATCAATGCCCAGCTTCGTCAGCACGCCCGGACGATAGCTTTCCACCACCACGTCGGCGGTTTTCACCAGCTCCAGAAACGCCCGACGTCCCGCATCCGCTTTCAGGTTGAGCACTACGCTCTTTTTATTGCGGTTCAGCTGCAGATGCCAGTAACCGAAATCCTTGAGAAACGGCGGAAAGCTGCGGGCATAATCACCCCGTCCCGGCTCCTCGATTTTGATAACCTCCGCGCCGAAATCGGCCAACAGCATTGTACAATACGGTCCCGGCAGCAGCCGTGACAAATCAAGCACACGAATACCCTCTAAAGCCTGCACAATAACGCCCCCTTAACAGCAGCATATTTTTAGACTGAGTTTTTATACTACCTGGAAGATATAGAATTTGAGATAATTTGTTTCCGGCACCTGCCACAGAATCGGATGGTCCGGAGATTGCTGGCGCGCTTCAATCTGACGCAGAGAAACGTTGGCGTCATGCGCAGCGTCCTGCAGCATCTTCACGAACAGCTCCTCCTTCATAAAGTGCGAGCAGGAGCAGGTTGCCAGATAACCGCCGCGCGGCAGCAGCTTCATGGCCTTCAGGTTGATTTCCTTGTAGCCGCGAATCGCATTCTTCACCGTGCTGCCGGATTTGGTGAACGCCGGCGGGTCCAGAATAATAAAGTCATATTCACGGGAATGCTTGTTGAACAAATCGCTCAGCAAATCAAAAACATTCGCCTGCAATCCGTGCATAACATCGGAGCAATCGTTAATCGCAGCGTTGTGCTCCGCCATCTGCACTGCCTCCGCACTGATATCAACCGCGGTAACGCTCGCAGCGCCGCCCTTGGCAGCGTTCAGCGCAAAGGAGCCGGTGTGGGTGAAGCAGTCCAGCACATGCTTGCCCTTGGCAATCTTGGCAATCGCCTGACGGTTATACTTCTGGTCGAGGAAGAAGCCGGTCTTCTGGCCGTTTTCTACATCAACCGTATATTCGATGCCGTTTTCGACAATCTCGGTAGTCACAGCGCCGGGTTCGGGGCACAAATCGGTAGCAAACCAGTGCTTGCCCTCCTCCATGCCCTCCAGCAGGCGGATTCTTACGTCGTTGCGCTCATAAAGACCGCGGATTTCCTGTCCCATCTCGCGCAGAATTTTAATCAGCAGCTCAAACAGCATCTGCTTGCGCATTTCAATGCCCAAGGACAGCGTTTGCGTTACCAGCAGATCATTGTAGCGGTCTACGGTCAGGCCGGGGAACATATCCGCTTCGCCGAAAATCAGACGGCAGCAGTTAAAATCACGCTCGCCCATAACCGTCAGACGGTAATCCAGCGCATAGCGCAGACGGCGCTCCCAAAACGCTTCGTCAAACTTATCATTAGTATTGGTGGAAATAATGCGCACACGGATTTTGGAATGGTCATTCACAAAACCGGTGCCCAAATATTTTCCCTTAGACGTTACCACATCCACCAGATCACCGTTGGCATACTCGCCTTCAATTTTAGTTACCTCTTCACCAAACACCCAGGGATGACCGCCGCGCGCAGCACGCTCTCCCTTCGGGGTTACGAAAAATTTTGCATATTTACGCATATTCTACCTCACGATTTTAAGATTAGTATTTCTTTAAGTATAGCATATTTCTTTTATTAGAAAAATACACTTTCTCCAAGACTTACACTTTTAGCCAAGGGATTAAAATTTAATAGAATTTACCGAGCGTTCCAGTACAGGAGCCAGTTTGGAAGCTAACTTGGCATTGAAAATATAGTCATAGGAAATGTAATTTCCGTCCTGTATAAAAATATAGGCAATACTGTGACTGGTAACATCATCAAAGCTGGTTTTAATACATGGTAAATTATTTACAACAGTAAATTCATTTTTGATATTTCTTGCTGTTCTGACCTCTGATTTTAACTGCTTAATAATCTTTTTATCTAAGTCAGCCTGCTCTGCAGCCGAAAGATTAGCAAGAGATTGCGGATAATAGGCATATTTAGGATTATCAGCTATTTTCTGCACCATAATGCCCGTCATCATATCATCATTACTACCTAACATTTGATGGTCAAAGGCAGCTCCTGAATTATACACATCTTCCGGCAGTTCATAGCTATACCTATTGTCAGGAGTAGCAAAACGTTTCCATTTATTACCAATCTTGATAGAAGCAATCATCTCATTCATGGTTGATGCCTTGAATTTTTCATAATAGTCAGCCTCAATAGTAAAACGAAAATCGATCATATCATTAGGAGTAAAAAGTGTATAGTTATCCATTATAAAATCAGGTGCTTTAGGCTGGGGATTAATTTTTCGGACAACATGCAGTGTTTTTCTGCCATCCAGCTTGATAATTTTGTTTTCTATAAGCTCAGCATCCTTTTCTGTAGCTACTTTCTTCTTCAAGCTAGCAAGCACTTCATCTATAAATTTAGCAGACTTAGGACTAGATTTATCTATAGGAGTTACGTTAATAAACATCAGCACATTAGAATAGTTTACTTGAAAAATTTTCTCATTATCAGGCGTATGCTCACCTTTAGTCAAAAAGCTTGCAGGCATCAGCATAGAAATGGCATTTTTCTCATCGTTAAAAAGCTGCATAGATTGCTGTACGGATACCTGATTATTTGCAACTGACATTTCCGCCTGCACCGCTGCTTCAGTCGGACTGCAGACATTAAGTGGAATAAAGGCTAACATAGCGGCAACTAAAATTCTTTTAAACATTGTACCATCTCCTCATATAAGATACTTTAAGTATAGCATATTTTGCAGGCGGCTGCACAGAAAACAGCTCTGCTCTTTGCCTGCGCTTTTAAAAAACAATCATGACAAGTGCTACATCGGCATTTCAACAGCTACCGGCGCAACCCTTGAGCAGAACTCATTACATGCATAACAAGCTACAGACGTCGCAGGTCCGTTGGCCTATTAATAGGAATCGAGTAGGAGACTGCTCATTATTTGAGCAGTCGACCTCTCACACCACCGTGC
>OLYB01001162.1_pt1 | contig 21504 bp, 29 predicted proteins | sample 1674481 | NCBI WGS metagenome assembly OLYB01 (sample SAMEA103958167, study PRJEB25191) | human gut metagenome
TCCCGGCAACGGCATCATACATTTCTCCGTTTTCATCCCGAAGGGCACGGTTCAGGGGCAGTCCCATGAGCTTGCCGTCATCGTTATAAACGATGGCAACCGGATCTTCAAACGGGTAGCTTGCGCCGATGGAGCCGCCGACAGCCTGCTGCAATGCTTTCAGGTCGTTATCGATCTCGACCTGCTGCGGATACTGCCCCGGCGCAATTTTCAGCACGGACAGGGTGTTTTCATTCTGTTCCATTATCATTCTCCTTAAAGATTGTGCTCTCCTGCCCGGCATGGGCGGCGTTCAGCAGAGCCGCCACAAAGAATCCGAAAATAGCACCCGCTTCAAAAAATGCGAATCCGATAAAAAAGTTCTGCATGGCACACCTCAGTCGATGCAGATGCAGGTCAGCTTCTGCCCATCTGCCATCAGGGTGGTGCTGTGATTTTCCAGATAGGTCTGGAAACGATAAATATCCTCCACCGTCAGGGATACGATGGTGCTGTGACCATCGGTGCGGTAGAAGATGACCGGACCTGTCAGGTACCGCTTGCCTGCCAGCTTGAGGACCTGTACCGGATTGTAGCTGATAAACAGCGGCGCACCCTTCACGGAGATCAGGGCATCGTCCTCGTCAAAACAAGGCAGAACGGAAGGGGCATCCTCCTCCATGATAATGGTCAGTTCCATGTCCGGGCCGATGGCGGCAAGGTACACATCCCTTCCTGCTGCCTCGGTCAAACAGGATGCCGCCTGCTTCAGCATGGTCAGGATGTTCACATCCACCGTGATCTGCGGAGCATGGGGTGCGGAGTGAAAAGGAATCGTATTGTTCATAGGCGTTACCTCCAAATTTTTGCAAACAAAAAAGACCCCATCGGGTCTTACGTTACGGTCAGCGCTCGTTGCGGCGCTGCTGCTTTTTCTGCCACGCATCCAAAAGCTGGATGATCTTCTCCTCCATCTGTTTGGGCGTGTAGCTGCGGGGGAAATACTTCCGCAGGGTCTCGTTTTTGATGGTCACGGTGTCTTTCTCGCTCTTTTTCTCCTGTCCCATCACATCAAAGGCTTTTTCGTAGCTGAACTCTCCCTGCTGTGCCATCTTTTTCAGTTGCTGCGCTTGGGAAAGGGACGGCGCATTCTGAGTGTCCTCCATGGCTTCTAAAAAATCCCGCTGTTGGCTTTCGTCCAGATAGGACAATTCCACAGCGGGATTGAAGGCGATCTTCTTTTCATCTACCATGTCCAGCAACTCCGGGATAAGGTTGGTCAGACGGATAAAGCGCTGGACTTGTTTGCCGCTTTCTCCGCTTTCCTTTCCGACAACATCGGCGGTTTCAAAATTCCCGACAAGTTGTCGGGGATTTTCTTTTGACGGTCTACCGCTAGTTCTTCGCATGGCATCCAGTTTCATCTTGTAAGCCAAGGCACGTTCACTGGGTAGAATGTGCTCACGCTGCAAATTGGAATCCACCATCAATATCACAGCAGCATCGTCCGACATCTGCCGAACAATGACCGGCAGGGTATCCAGCCCGGCAAGTTTAGCCGCATACTGGCGGCGATGCCCGGAGATGATCTCATAGCCGTCACCGTCCGGTCGTGGGCGGGCAATCAGCGGAGCCAGCACACCGTACTGTGCGATGCTCTCCACCGTCCGGGTCATGGCTTCATCGTCCAGAACCTTAAAGGGGTGGTTAGTGAAGGGGTGCAGCGCATCAATGGGAATCTGCTGTACCTGCTCCCGCTGTTCCTCCTGTCGGTTTTCCTCGGTAGAAAACAGGTCATCTAGCCCTTTCAGAGCTAAGTTTCCGCTGTCGATCGGCATCCGCCAGCACCTCCTTTGCAAGAGATTTGTAGGCTTCTGCCACCTTGCCTTTGGGATCATAGGCAAAGATGCTTTTGCCTACCGCACTGGTTTCAGCCGCTCGGACAGAGCGGGGAATGGTCTGCTCAAACACCTTCAGGTGCTTTCCGTATGCCTGCCGGATCAGATTGCTAATCTGTTTTCCATAATTGGTGCGGCTGTCGGTCATGGTCAGCAGAATACCCTCGATTTTCAGTTTCGGATTGATCTGCCGCCGGACTTTCTGCACCGTCTGCAAAAGCTGTTCCAGACCCTTTGCAGACAGGTACTGTGCCTGCACCGGAATCAGGGCAGCGTCTGCCGCCGCTAATGCGTTAATCGTCAGCATCCCCAGCGAGGGCATACAGTCTAGCAGAATAAAATCGTACTCCCGCTTGGCACTGTCCAGCACTTGTTTCAGCATCTTTTCCCGGTTCATGCTGTTCACAAGGGCTACTTCCAGCCCTGCCAGTTCGATGTTGGCAGGAATCAGGTCAACGCCCTCTGCGTGGTGCAGAATGCCCTCGCCGGGCTGGATGGGCTGGTCGTTCATGGCTTTTGCCATCAGGGTGGAGAGGGTGGTGGGCAGTTCGTCGGGCTGCTGCCAGCCCATGCTGATGGTCAGCGACCCATGCGGGTCGGTATCCACCAACAGGACTTTCTTGCCTTCCATTGCCAGCCCGATGCCTAGATTTTCACAGGTGGTGCTTTTCCCTACACCGCCTTTTTGATTGGTGACTGCGATAATCGTAGCTTTCTTTGCGATAACATCACCCCGCTTTCGGTGAACCGCGCGCAAAGTCGTGGTTCGTTTTGTTCTGATAGTAGAGGTTCATGGTGGTGGGCGCATTGTAGAGCATCGCCAGCAGATACTGCTTCATGTTCCGCACCGGGGCGGTGTTTTCTGCCAGAGAATCCAGCACAAAACGGATGTGGTCGGCGTTCAGCTTTTTCAGCCGACTGCGTACCACCTCGGTGGGCTTATCATCTCCGGCAATCCGCAACATCTTGCGTTTGGTGGAACAGGTATCCACAAGCAAGTCTACGATCTGATAGATGGTGTCCTCATCGTCCGGGCAGAGCCGGAGCAGGAGGTCCACCTCCAAAGACTGATAAAAATAATCCTCAAGCTGCTCCCGGATGCCCCCGGAATAGATAGGGTCAGGATCGTTCCACTCTGTCTTATTCTTATCAGTCTTATTTGCTTGCGGTTTTGGCTGTTCCAGAATTGCGCTTTCAGCAGCACTAGAATTGCTGTTTGGGCAATTCTGTACTTGCGCTTTTGGCAAGCCGGAGGAAAAGTCCTTGACGTAGATCAGGCTGGGTCTGCCCAGACCACGGCGTTTACGCTCGATGAGGTCCATGTCCTCCAACTCCCGGAACAGCTTGACCGCTTTATGCTCGGCACAGCAGAGGGATTCCTGCACTTCCCGGACGGTGTAGATGATATACACCCGCCCCTGCTCGTCCAGCCAGCCGTTCTTGACCGACAGGCTCATGCGGTCCAGCAGGATGCCGTACAGTGTCCGGGCATCGGTGGAGAGCTGCCGGAAACGACGGTCTTGGAACAGTGCCTTGGGGATGCGAAAGTAGGAGAACAACTCGCCCGACTGACCATAGAAGTAGTCCAGCGTCATTTGGTGTGTCCTCGGATTTTCAACTGTATGGGTGTGTTCATGTGGGAAAATACCTCCTTTTTGTGATATGGAAATTTTTTGAAGTTCCATTTTTTGAGAAAATGGATATGAAAATGGATGAAAAAATGCGTTGTAGTTTGTCCTAAAAACTGTAAAAGCAAAAATGTGTTATTTTTTGAAAATATTACGGAATGGACGAAAAATCGATTGCTCCAAAAAATAAATGACGTAAATGTGCGTTTTCTTGTACTCTCTATTTATAAAGTGCAGAACAGGCTGCTATCAAAAATCCCAGAAAGTAAGATTGTTGCATGAAGATGCACTAATCGTGCAAAACATGGGAAGATAAGCGTATGATAAACCCTCCCCGGTGAAACTGAATGGTTTTGCCGGGGAGGTTTTGTTTTTGCAGATTGTAGGAGAAAAACTGTGGAAAATAAAGGAAAGCAAAAAAACAATCCCAGGGACGATATGTCACTTGATCAAGCAATATTACAGTGGATTGTGGATGATTATGATATTCCTGATGAAAAATCCAGAAAAATAGTAGGCGAAAGTGGGGAGAAAAGTAAATTAATAACATGCAAAATGGTAATGGATTATCTAGATAATAGAGGCGTATTAGAAGAAACAGATGAAACAGAGTTTATGAGAGCGCTACGAAAGCGTCTTTATTATGCAATTGACACAGTCGTTGGACCAATTCCAATGAAATCGAAAAGCATCGATGCACATGAACTCCTGCGACAAAGAAATCAAGTAAAAGGACGATTTCATGTGACTTCAACAAATGCAGAATTTTTTATGTATTTGCTTTGGTGCAATGAAGATAGAGCTGACAATGACGATATTTTGTGGTTAATAAAGAACGAAAGAAGTTATGAAGCAAGTGAATGGTTGAAGAATCTGGTTAGAGACGGATTTAACTCATTGGTTGCGAACTCTGCAATAGGGATAAAACAAAAAACTATTGAAAGACGGTGGAAGGAGTTATTTGAAGGAGAGTTATTCAAAACTAAAGAAGCGTTTGAATCCTTAAAGTTAACGTGGGCGTATATAGAAGATCGGAAGAAAATTGCAGGGGATGAGTTTGATGAAGAGTGGTTTGACCTAATAGTAAGATGTTGTTGGAACGAATGCATAAAAAACATTTGGCTACAAGCTGTGGAAGTAGGAGTATTGGATAACAGCATAGAAAAATCAATGATACCAACATCGTTGGAAGATGCGATAGCTATAATACGAAGAGAATGTAGTACCAATTGTACAAATGCTATAGTGGAACTTATGGATGCGAGAATTGCCTTGCAGCTAGAAGAGCTAGACTTTGAAATTCGGGAAGAAGGTAATAAAACGAACTTATACAAAATGAAAGATGAATATAAAATTGATTTTGAGTTGTTATCAGAAGATACAAATCAAAATGGGTGATAGAGAATAAAGCAGAAGGAGCTAAGCCTTTTCCCAAAAGGCTTAGCTCCTTCTGCTTTATTCTTTAAATGATGTGCAAATTGTTAATAAGATAAGAACTGATTATGAACTGAACGAAAACATGATAAAAAATGACGATTTTCAGTTGAAATAATTAAATTTGAACTGCCATTATTTGATGAAAGGCGAACTGATATAATACGGTCAATGACATGGCCATGTCAAAATACAAACGAATTAAGGGAGTTTTTTGGCATGAAAAAGAAAGGCTTGGGAAGTCCTGCCTATGAGCTTGGTATACATATCAAAAAATATCGTGAACAGAAAAACTGGTCGCAAGACGATCTGGCAAGTAAAATCGGGACGGATCAGAAACGAATCTCGAAAATTGAAACTGGCAATGTAAATATAGGATGGGATACTTTTTACCAAATAGCACAGGCACTGGAGGTATCAATGGATGAACTGGTTGAAGGAGATCGGTATCAAAAGAAAAACACCAGGGAAATTGATGGCTATCCAAATCTAAAAGAATCCCAGAAAAAAATAGTGAAGGACTTGGTGCATGAATTCCTTGAAGCAGGAGGAAATGAATGCCGTAAATCGTGAGAACATGTACGTACAAGACAACGTGAAAGTACGTTTTGTACGTGGTGGGTTATTATGAGAGTATCTGTTATTATTGAAGTGCGCTCAGGGAAAGACCCGTGGGGCAGAAAATATGGAGGTCCATAACTATGAAAAACAATGATGCTTACGATCCTGATTCCTGTGATGAAGACTACACAGGCCAACCACCAGATGATGACCAGTCGTTCATTGTGCCAAGGCGTGGTCTGGAACCTGACTCAGGCCCAGATGATGACCCAATGATAGTGGAACGACGCGGCTCACCAGCGGATTCGGACTCACTTGTATTTGAAGAAGATATGGGTGAATATCCGGACGAATTTCCTGATAACAGCGATGAGCCGTTTGTTTCGATGTATGAGATGGCATCGAAGCAGCGTCAGGAAAAACGTAAGAAAAAACAAAAAAAGAAGGCCAAGAAGAAAGCCAAGAAAAAGGCCAATGCTTCATCTGAGGGCGTAGATCTTTTGGAACTGGCTGCTTTTGTGGAAGGGGGTGATGAAGATGCACAATTTACCGATGGCGAACAGGAGTCGCCAGCAAAGGGGCGGTTTAGGCAACCACCTGTTTGCCAGATGGAAGAAGAACTGCTTGAAAAAACGGACTTTCTCTATAGGAAATCCGTGTTATACCATTATAATGATCGATACTATGAATCGATTGACGCTGAGGGGGTCGTATCTCTTTACCGTCAATACATAAGTCCAGGGCTTGACGGGGTGAAAAATCTCCGAAATCATCTGGATATTTATAAATGTATGAAAGCAAATCCTCGTTTAAAGTACGAAGATTCGCTGAAGGATAAACCATATTGTCCTTTGAAAAACGGGATCTTGTATCTCAATAAAATGAAGCTGAAACATCATAGTTCCAAGCGTATAACATTTACCGTTCTGGATGCTTGCTATGATGAGGATGCCGAATGCCCGGTGTTCGACGAGTTTCTCGATACGATTACTGAGGGGCGTGAAGATCTGAAGGAACGTTTTATGATGGCACTTGGGTATCTTCTGATTGAGCCTTCAAACGGAAAATATTTCTTCGTTATGGGGTATGCTCCGAACTCTGGCAAGAGTATCTTGGGCAATACCATACAGAAACTTTATCCGGAAAACTCGGTGAGCAACCTCTCGCTTGGTGAACTGGGTGGTAAGTTTGAAACGGAGTCGCTGCTGTACTCCAGAATCAACATCTCCTTGGATCTTCCGCAGGAAGTGTTGAATGCGAGTGCAGTGTCCAAGCTGAAGCGGATCACCGGTGGAGACAGCATCGAAATCCAGCGCAAAAATCAGGGGTCTCTAAAGCTTGACCATAATATGAAGTTTTTGTTTGCGACCAATTTTCCCCTGATAATCGATTCAAACGATCCGGCATTTCTTGACCGGATTATCTTCCTTCCGTTCATGAACTCTGTTCCGAAGGATGAAAGAGACCCGGATCTTGCTAAAAAACTCTGGAAGGAGCGCGATGCAATCGTGACAAAAGCACTTCAGTATGCCAGAAAACTGATGAAGCAAGGCTGGCAGTTTCCGCCGATTCCTGATGTGGACTGCATGAGAGGGATACAGCGGAAAAACTCGATGGACTCTCTTAAAGAGTTCCTTGAAAACCACTGTGAAATGGGGGACTACAACTATTTTACTGCTACATCTGATTTGAGGAGGGCGTATGAGGCCTGTTGCGATGAAAACGGCACATGTCCGTGCAGCGCTACAGCGTTCAACAAGTACATGGAGCAGGCTGGCGGTGTTCGTGACCGAAAGCGTCTCACCGCCTCGGAAAACCCGGTGTGGGGGTTCTATGGTATCCGCCTTCGTCCGTAACGTCAGACTTTTCGATGATACGTTATATCTGTGAGCCGAAGCACGATTACAAGCACTACGGAGGTGTTACGATGATGGACGTTGACGAAAAGGCGATGGCTTACTGTCTGATCGAAGCTCTTTTTGCGGCAGGACTGCTGAACCTGCCTACCTATCAGAACTTCCTTCGGATGAAGTGTGAGCAGGAGGAAGAACCGCCTGCAAAGGCTTCGTAAGCAACAGAGAAAGGCTCTGGTGGAGGATTCTGCCAGAGCCTTTCTTTTTATCCGAAAAAGCAAGAAAATGGAGGTAAAAACATGCGAGTAGCAGTATATGCTCGTGTCTCAACAGAGCATGAGGCGCAAATCAATGCGCTGGAAAATCAGTTGGAGTGGTATAAAATCGAATGTTCCCGGCATTCGGACTGGGAAATCGTGGAGGTCTACGTAGACCAAGGCATCACCGGAACACAAGCACAGAAGAGGCCAGAGTTTTTGCGTATGATGGAGGATGCAAAGAAAGGTAAATTTGACCTTATCATTACCCGTGAGGTGAGCCGGTTTGCACGAAATACAGTTGATACGTTGTCCTATATCCGTGAGTTGAAGGCTGTGGGCGTGAATCTATTTTTCATCAACGATGGTATCAACACGGCCACCGATTATGGTGAGCTTCGGTTGACGATTATGTCTTCCTTGGCACAGGATGAAAGCCGAAAAATTTCAGAGCGCGTCAAGGCGGGGCAAGAAATCAGTCGGGAGAAGCATGTTTTGTATGGCAACGGAAATATCTTGGGATACCGCAGGGAGAATGGAACTTATGTTCCCGAACCGGAACAGGCTGAAACGGTAAGGTTGATTTTCCAGATGTATTCGAGTGGTGAAGTCGGCCTACAGAAAATAGTCGCAGAGTTATATCGTCTTGGACGGTTGGATGCGGGAGGTCATGTTTCGTGGGACGCTTCCAAGGTGAGTCGTGTCCTGCACAATGCAACATATAAGGGATGCATTTGCTATAATAAATCCCATAGTGACGGCTACTTGACGCAGAAGCGTATCAAAAATCTGGATGAAAGCAGCTACATCTATGTGAAAGGGGATTTTGAGCCATTGGTTTCGGAAGAAATGTGGGAGAGATGCCAGCAGATTTTGGCATCGAGATCAGCACGAGTAATCGATGAAAACGGAAAAAAGCACAAGTACATGAGAAATACACCAAAATCGGTCTGGACGGCAAAATTGCGTTGCAGCTGCGGTGCAGGATTTATTCAGTTCAAGTGGCGTGTGAACCGGGATGGTGCTGTAATTCATGGATTTCAGTGCTACCGCCGTACACGCAGGCCGAGCATCAGCTACTTGCAGGAGCATGGCCTTGATTTGAGCATCAGCTGCCAAATCAAGGCTATCAGTGAGTGGAAGCTGGACTTGATGGCGGCAAAGGTGTTTGAACATCTCACATTTGACAAGGGAAAGACAGTCAAAGAGGTCTATAAAATCCTGAGCCGCTGCATGGCAGAGGAAAAGACGGTTCGTATTTCCAGAAAGGCAATGCTGGAAAAGAGCATCGCTAAGCAGAGAGAGCGGCTGGACAAGTATATTGACCTGTGTGCAGACGGCATCATCACCAAACAGGAACTTATGGAACGTCGCAAAGGCTTAGACAACCAGATCGCAGATCTGCAATCCCAGTATGAGAGCGTAGAACAGGAGGATGAACGCAGTGGAGCGCTGGACATGAAGCTGATCTCGCAGAAGCTGGATGAATGGCAGCGGGCATCAAAGAACGATGTTGATCGGGAGCTTATCAACAGCTGTGTGGCGCAAATCACGCCTTTGACAAATGAAGAATTTCGCTGGGCACTCGACTTTCAGATGTCAGAGGTACGGGCGAGAAACGCCGCAGCATATACGATGGATGGCTTTGTAGAGATGGCACGCTTTTCGATTTCCTTTGAGGAGGCAAAGGCTTTTAAGGCATCCCGAAATCAGGGAATCCGCAAAAATGAATGGCAGGATCTCACGGTGGTTGTGGGAATCTGGTCGAAAACTCAAAAGTAGGAGGCTGTGTCGGCTGTGCCGGTTGTGTCAGAGATTTTCAAAACAAGTTTTATTATATCCTTATATCTCCACCCATAAAACACCTGAAAGACACGAAAACATAAGACTGATTCGCAAAAACACTGACACAGCGGACACACTTGGTACAAGTTAGGCGTATCTGAAGCAGATATAATGATATATTATACCCTTGGATAGAAAGACCAGTAAGCAATCACATCAGCTTACTGGTCTTTGATTTTTACAGAAAAACGGAGGAAAAATCAATGGCAGAAATCTTAGAAAAAGTATTGGTGGAGGTGATGAAAGCAGTCGGAAAAGGTGCTGCGAAAATCATTGTCTGGATGGCTCATCAGATCGAAAAGAAATAAGATAATCAAAAATTTTGGAGGTAAAGATTATGTCCGCAAATGTTGAAACCATGTTCTCTGTCCGTGAAACCCCTTGGCATGGACTTGGCCGTATCGTGATGGATGCCCCTGCAAGCCGTGAAGCCTTGGAACTGGCCGGTCTGGATTGGCAGGTAGAGAGCCGTAATATCTATTCCGGCACGGGTGCTATGATCCCCGGCTATCGCGCAAATGTCCGCAGCACCGATGATGCTGTTCTGGGTGTGGTATCCGACCGCTACCGCATTGTGCAGAACGAAGAAGCGTTCCAGTTCACCGATGACCTGCTGGGTGAGGGCGTCACTTATGAAACTGCTGGTTCTTTGCAGGGCGGCAAAAAGGTCTGGATGCTGGCAAAGCTGCCGGAGAAGTACATCATCGCTGGTGACGAAGTGACACCGTATCTTGTGTTCTTCAACAGTCACGATGGCAGTTCTGGTGTAAAAGTCGCTATGACCCCGGTTCGTGTGGTCTGCCAGAACACCCTGAATCTGGCTCTGGGTACTGCAAAGCGCATCTGGACTGCCCGCCATACCGAAAATGTTCTGCTCCGGGTGCAGGATGCCCGTGAGACCTTACAGCTTGCCAACAGCTACATGGGGGAGCTGGGCAAAGGTATCCATGAGCTGACCACCATCAAGCTGTCTGACCGCAAGGTGCAGGAGTTCATCAATGAGTTCTTCCCTGTCACCGAAGATCTGACCGATGGCCAGCGGAAGAACAACCTGCGCTTGCAGGAAGATTTGAAAGCTCGCTATTATAACGCACCCGATCTGGAATGGGTTGGAAAGAATGGCTGGCGGTTTGTGAATGCAGTTTCGGATTTTGCCACCCATGCAGATCCCATCCGCAAGACCCGGAACTACAACGAAAATCTGTTTCTGCGCACCGCAGAGGGCAATCCGATGATCGACAAAGCCTACAAGATGGTGCTGGGTGCAGCATAAAGGAGGACTTATGAACGATGTAAGCAATCGGGCTGTTCGGGAATTTTCTGAGTTCCTTAACCGTATTGAAGTCAACTTTCCAAAGCCAACTTGTACCACAGCATATGAGATCACGCTGAAAAGCACCATCGTTAGTGCTTTGATTACGCTGGACACTGAGAACAAAATGGATGAACGTTTTTGGAACCATCTTCGGGTGCAGCGAAACATTCTGGATTTCCTGTATGCCCTGTGGCTGGACGATGACCGCACCTTGGTAGACGAGTTTTCCACAATTCTTAAAGACTTAGTGGAATACGATTTTGTTGCCGCAAACGAACACATGAAAGAGAGGTTGAATATTGCATGAAAAGGCTTATATCTACACGGAACTTGTCCAAAGAAGATTGGCTCCGTTACCGCAAATGCGGTATTACCGGCACCGATGCTGGTGCCATCCTTGGCCTGAATCCCTACCGCTCGGCATTTCAGGTGTACCACGATAAAATCAGCGATACCACTGAAAATATCGACAACGAGGCTATGCGGCAGGGCCGTGATTTGGAGGATTATGTGGCGCAGCGCTTCACCGAGGCCACCGGCCTGAAAGTACGCCGTGCAAATGCCATCTACCAGAGTGAGGAACATCCGCTGCTTCTGGCAGACTTTGACCGCCTGATCGTTGGACAGAAGGCCGGGCTGGAGTGCAAGACAGTCTCGCCGTTTTCTGCGGACAAATGGGCAGATGGCAAAATCCCGGCTCACTATCTGGCGCAGGTTGACCACTACTTAGCCGTCAGCGGTTTCGACTGCTGGTATGTGGCGGCTCTGATTTTCGGCAGAGAGCTGGTGATCCACAAAATCGTGACGGATAAGCAAGTGCTTTCTGATCTCATTGATGAGGAAGAACGTTTCTGGACGAACCATGTTGTGCCCCAGATTCCCCCTGCACCTAACGGTTGCGAGTGTGACACCCAGCAGATCAACCAGATGTATGAGGTGGATAACCGGGATAAGACCGCTGACCTGAGTGCTCTGCATGGACTTCTGGATAAGCGGCAGGAGCTTTCCGACCAAATCGAGCAGATGGAACAGGAGAAAACGGCCATCGAGCAGCAGGTCAAGCTGCAAATGCAGGATGCTGCCTATGGCACAGCACCGGGCTATAAGGTGTCTTGGGTGTCCTCCGAAAGCAAGCGTGTAGATTCCCAACGCCTGCGGAAAGAGCAGCCGGACATTTTCAACCAGTACAGCAAAAATGTAAGCAGCCGCAGGTTCACCATCGTTCATGCGGCATAAAACTTTGTATATGGCGGCAGGGAGTGACTTCTCTGCCGCCTTTTTTCTTGGAGGGTTATTATGGCTACGGAAAATCCATTCGTAAAATTATTTGCTATCGACTTCAAAGATCATCTGGAAGTCAAAAAGTCCGGCAACACGGAACTGAAATATGTAAGCTGGGCGTATGCCTGGGCAGAGGTGAAGAAGCTGTACCCTGCTGCCAGCTATGAGGTCAAGAAATTCAACGGTCTGCCCTATGTTTATGACCCCATCACCGGCTTCATGGTGTACACCTCAGTCACGATTGAGGGCGTTTCGCACGAAATGTGGCTTCCGGTTTTGGACAGTTCCAACAAAGCCATGAAAGCCGTGCCTTATACCTACACTACCCCGAAATGGGACTACAATCCGCAGACTCGCCGCCGTGAAAAAGTCGGCATGGAAGAACGCACCGTAGAAGCAGCCTCCATGTTCGATGTGAATAAGGCTATCATGCGGTGTTTGGTGAAGGACCTTGCTATGTTCGGCCTTGGTCTCTATGTCTACGCCGGAGAGGATTTGCCGGAAGATGCTGCACCGCAGCCGGAGGCAGAACCGCAAAAGCAGCTGAAACCGAAATCCTCTACCCCGAAGCAGGAACAGCCGCCTGTGCCCTGCATCTGCGCCCGATGCAATCAGCCCATCAAGAGAGTCAAGCTGAAGGACGGTTCTATCATGCAGGCCGCAGAGTTTGCAGCCACCCATGAGGGAATGTGCGCTGATTGTTATAAGGCTACAAGGCTAAACGTGGCATAAGGAGGTTTTACGATGAAAGAAGAAAAAATCAAAGTCCTTGCGCTCCTGCCGATGGAACTGCCTAAGGAAGTCGAACTGGACAACACCCTTGAAGCCATGCAGAACTTTGTTGGTGGGCTGATCGAATGCATCGCCTTAAGTGACACCGGTTCAGCGGTCACACTGGTCTGCAATGATGAAGGCAAGCTGCTTGGCCTGCCGCTCAATCGTCCGCTGTGGGATGGAGCCGATGTTCTTGCCGGGCCGGGATTTCTGGCCGGATGTGACAACGAAGGGAATCTGACTTCTCTGCCGCAGAGTGCAATGGATTTCTACAAAGAGAAATTCAGAGCTTTTATCATTGAAATCTAAGGAGGACAGATTATGACCTTTCATGCAATGACCGAACACTACGAAGAGATCACGGTTTGCGGAAAGCCTGCGCTGTTCACCAGCATCCGCATCAAGAGAGATACTGTCTCGGATGGTCTGTATGCCTACGATGTCCGGCATGATGATGAATGCCGGGGTATCCCTTGTGAGATCGCGCCCTTTGTGATGGTCAACCACTGGGGCACCATCATCCTTGCGGAACCGCTGGAACTGCCGGATGATGGGCGGCGATATATTGACGAGGAAACGGACTGGAACTATGCTCCGTTTGGAGGAACAGAGAAAAATCAAAAGCCATGCGTTACAGTGGAAGAATTTATAAAGAACTATGTGAAGCAGGAATGACAGAAAACTTGTACCGGAAAAGTATTAAAAATGCCGTTCGTTATTTTAGCGTTACCAATCTGCAGAGATATATTGCCCAATCTCGCTGTGATTGATACTTTTCTGCACCTACGGTATTTTTGATACAGTTGATACAGAAAGAAAAAAGTTATGAGTATTTATGGCTATTGCAGAATTTCCACTGCAAAACAGAGTATCGACCGCCAGATCCGCAACATCAAGGCAGAATACCCGACTGCCCACATTGTACAGGAAGCCTACACCGGCACATCCATTTTTCGCCCGGAATGGCTGAAGCTCTACCGGATTCTGAGAGCCGGAGATGTGGTAGTGTTCGATTCGGTGTCCCGGATGTCCAGAAATGCAGAAGAAGGTTTTACTCTGTACGAAGACCTTTACCACAAGGGCATCCGGCTGGTGTTCTTGAAAGAGCACCACATCGACACCGAGACCTACAAAAAAGCCCTGTCCGGCAGCATTGCCATGACAGGGACAAATGTGGACTTCATCTTGAAGGGCATCAACGAGTATCTGATGGCCTTGGCAAAGGAGCAGATCAAACTGGCCTTTGAGCAGTCCGAAAAAGAAGTTGCCGATCTGCACCAGCGCACCCGTGAGGGCCTTTTGACCGCCCGGCTGAACGGCAAGCAGGTTGGCCGTAAGAAAGGCATTGGCTTTGAAACCAAAAAGTCCAAAGCAGCCAAGGAGAAGATCCGTGCCCATTGTAAGGCGTTTGGCGGCACATTGGATGACATGGAGTGCATGAAATTGACTGGACTTGCCCGGAATACATATTATAAGTATAAGAGGCAGATTCGGGCTGATTTGACTGACGAGGGAAAACTTAAAAAGGAAGAGCTGTTATGAAAAACGAAAAATGTGTAAAAGATGAACCCCATAGCGACTTTACAAAGGAGGAACAACAGGAATTTTTGAAGTTGTTGAATCGCATAACCCCGGAACAGCGTGAAGCACTGAAAAAAGTTCTGAAGTCCTTTATCTAATGAAGAAGGATGCCAGGTGACGCAATGGTCGCCGGCATCCTTCTTTTTTGTAAGGGTTTGCTTTATTCAGGCAGAAATGCCCGAATCAAATCCAAAATAGCGGTTCTTTGCGAGGGCGAAAGTCTATCCCAGATGGTCAAAAGGGATTTCTGCTCCTCTGTCAAATGGTGAACAGCAGCGTCCTCTTCAAAAAATTGCGAGAGTGTGATGCCAAAGCCGTGACATATTTTTTCAATAGAGGTCACATTAGGCTGAAGATTTCTTCTGCGCCACGTTGATAAGGTGGATTGCGTTAGACCGGAGTTCTCGGCAAGTGTGTATTCAGACCATCCACGAGCCAACCGCTCCCGGTCGATCCTTCCCAGAATGTCAAAGTTTGGTTTCTCGCGTTCCATGTCATAGACCTCCTTGGATAAATCGTAGTGTTACTTACGATTTTAAGGGTGGATAGCTTGACATGTAATTCTATAAATCGTATAATTTTTACAAGATAAATCCAATTACAGGCGAGTGCATTGAGCGTTATGGAAAAGGGGATGAATCGAAAACAGCAAGTTGCAAGGGTTCAATTCTGTGTGGCGGTACATTTGAGAAAGGTTGGAGCAAAAAAGATGGAAATGGTTGTCTTTATCGTGTATTGTGTGTTGAGTTACTGGGCGGTCGGGCAGACCATCTACGCAAACAAAATTCAAATTGGGCCAATGAAGGATATTTTCCTGACAAGATTTGTTCTTGGCGTGCTGCTGGGACTGATTTTGATTCCAGTGGCGATTCTGAAAAAGCTGTTCATCCATTGAGATGGGAGGAAACATCATGAAAGAACGATTTGAAATCTATGATGGCAGTGCAGAAGCTAAAAAAGCCAAAGGAAAATCCAAAAATCTGAGCGGCTTTCATCCGCTGTTTACCGCAGCTGCCCGCAGAAGCATTGCGCTGGATTCCTTAAAGATCTGGCTGCTGCTGGGGTTCGTTGTGGGCGTGGTGACAGGTGTTGCAACCGGTGCCGGAGCAGTGTCGGTCCTTTTGGGGCTTCTGATCGCCGCAGTGATCTACTTCGGCTTCCGGGATGATGTCTACAAAAAAGTATACGGCCCGGAGCATGATAGAGGCCAGCTGCCGTTGCCGGAAGGAATGAGCTGGGAGGAAGCCGTAGACCGCATCCGCCGTGGATTTGCCAACCCGGACGTTGAACAGGTCACAGATACTGCGGATGCCATGACCTTTTACAGCAAAAAGCGTGGTACTTATCAACTGAAAAACACAGCCGATGGTCTGAAAATGACCATCCTGACCAAACCGTCCAAAAGCAGTAAGAAAGAATATCTGTATGCAGTTTTCAGCAGCGTTCTGCTGTCGCAGGTGATCGCCATCCTGTACCCTGAAAAAATTTCTGCGGAGCAGGTGGAAGAAGAAAAGGCAGCGGTTCGGAAGCTGTTCGGCGCACACAAGATGCCGTTGTTGATTGAGCTGGCGATTACGGCGGCGTTTGTCGCGTTTGCGGTATATATGTTATATCCTGTGCTTTACTCAGACAATGCTCGCTCCAAAGGAATTTCGGACGGATACTTTAGTGCTTTTCCGGCAGGAGCAACGGTTGGCGAGGTATTGGACGATTTTTTTGCAAATGGAACGTGGGAAAACTATGAACAGGACGGAGTGACTTTTGTCCACTACAGCGGTGAGTGCGTCAGCACACAAACGGGAGAAAAAGCCACCGTTGGCATCTATTTCAAGTTGAATGATGACGGCTCTTTTGAAATCGACCGGATGACCATGGACGGTGAAACGATGAACCTATTAAGGCAGAACATCACGCTTTCCGAGATCAGTAACAGCTATTGCAACGATCATGGAATTGCCAGCAGCAATGCGCTTGACGAATTGGAAAATGCTTTGGATGATGCGCTTGCAGATTCATCTTCCAGCGTCAGCATGGCAGAACCTGAGAGCGAAACCTACACAGAGGATACGGATTCCGACAATTCTGCCCAGACGGCTACCAGATCAGACCGTAAAGTTGTTAGCACGAATGGAATGGATACCTATTCGGAACTTTCTGGCGAGATCTCTGTAGACGTCAACTCCTATGAGTTTGGAGAAATGCCGGAAAGCACGAAAGAGTACTACCTCAGCTATGGGAGTGATTTTAAGACTGCATGGCTGAATGCAATGTATACGGATGTATACGAATACAGTGGAAAGTATAGCAATCTGGATGCTTTGTCACGATTTATAGAGTATCTGAAGTTTTACGATGAAGCTACTGATTATATGGAAGTTGAGGGGATGATACAAGACCTTCATGAGATATGGTATGATTTTGACATCGAAACATTGACGGAGGAAGATGCGGGAGTATATGTGGACAGAGTGATTCAGATGGCTGAAGCCAACGGTGCTGAAATACAGATTTGGTAAAAGTACAAGAGTGTAAAATCCTTCTGGAAATTTGGCGGACGAACGCATTAAAAATCAATAAGATTAAATCCCGCTGGATTCCTGCTGCGGAGTCCAACGGGATTCTTTTTGCCCCAAACGAAGGATACGGCTCACTGACAGTGGCTCATATACTGGATCAGGTCTTGTTTGTAAACCTTCCAGAGTTTTCCCATCTTGAAGGCGGGAATTTCGCCGCTGTTCAGAAGACGAAGCAGTAGATTTCTTCCAACATGTGTAATTTCCATGACCTGCCGGAAGCTCAGGACATCGGGATAGTTGTCTAGCATTGAAAATCAACTCCATTCTTGTGATTCTGGTGAATTTTCGTTCTGTTTTGCACGGATCATTTTTTGTTCGCTCAAAGCCCTTGTATCCTTGTGCATAAGGGCGCACATGGAAATCTGCCGCATTGACGATCGTTCAGAATGCGGCAAGGGATGATCACGTCGTTGATCTCTAATTTTTCCAAAGCCTTTGCGATTTTCTTTTTATGATGTATCTTATCAGTCAGTTCCGGCTCATCCTGCGCTGCGATATACGCAGCGACAAGTTCTTTGGTATCGTCATCAAGGTTGCTCGTTTGTACGGCTTTCAGAGCAGTTGGAACGTTATACCACGAATGCTTGCCAAAAAAATCGACGGCATACCGATATAGAAAGAACGGAATATCATCGCTGATTTTATCAAAATAATGAAACAGCGCATGATTCCTAAACCGGAGTTTTGAAGATTCCAACTTATCGTGTTCAAATTCTTTCAGACTGGGGCGCTTTAATTGAATTTCATATCGAATCAGATTTTTTGAGCGTTCCAAATCATCTGGAGAAATCGGATAGCTCTCCTTTTCACAATTCAAGAGCTGCTGATGCTTGTCATAGAGTGCAAAATCGTACCATGTTTTTTCAAATTTACAGCTTCGGATCTCATTGTGCTGGTTATAGTGCAGTGCGCGACCTTTCCTGTACGGGTCAACGCTTCCTGCATAACGAATAATTTTTACCATCAGCGAGGGATCGCATTTCACATAGAAGTCTTGTGTAATATCCAACCGATGCATTTTCCATTTAACAGACTCCTCAATTTCAAGGAGTCCAAGCTGCTCCAATTCATCCAGAAATGCCTGCTCTTGCATGACCAAACCTTCTGGTGATAAGTCTGTTAAACTTAAACGAGATGGATCACCTGCAATCCGAGCGAGGTTCACACCAGATAACGTTATGTATCGCTTCTTAAAATCTGGATAATCTGCCAATGTGATGGTCAAACCGCCATCCTTTCTTTTATAAGAGTAGCCTTTTTTCGAGGAGCCATGATACGGAATCCGATAGTATTTTCCAGCGGATACCATTTTTTGAATTGCCATAAAAACTGTGCGTTTCGCTTCGCAATCGGTATACGTTCCATTCACTTCAAACGTATGAATGGAAGGTGCTAAAAGTGGGAGCTTCTTTGCCATTGTCATAAAAAACACCTCATTTTGTGATTTATCAGGATGTTATGAATCAAATAGAAATTGATCGGGAGGAACAACTACTATAAAAACGCATAGCATTCTATCTGGTGATTTATGACACTGTTATCCATAGATCGAAATCTAATAGAATGATAATAAACTGCTTTTTGGGGCTTTCTTATAGGGCGATTTGATCAAAGGCAGCGTATTTTCTATCTTTGCACTTCAAATTCATTGTGACAAATGAAAAAATCATTACAGATCACAGTAAATCCAGTTTCGACATTTGGGATGGTTTTCGTCCGATCAGACAGGTCTGGTTTTCTTTATCAAGAGCCAGCGGGCATTTTGTGTCTTGTTTTGTGAGTGGAAAGAAGGTACAATAATAGCAAATGACTCACATCTGCGAGGTGATACCATGCTGAACATCTACTTTGGAGATATGCCGGAGGCAGTCTACAATACGTCGGTCTATTTTAACTATACCTACGAGGACGAGTGGCTGACTTCTGACTTTGCTAAAGAGGTCATCAAGAAAATTGATAAGTCCGACGTCAAAGGCCCTCATGCGGTGGAAAGCCCGGTTCTGGGGGTCATCTCGCCGGAAAAACTGTCTGGCGGCACGAAAACGCTTTTGCTGATGGCAAACGACCCGGAAAAGGTATTCAATGCCTCGACTTGTGGCGATAACTGTGCACCTTTTATTCTGAAGCTGGCGAAAAAGAAGAACTTGACCATCAACCTGCGGCATCTCATGGATTTCGGCAAGAAGAAATTCCCGGTGGATGTGAAAGTACTGAATACCGGTGATGTGGTGCACAGCATGGAAGAACTGATGCCGATTGCATTTCAGTTTGTGTGACAGCTGAAAGTGAGTTTTTTTGACGAATTGAAATGAAATTCTGAGATTGATATTTTTCGGTTGCTATGGTAAAATAAAGAGAATAAAGCACATGACGGCTGAAAAGACTTGTTGCCATTCGGAGGAAAGAAGGCTGAAAGATGCATTTTAAACGTACAGAAATCCAAAACTTCAAGAGCATTGAAAAAATGAGCTTGAATTTTTCTTCGGGTGTTAATCTGCTGATTGGCGACAACGGCGTTGGCAAAACGACGGTATTGGAGGCATTGGCACTTTCGGTTCAGACTTACTTCAGCCGGATGAATGACATCACGAAAAAGGGAATTACCCAAAAGGATGTCCGTTTTACCAGTAGCCTTGTTGGTGATGCTTCCCAGCATCGGATGTACTATACACCAACAACGATCAAAAGCACGGTTGAGCTTGGTGGAGTTGAGTATTCGAGTGAAATATCCAGAGAGGATGAAACGAATGCTACTCGTACAAAGTATGCAGGCAAGGAACTTGCGACTGCGGGCAGAGAGCTTCTTAATTCTCAGACGGAAATTCTTCCAGTGATTTGTTATTTCAGCACATCGCGTGTTGTAGATACGCAAAAAGCATCTACGAGTTCCGTGGGAAAGAACAAGTTAAATGACCGCAGATGTGGTTATATGGACTGCTTGAATGCGACGCTTGATCGAAAGGCTCTTACAGACTGGGCCTTTAAGATGGCAATGGCAGAATATAAAAAAGGAATGCCGATTGCTGAATATGAGGCGTTCAAAAAAGCGGTCGGCACCTTTATGCAGAAGATGAATGACCTGGATGAGATTCCGCTGGTGGAGTATACGCGCGATTTTGAGGATATTACCTATACCGAAAATGGAAAAACGATGCTGGTCAATTATCTGAGTGCAGGCTATCAATCTCTTCTGTGGATGCTGATGGAGATTTCGTTCCGTATTGCGCTACTGAACCCGGAAATGTCTGATTACAGTCAGGCTGAGGGAATCGTATTGATTGACGAAATCGATATGCACCTTCATCCGAGATGGCAATGGAAGATTCTGGACGCATTGCACAGCTCTTTCCCGAAAGTTCAGTTTATCGCAGCAACGCATTCGCCAATCATTATTTCGTCCTTTAGAGATGCAAAGCTATTGTCCATAGGGCAAAATGGCGTAGAAGAGCTCAGCGGAGCGTATGCCTACTCGATTGATGATGTTGTGGTGTACAAGCAGGGAAGCTCTGGCATTCCGCAAGAGCTTTGGCAACGAAAGAAAGAATTTGAAGATGCATTCTACCAGAGAGATAAGCAAAATTCGCAAAAGGCACTGGATGGGATGAAAGAGCTTTTTGGCGAAGATAATACAGAAGTGAAGCGCGCAGAAGCGAAAATGCGGATGAGAAAGAACTGGAACTGAAATGATCTACGTTAAAAAGAGTTCATGTCCAGAAGATATTCAGAAAGACTTTGATCTCCAAAAAGCAAAACCTGAATGGAATGACATACCAGAAGAACCCAATAAGGAACAGGCCAGAATACTGAGAGAGGAATTTTTTGACAAGCTCAATAAGGACCAACTCAGAGATGCTCTTATAAAAGAACAACACGGACTGTGCGTATATTGTATGTCCCGCATAGAGAATACAGCGGAAAGCACAGTGATAGAGCATTGGTATCCTCTGAGTAAGAGCAAGGAAAAGGCTCTCCAATACGAAAATCTGTTCGCTTCGTGCTACGGTGGCCAAAAAGAGACCGTGAAGGGAGTACATAGAATCTGCTGTTGCGATGCTAAGAAACATGATGCGTCTATTAAAGTTGACCCACGCAATGAGCGGATGATGGAAAATATTATATATTATTCGAATGGACGGATTGATTTCTCGGAAAGCTATGCAACTGCTAAAATCCGGAATACGCTTCGTGGAGACTTGTGGTATCATCTTGGACTGAACGGCAGTGTCAAAAATGATGGAGCCATGCTGGCAGATACCACGACAGAACTCGTGAAGAAGCGGAAGGATGCGTATGAAGCGGCAGAGGATATGCTGATGGTTCTGGATGAGGATAATGAATTATCCCCGGAAAGAGTGGAAGAAATCATTGCCGACATGCAGGCTCAGGACATTTGGGATGAGTACATAGGTGTGACAATGTTTGTTCTTCGGCAGGGAATTTGATAAAATGACGTATCATCGTTGCTCTGAACGCTCTGTAATTTTGGCACCCGCCCAGGCTGCGATTAAGTCTCCCCGGAAAT
>OLYB01001164.1_pt1 | contig 21488 bp, 24 predicted proteins | sample 1674481 | NCBI WGS metagenome assembly OLYB01 (sample SAMEA103958167, study PRJEB25191) | human gut metagenome
AGACATTGGAGGTTATTGAAAAAGATCAGGATAAGCTGCTCTCAATTAAGGGTATCAGTAAGAAAAAACTTGAAAAAATAAAATCATCTTACATTGAAAATAAGGGAGCAAGACAAATTGTTTCGTTTCTGTTGAAATATGGAATTTCACCGAAGCTGTCTACGAAACTTTATAAGGTATTTGGAAGTTCTGCTTTGGAAAAAGTAAAGGAAAATCCTTATATCCTTTGCCAGGTTCGCGGGTTAACATTTCTTGATGCCGACCGTGTAGCAAAGGATTTGAAATTTGATATGAATTCCTTTGCCAGAACAGAAGCATGTATGATGTATGTATTAAAAAAGAATGAATATGATGGAGAGATCCGTGGAAGTACAACTATGGAGTTGCAGCATTTTGGTAATGAAGTATATTCCATAATTGGATCGGATGTATCAAAAAATACAATTAATGAGGAAACATGTTCTTTAATTAAGGCACATAAGCTTCGGGTACGCCGGATGGAAGGAAAACAGTACATTTTTTCGCAGCATGCATTTCAAAGAGAATATGATATAGCAGAAAATATAATCCGGATCAGAGACGAAGCAAAGAAAACTTCCATTGATGAAGTAATAGTGCTAAAGCATCTAAAAGCCTTAGAAATTCATTATGGTATTACTTTGGATGATATACAGAAAACCGCAGTAGTCGAAGCGTTATTAAATAATATTGTTGTGATAACGGGCAGTCCGGGAACAGGAAAAACGATTGATACCAGGTTTATCAATGAATGCTATAAAAGCCTTTTCCCGAAAAATGGTAGGATTTTTTTAGCTCCGACGGGAAGAGCAGCAAGAAAAATAACAGAGGCAACCGGCGAAGAGGCATATACGGTCCATTCTTATCTGCACATATATGACGAAGATCCTATGCCAGAGGATAAAATAGAAATATCAGATTCACTGGTATTGATTGATGAATCATCAATGATAGATGTAAATGTTGCACATGCTCTTTTTGATGCAATAGGAAACGGATGTACGGTTGTTATTGTAGGTGATATTGATCAGTTACCGAGTGTCGGACCGGGGGCGGTGTTAAGGGATATCATTGAAAGTGATGTAATTCCGGTAATACGGCTGCAGAAAATATACAGGCAGGATGAAGATGCTGAAATATGTATAAATGCGAAGAAAATAAAAGAAGGAAATACGGACATCAGAGAAGGAAAAGATTTTCATTTTATTGAATGTTCCAGGATGGAAGATATAAAAAATGCCATGGCAGTTCAATATGTAAAAGATGTAGATAAATACGGATTAGGAAATGTTTTTTGCCTCTGTCCATATATTGAGCATGTAGCAGGTGTTAATGACATGAACAAATGCCTGCAGGATTTGATCAACCCGTTAAAGGAAAATGAAAAACATGTTCTTGCAGGATCACTTGATTTTCGTATTGGAGATATTGTAATGCATCAAAAGCGAAACACAGAATTGGCATCGAATGGAGATTTGGGAGTCATTACAGATATTATATGGGACGATGAAGAGTATACCATAATCGTGTCCATGAATGGCAGAGAACTTTCTTATGACAAAGACAATATTCAGTATCTTACTTTGGCTTATGCAATGAGCATACACAAGTCACAGGGATCTGAAGCTAAAGCTGTTGTAGCTTGTTATTCTTCTTATCATGTTGGTATGATATATATGAACATTCCATATGTTGCTGTTTCCAGAGGTAAAAAGAATGTTTCAATTTTTGGAGAGAAAGCGACTCTGAAAGAAGCGATTACCAATGGGTGTGGTGCGCGGCGGATTACCCTTTTAGGATATGAATTAGCGTATTTAGGTGGAAAATTTGTCGCAGCATAAAACGCATTTTGTATAGAGAAAAGGAGAAAAATAAGATATGTCAATAGCATATACAATGATTATAATTACACTGTTAATAACAGGATTGGTTGCAGCACTAACACTTTGGATTAGATATAAAAAAATGAGTAAATTAGCAAAGATAATCACAATTTTTTTAGTAGGGATAGGTGTGATAGGTTTGTTAATAGATATTGTAGTTCGAATTTTCTACGAAATTTAAGTAGTTCAGGTTTTCATTTCGGTTATATGAATCCGAAATGAAGGCCCTTTTTGTATAAAATCATCGGAATTATAATACATATCGGATCGTGCAGTTTTGGATGCACGGCGTTTCATACAGCTAATACAAGGTGATTTTTCGATGCATTAGATAACCGGGCATCGATGCGCAACCAGAGGGAATGAACCTATAAATCCAATGAAAAAGTAGCTGCAAAAAAACACAGAACATGGTTTAATAGAAAGAATCAGCACTGTTTGACTATGAGGAACAGATAAAAACGCAAGGAAACAGCAAGCAGTTCGCATGCGATCACAGCTTACGTAAAATCCATTCTATTATGAGATACGAGATATTCATAATCTCTATCATTATTTCTAAGTTCTAATGTCCAGGAATGATCACGAATATTATAACATAAGCAAAATCTATTTTTGATCCCATTTATACATGTATAACATAAAAAATTTCGATGAATTCGATCAAACTCTGAGTTGCGTTTTTCTACAATAATTGATTCTATTTTTATAAGTTCTCCATCTGAATTGCGGAAACGACACCATTGAGGATGAATTAATCCGGTTGTGTCGAACACAGCAGATACTTGTGCAGGAAAACTTTTATTCATGGCTGAAATACTCCTTTAAATGCATTGCTTCATTTTAGCATAAAATTTATCAAAAATCAAACGTTTGTTCTGCTATATGCTATAGAGGATCAAAATCTAGCATTGCAATATTGCAAACTTTTTGTGTTTATGATAAAATAAGTATGTCAATAAATTAAAAAAATAAATCATTTAAAGCCGTGTATAGTATTTTTACATGGCTTTTTATAATAGGATCGCTTTCAGGGCGGTCTTTTTTTATGCCCTTTTTGGGATTTATATAGATTCTTTAATCTAAATAACGCTGAATCAGCAGCGATTACATATTAAATAAATACATGAAAATGGAGGAATGAAAATGAATTATGAAGAAGCAAAACAAAGGAGCGACTACAAATTTTCTGTTAATATTCCGGAATATTTGTTAGCTGAACTAAAAGCAGACTGGTTAAATAGTTTTTGCGAAAATGGAGACCCAGAAAGAGGTGCCGCAGTACTTGAAATCGGATATGTTGACATTGAGTTGAACATATTCGCAGAAAATCAGGTGGCAAGGATGTCGGATTCGGAAAATCATCGTCCAGTATTAAATTATTTCTGCTGTATCAAACACGGGGATAAGGATGATGATTGGGAATCAGATGATTATATCTGTGAGACGTCTATCAACTGGAATGACAGTGGATGGAGAGATCAGCTTGAACATGACATGCTTGAAAAACTTGATCAGTACGTCAAAAGAAAGGGTTATTCCTACGACAATCCGAATTAATAGAAAGGAAAGAGAACATATGGATAAGTTAACAAAAAATAAAGAAATAAATATTGTTGCAAGGGAATACGGACGAGTTAATGTAACCGTCCCAATTAATGCAACAGATGAAGAAACTGAAGAGGCTGCAATCCAGGCAGAGTCAGAAGGGATGGCAAGTTTTTTTAAAAGGGAAATAACTGTTTTGGGAAATAACTCTATACAGGAAAGTATAAAACAGTTCACTGTTGGAAAAACAGTGTATACACTGTCAAAAGCACCTGGTGGACAGTATTGTTTATCCGGAGGCGGCGAAAGCGAGAGTGGAAATGCTGAAGACATCATGATTAAAATTGTAAATGTGTTCGCGCAAAAAGAAGACGAGATATACCGTCAAGTCAAGTGCAGATATGTTGCAAATGATGCTGCGGACAGGATGGAAGAAAGAGGTATCGTTGATCCGAACGGCTCAATCAAATATGCAGTTGCCGAACGTTATGTATTAGATGGCGATTATGACTGCAATTTAGATTATTGGACTAATATTGACGATTTAATCGATCAAATATTGGAAATATCTATGGAATAATCCAAATTCGAAAGGATAAATTATGAAGAGATTAAGTGACAAAAAATTTATTGAAATGAAACCAGATATGGATAAAGTGGTTGCCATCCGCATCAAAAATGGTGATTTTTATTTTATCGGTTGGATGGAAGAAGCAGAACAGTATTCTATTCAGATAGCTGATGATATAAATGAATGTATGCTGGATAGAAGTGAATTGATCGTAAACGGCAATGTTTATGAAGCAATTACTCATTGTAACGGGTATGACAATTTGCGGTATGTCTGGGAAAAGGATAGTACTGGAAACCTTATTAATACAGATGATAAGAAATATGATAATGCATATCAAAGATTCCTTTCGTTTGTGAAATGTTATGAAAGAAACGGAGTAGCGAGTGAAAATGATCACGATATCTTACTTATTTCTGAAGATGAAATAAGTAATTTTAGTGATTTACTCAGGGATGGCGATTATGTATGGATCGTAGAAAGTGTGGATGCATGAAAACGTATCAGACGAATGCTGTTTGCCCTAAATGTGGCAAACAGCTATTGACAACGGATATTCCGGCATATGCGTTTGTATGTCCGGATTGTGACGAGAACTTTTATGGAATTGAGATTATGGATTATTTCGGAGATGAGTTCGAAATATCGGCAGAATGTACGGAGGATGTATTTTCTGAAAATCTTGACAAATTAAAAAATTTGCTGCCAGATCATTTAATGAATTTCATCGGCTATGACGAGGAAGTACATATGGTTGATTTTGGATTCTCAAGAATTTTAAGCAGCAATGAAGTGTTACCGTTTGTTAATGCTTTGGAATCAATATTAAATCCGAAGATGGTTAATAAAAAAACTGATTTAGTTCAAAGAAAGGAGTAATGACAGAAGCCTTGGTAGACCAAGGTTGACCGCTAACGGTGTGATTAATAGCGAGAACAAAAAGGATGAACAATGCGTTTGATTGAGTAGTGGGTTCGTAAAATATTCGGCGAAACTACAAGAAATCAGAGTGGTAAGCCAGATTCCTTTATCCACGGACACAGGATTATTTCTGTTAAGTGGTTGTCATGAAAAAATTAAAAGTATGTTGGGTATCAGCAGGAATCAGTAGTTTTATGGCTGGATATTTAGCCGGTGATGTAGACGAATGGATTTACATAGATATTGCAGACCAACATCCGGATAGTATCAGATTCATTAAGGATTGCGAGAATGCAATCGGTAAAGAAATACAGATATTGAAATCGAAAGAATATCGGTGCGTGGAAGAGTGTGTAAGAGCCTTTGGTGGTTTCAGAAATCCGGCGAATGGATTCGCACCTTGCACGAACTGGTTGAAAAAGAGGGTGAGAAAAGAGTGGGAAGAGCAGCATAAGGACTGTGAGTTGACTTACGTCTGGGGATTCGACCTTAAGGAAAGGGACAGAGCCGAGCGGACGATAGAAGCCAATCCGCAGGCTGCACATGAATTTCCACTCATAGAAAAGAATTTATCAAAAGAAGAGGTACATGGACTGTTTGAACGGACTTTTGATTTTGCCCGACCTTTGATGTATGACCTTGGATATCCGAATAATAATTGTATTGGATGCGTTAAAGGTGGTATGGGTTACTGGAATAAAATCAGAAAAGATTTTCCAGAAGTATTCACTGGTCGGGCGAAGTTGGAAAGAGAAGTAGGACACTCCATGTTGAAAGACAAGAACGGTCCGGTATATCTGGATGAGTTAGAACCGAATAGGGGAGACATGAATACAGAGATTATGCCGGATTGTGGGATTATGTGTTATTTAAGTTTGAATTGATATTATCAGAAAGGAATAGGTTGTGCGCACATAAAATCTGGATTCCCTTTTGGTAAGAAGAAATGGATTATAACGAGTTTTTAGCAAATAAAAGATTCGTACTTGAAAGCAGTGGATTTAATATTGATAAGGCAGAATTAAATCCGATGTTATACGAATTTCAGAAAGATGTTGTTCGTTGGGCACTCAAGAAAGGCAAGGCTTGTATATTTGCCGATTGCGGACTCGGAAAAACACCCATGCAGTTATCGTGGGCATACCAGGTACATAAGTATACCGGCGGAAAAATACTGATTCTTGCACCATTGGCAGTAGCAGAGCAGACGCGGAGCGAAGCCGAGAAGTTTGGATATGATGCGAAAGTGGTAGAGGAACAGTCAGAATGCATTGACGGGATCAATATTACGAACTATGAGAAGCTGGATAGATTCGTAGCAAATGAATTTATCGGTGTTGTGTTGGACGAAAGCAGTATCTTGAAATCGTATTCTGGAAAAGTCAGAACTGCAATTATTCAGAATTTCCACGATGCACCGTATAAACTGGCGTGTACTGCGACACCGGCACCGAATGATTATATGGAACTTGGCAATCACAGCGAATTTTGTGGAGTAATGACCAGAGCAGAAATGCTATCTATGTTTTTTGTACATGATGGCGGTCAAACTTCAAAGTGGAGATTGAAAGGACATGCAGTAGATGTGTTCTGGCAGTGGCTTGCAACATTTAGTGTATTCATCGACAATCCGGCAAATATCGGATATAAGGTGGATGGATATGATTTGCCGCAGCTTAATATACAAGAGATCATCGTTGACGGAAATGAACCAATAAAAGAAACGCTGACACTTACGGAGCGGCGGCAGGCAAGAAAAGATAGCCTTACACTTAGGTGTGAAAAGGCTGCAGAAATTGCAAATAACTCAGATGAACAATGGCTTATATGGTGTGATCTGAATGATGAAAGTGCAAAATTGCATGAAGTAATCAATGATTCGGTTGAGGTCAAAGGCTCTGATAAACCGGAGCATAAAAGCAATTCAATGATAGGATTTTCAGAAGGTAAAATTAAATGTCTTGTCACGAAACCATCTATTGCAGGTTTCGGTATGAATTGGCAGAATTGCCACAATATGATCTTTACAGGATTATCAGACAGCTATGAGCAGTTTTATCAGGCTGTGCGCCGCTGTTACCGGTTTGGGCAGAAAAAACCTGTGAATGTGTATATTATCATTTCTGCCAAGGAAGGATGCGTAAAAGAGAACATTGAGAGAAAACAGGCTGATTTCCTCAAAATGCAGCGCAAAATGACAGAGCTTACAAAGGAAATCACAAAGAAGGAGTTGAAAAGTACCTGCCGGATCAGTACACCATATGATCCGGAAATCAAAATGCAATTACCAGAATGGGAGGAATTTACAAAATGAATGTCTTGGAACAGGTTATTGAAAATAAGTATGCAATCTACAATGGGGATTCGTGCGAAATCGTAATGGCGATACCCGACAACAGTATCCATTACACAATCTTTTCTCCGCCATTTGCCAGCCTGTACACCTACTCAAACAGTGACAGGGACATGGGGAACAGCAAGGGGGATGATGAATTTTACAATCATTTTATTTTCCTTGCAAAAGAATTGTACCGCGTGACCATGCCAGGTAGATTGTTGAGCTTCCATTGCATGGATCTGCCGCTGATGAAAGAGCGAGACGGAGTGATTGGGCTGAAAGATTTTCCGGCGATCATTCGGAATATTTTTGAGGATTGTGGATTTATCTACCACAGTAAGGTAACAATTTGGAAGAATCCTGTTACTGAGATGCAGAGAACAAAGGCATTAGGCTTGTTGCATAAGCAGATTAGAAAAGACAGTGCCATGAATCGACAGGGCATACCTGATTATATTGTCACGATGCGCAAACCGGGAGACAATCCGGAAAGAATTTCACATACGCCAGAGACATTTCCGGTTGACGTGTGGCAGAATTACGCAAGCCCGGTATGGATGGATATACGCCAGAGCGACACATTACAGAAAAAATCTGCGAGAGAAGATAAGGACGAACGCCATATTTGTCCGCTGCAACTTGAAGTGATTCAAAGATGTATTGAGTTGTGGACGAACCCGAATGATATTGTATTAGACCCATTTGCAGGGATTGGGTCAGTGCCATATACTGCGGTAAAAATGGGGCGCAGAGGAATCGGCGTCGAACTGAAAGAAAGTTATTATAAACAGGCTGTAAATAATTTGGAAATAGCTGTGAAAGGAGATGTTATGGAATGCCCGGTCGGACAAATGAGTATCGAAGATTTTTTAACGGCGAACCCTGCATAAGACAGATGCAGATCGAGGATTTTCCGGAGGTGATGCCATGATAAACGGTGAATTGATAGTAGATAATTTCGCCGGCGGGGGCGGTGCATCCACTGGAATAGAACTGGCAACCGGCTATAGCGTGGATATTGCAATAAATCACGACCCAGAAGCTATTAAGATGCATAAGGCGAATCACCCGAATACAAAGCACTATTGCGAGAATGTGTGGGCAGTAGACCCAGTAAGGGCTTGTGGTGGTCATCCTGTTGCACTTGCATGGTTTTCACCGGATTGTAAGCATTTTTCCAAAGCCAAGGGCGGAAAGCCAAAAGATAAAAACATCAGAGGCCTTGCATGGGTAGCCTTAAGATGGGCGGGGCTTGTTAGACCTAGAGTAATTATGCTGGAGAATGTGGAAGAATTTAAGACTTGGGGACCATTGAACAGGCGGCATCATCCAATTAAGAGCAGACAGGGGAAGACTTTCGAAAAGTTTGTGCAACAGCTTTTGAATTTGGGGTATGAAGTGGATTTCAGGGAATTGGTGGCTGCTGACTACGGAGCACCTACCATGCGAAAGAGATTTTTCATGATTGCCCGGTGTGACGGTAAGCCGATTGTATGGCCAGAGCCGACACATGGACCAGCAGACAGTGAAGAAGTAAAAGCCGGATTATTAAAGCCTTATGTTGGGGCTTATACACAGATTGATTTTAGTAAACCGTGTCCAAGTATCTTTGATACTTCAGAAGAGATTAAGGAAAAATATGGCATCCGGGCGGTGCGGCCACTTGCACCAAAGACAATGGAGAGGATTGCCAGAGGACTTAAGAAGTTTGTTATAGATAATGCAGAGCCGTTTGTAGTGCAAGTGAATCACAGCGGTGCAAAATACGATTATTGTAATAACTTAAATAGACCGCTGGGGACGATTACTGGGAAGCATAGTTTTGGTATAGTGGAGCCTATACTTACACCAATTATTGATAAGGCATATGGTGGAAACTACCAAGGAAGTGGAAGTAACGTAAATGAGCCTATAGATACAATTACCACTGTAGACCATAATCGGTTAGTGGTTCCAACGCTTATACAGTATCATTCCGAAACAGCACAGGGAGAAGTCAGAGGGCAGACAATTAAAGACCCGATAATGACAGTTGACAGTTCAAATCGTTATGGACTTGTCACATCATTTCTGAGCAAGTTTTATAAAACTGGTATAGGACAAGACATACGGGAGCCACTGGGAACGGTAACAGCAAATGCAGGGGGTGGTCACTTCGGGGAGGTTAGGGCATTTTTGATTAAATATTATGGAGATGCGACCGGACAAGATATTGAAAAACCACTTGATACCGTGACAACTAAGGACAGATTCGGATTGGTGACAATAGCGGGCGTGGATTATCAGATTGTAGATATCGGACTTCGAATGTTGGAGCCAAGAGAGTTGTATGGATGCCAGGGATTCCCGGATGATTACATAATTGACCATGATTATACTGGAAAGATATATCCGAGAAGTGAGCAGGTGAGAAGATGCGGCAATGCAGTATGTCCACCAATACCGGCAGCTCTTGTAAAAGCTAATTTGCCGGAACTTTGTGTGGCGGAACGTATGCCAAATATGAAAATAGAATCAGAGCAGACCGGACAACTCCGGTTTGCCTAACACTTAAGTTTTAAATATAAATAACAAAACCAAGCAATCATATTGATACCTCCTGCTTATATTATATGCAGCATGGTTGAGAATGATTTGCTTGGTGGAAGGAAGTGAGTGAGGTAGTTATGGCAAGGGATAAATTAGAAGAAGCAAGACGAGAGGGAATGGCTTATGCCTTAAAAATAGCCAAAACCAAAGGAATAGAAGGACTGGAAGAGGAATGCAAATTCAGAGGGGCAACGAAAATGCCCCTGGCACTTCCAAAGAATGCGATAGATGAATGTGTGCTGAAAATCAAAGAGAATACCATTGATACAATAACAATTCTGTCAGCAATCACACTCCGGGACCAGTTCGGATTTGGAGCAGAAAGAATTAAAAGATACATAGAGCGGTTCAATAGCAAGGCAGAGTGCCTTATGGATGATTACACAACTTGGGACGAGCAGATAGAAATACTCAAAGAAGAATGTGGACTGGAATTCAAAATCAGAAAAAATGATAAGGATGTGAAAGTGAGGTAGAAGATATGAAAAACGGAATATATCCAGAAGGATATGTAGTAACAAGAAAGAAAACTAACGCAGACCGGATCCGGAATATGACAGATGAGGAACTGGCAAAATTTTTAACAACCTTCAACAATACATTTGGTGAAGAATATGAAGGCGAATCAAGCTGCTTAGATTGGCTTCGGGCAGAAAGTGAGGGATAGCATGGAGAGATTAACATATGTGGCAGAGAATGGAGAAGTTTTATTTCATCCAGCAGATTTACCGGATGATGAGGGAATTACCATTACCCAACTTGCGAAAGATGGAAGATACAAAGCCCTGGAAGAGATTGCGGAAAGACTTGCAAATAGAGAGCAAGCCGAAGAGCAGGGATTACTTCTGCGGTTGCCGTGCAAGGTTGGAGATACTTTGTATCGGGTAAATAAAGGAGCGAAAGAGCCAGTTATTATGATGCGCGTTATCCAGTTATATATCAAGCAGATTCATAAAGACAGAACTATTATGAGAATTGATGTTATAAATGACGCTGATATGGGTGAGAGTTGCTATTTACCGTGCGACATTGGCGAAAGGATATTCCTTACCAGAGAGGAAGCCGAAGCCAAGCTGGCAGAAATGGAGGAAAAGGATGGAGAATAGATATTTATTCCGCGGCAAGCGGAAAGATAATGGCGAATGGATACAAGGATATTTATACGGTATCTGGGAGAGAAGATATATCCTATGGGGAATGACCAATGATATCCCGAACATGGTCGAAGTATACCCGTCCACCGTCTGCCAGTGCACCGGAATTAAGGATAAGAACGGCAAGTTAATCTTTGAAAACGATATATTAGAGGGACATTTGGATGATAAATTTCCGGAAGATGTTACCAGAACAAAAGTTATCTGGGATAAAAACGGATGGGTAACAAGTGAACCGGGAGCAGTTGACCGGGAACCTCTTGATGATTTTGATACAGAGTATTTTGAGGTTGTTGGGAACGCGATTGACAATTTGAATTTGTTGGAGGTGTAGTCATGACGGAAAATGAAGCAAAAGCAATAAGATTTATCGAGAATATCAAAAATCATGCAGTGGTAACTCTTGACCATATCGTCAAAGAAGAGCCAAATGTAAGTCCGCTTATTTATAAAGGCAGAGAGGAAAAGGCAGACACTATACTGACAATGATAGAAGAGTTAGATCAGTACCGTGCAATCGGCACACCGGAAGAATGCTTGCGAAATAAGGATTTCTTGGATTTTATTTCGGACAAAATGAACCCGAATGATTTTGAAACATACTTGCGTTTATACAATGCGTTGGAAGAAAAGGGGTGTGAAGAATGAGTGAAAGCCTTAAGTCATGCCCGTTCTGTGGTGGTGAAGCAGAATTTCATGTGATTGCAAATTCAGCTTCACATGTGGGAGCAAGTTTTACTTTTAAAATTGTTTGTTCAGAATGTAAAGTATCTTCACCTAAGCAACATACTATTGGAGTTGATATGAACAGCACCGGAGCTATTGTGGCATGCCATGACGAAAGAGATATTGCAATAAATGAATGGAATCAAAGAGCAGGTGATAACCCATAGAATTTGTCGATAACACTCGACTTTTGTACCTTGAAAATTGAATACTGGCGGTGGAAGTGATAAAGTAATAATCTAGGAGGAATCGCTGTGAATGCTAAAGATAAACTTAATGAATTAAATAAAAGAATAAGTGATTTCTTGAAATTGTCAAGTGAGAATGTAGTTGTAAATGGTGTGGAATCTTTGATAAAACTGGAACCACATATTGAACTTATAACTGAATCATTTAGTGGGATGGTTAAAACTGTAAATGATTGTAAATTATTTTATGCATGGAAATGTATTTCACAAGGATTGAATATAGAACGTGCAATTAATGAAATGTACAATTATGTAGATAATCCAGGCAGAGCTTATCATTTATCAAATATGATGAGGGAAATAGTGTTATCTAATTCTGTTTTAGCATCTTCAATTTTAGGATATATATTAGGTGAGATGATTTTTGAAAAAAGAGAATTTACACAGGAAGATGCAATTTTGTGTGATGCGCTTTCTCGAATGACGGATTTTGATGTTAAAAATTTTGCAGAAATCATGGATTCCTATATTGACTCTGAGTTTGGTGAGGAATACGTTGATTTAGCAAAAATAGATAAAGAGAAGAAAAATGGAATTATTATGTCTTTAGATCTTTTTGTTAATACAAGATTGTTTCAAAAAGTTAATTCCGTATATAAAGATAAAACTTTGCATATGGATGGAATTTATAAAAAAAATTATATTGCAGATAAAATGAAAAACTATATTGATAAAATGAAACAGATTTTAGATTACAAATGACTTTACCTTATTATGGCCGCCAGCATTCAACTGGCGGTATTTTTATGTTAAAAACACTTACGATAACTATATTGAAGGGAGAGAAAGGGCGGAGCAGCCTATGCCAGACATCAAATTGTCTGATAGTGAATTATTGAAATATGCTGTTGAAAATGGTATTATTGATACAGCACTTTTGCAAGATAAAATTGAAATGCAGAAGAGGAAGGAACTTTTGGCTAAACACTTATATAAGATATACCAAGGAAAGGATGGAAAATGGTATACATATCTTCCAGATGAAACAAAAGGAAGAGTTTTAAAGAAAAGGAACACAGAAAAAGAAATAGAAGAAGTTGTTGTTTCATATTGGAAACAGATTGAAGAAGATCCTATAATTGATACACTTTTTGAAGAATGGATTCAATCAAAAGTTTTGAGAGAAGAAATTTCTAAATCAACTCGAGACAGATATGAGCGGCAATTTTCTCAGTGTTTTTCAGAATTTGGAAAATATAGAATAAAAGGAATAACGGAATATGATATTGAGAATTTTGTTCTTAATTCAATTCATGAGTTTAATTTGACTGCAAAGGGATTTAGTAATTTGCGAACATTGATTTTTGGAATATTTAAACTTGCCAAGAAGAAGAAACTGGTTAATTTTAGTATAACAGAAGTTATTGGCGATATCGAAATATCCAGAAAAGCATTTAGAAAGTCAATAAAATTGGACGAAGAACAGGTCTTTATGGTAGATGAATTACCAAAAGTTTTAAATTATTTAGAAGATAATCAGGATATAATTAATCTTGGTATTTTATTGTTATTTAAAACTGGTCTCAGAATTGGAGAATTGGCAGCACTCAAAAAATGTGATATTTCAGATAATGTTATTCATGTTAATCGCACTGAGATATGCTTCGAAGATGATTCCGGAAAGAATATTTTTAGTGTAAGAGACTTCCCAAAAACGGAAGCTGGTATAAGAGATGTATTTATTCCGGAAAATTGTTTGTGGATTTTAAAAAAGATAAAAAGTTTAAATCCATTTGGAGAGTTTCTTTTTGAAAAGGGTTGCGATAGAATTAAAACATATGTCTTTCGTAATCGACTTAATACAGTATGTAAAAACGCAGGAGTTGTAAAAAAATCACCTCATAAAATTAGAAAAACGTATGGCAGCATTCTTATTGATAGTGGTGTCGATGAATCACTTATAATAGAACAGATGGGTCATACGGATATAAAAACAACAAAAGAACATTACTATAGAAATAGAAAAAATAAAGAACAAAAGACTGATATAATTAATGCAGTTATAGGATTGTAATATATAGAAGTATTCAAAAAGTAATCAAAAGTAGTCAAGCATAAAACGTTGAAAGCCTTGATTTTACTGAGAAAATGCTGTTTTATAGCGGGGTTCGATTCCCCTATGAACTGCTCACTATTAATAATTTAATAGCCCAACCCATAGAAGATGCTGAAAGCCAGATAATGGTTTTACAGCATTTTTTATTTTACAGGAAATTGTTTTCCTGTAAAGTAAAAAAGCTCCGCGAGGATGCACACTGCGGTGTATAAGGTAAATGCCGCAAGCGACCGCGACATTCTTTGTTCTTTTATGTAAGAAGCTTGCTAGGCGTGTTTGTATGATTTTTTACGTAAAAATTCGATATATCTTAATTTACTAAAATTAGCGAAAATATTTCTTCCAAATCAGCATATATTATGTTATAATTTACTATGTTTCCGGTAATAAACAAGGAAAAAATAAGCAAATCTAACAAATGTATGATGGAGGGTGACATGAAGAGAAGAGGAAAAGCATTGGGGATGGCATTGCTGCTTATCATGATGACTGTTTTTTCAGTAGTCTCAGATGCGGCAATGGTAAAGGCTGACGAACTTTTGATTAAGCTGCATTATCACAGAGCAGACGACAATTACGATGGATGGGATGTCTGGATGTGGGGAGAAGGTGCGGATGGTGCAGCTTATGAACTGGCAGAGGAAGATGGTGACCATGTGGCAACCATGGAAGTAACACCGGGTACAACCTCTGTGGGATTTATTGTGCGTACAGCAGACTGGACCAAGGATGTTGATGAAGACCAGTTCATTGATATTTCCGAGATGGTATCCGGCACGGTGGATATTTATGTAGAGTCTGGTGTGGAAGGATATACCAAAGAATATGGTGATGATGCCGTAACCGGAACTAAATTATCCGGAGCCAAATATGATGGGGAAGGCGCAGTAACCGTTCAGATGACCGGAGCAATTGAAGGAAATCTGATGCAGGCATTTTCCATTAAGAGTGCCGATGGTGTGGCGGTTACTATCAAAGAAGTAACACAAGATGATGATTTCGTATATCAGGTAGTTGTGGAAGAACCATTAGATGCTTATAAGAGCTATCAGATTACATACGAAGGAACTGAATATAAAGTAGTGATGCCGAGCGTATATTCCACCAAAGAATTTGAAGAAGAGTATACTTATGACGGAGATGACCTTGGTGCAACCTGGACAAAAGACAGCACAGCGTTCCGTCTCTGGGCACCAACCGCACAGGCTGTTTCTGTAAATCTCTATGAATCAGGAACAGAAGGAACCGATGATTTAATCGAAGCCATTCCAATGACTGCAGATATAAACGGAACCTGGGTGGCATCAAAGGATAGAGATTTAAATGGTACCTATTATACTTATACCGTTACCATTAATGGTGAGGAAAAAGAGGCCAATGACCCATATGCAAGAACCACAGGTGTCAACGGAAAACGTGCCATGATAATTGATTTGGAATCCACCAATCCGGAAGGGTGGGACAGTGACAGTAACCCACATGCCGGAGAGGGTATTAATGATGCTGTTATTTATGAAATGCATATCCGTGACGTCTCTTCAGATTCCAGTTCCGGAATTGAAAACGTTGGAAAATATTTAGGACTGACAGAGACCGGAACCACAACTGAAAATGGTGTTCCGACCGGACTTGACCATATCAAGGATTTGGGAATCACACATTTACATTTACTTCCGTTTTATGATTATGGTTCCGTAGATGAAACAAAGCTGGATACACCGCAGTTTAACTGGGGATATGATCCGGTCAACTACAACGTACCGGAAGGCTCTTATTCCACGGATCCATATCATGGAGAAGTCCGGGTGAAAGAAGCTAAAGAAATGGTAAAGACATTACATGATAACGATATCAGTGTCGTTATGGACGTGGTTTACAATCATGTATACAATGCAGGAGAATTCTGTTTTAACGTAATTGTGCCGGAGTATTTCTCAAGAGTAAATGATAATGGGACTTATTCTAATGGTTCCGGCTGTGGAAATGACACAGCATCCGAGCGTTCCATGGTGAAGAAATATATTGTGGACTCTGTGAAATACTGGGCAGATGAATATCATATTGATGGCTTCCGTTTTGACCTGGTAGGACTTTTGGATACGGAAACCATGAACGAGGTAATCGAGGAAGTGCACAAAGACCACCCGGATGTTATCTTCTACGGAGAAGGGTGGTCGATGCAGACAAGCCTTACAAAAGAAGGATATTCCATGACAACACAGACCAATTCCACAGAAGTACCGGAAATGGCTTTTTTCAGTGATACTTTAAGAGATTTGTTAAAAGGAAATACATTTTCAACTACAGAAAAAGGTTTTGTATCCGGAGCAAATGGCAAAGAGAAGACCTTACAAAAATGCTTTATGGGATTATCACCGGAATGGTGTACTACACCTTCCCAGTCCATTAACTACGCATCCTGTCACGATAATCTTTCCCTGATGGATCGTATTATCCGTTCTACTCCGGAAGCTTCCGTGGAGGAGCGAATCCGCATGAACAATCTTGCAGCAGCCATTTATATGACGGCAGAGGGTGTTCCGTTTATGCAGGCAGGAGAAGAATTCTTAAGAAGCAAAGTGAAAGCAGATGGTGGTCTAGATGAAAACAGCTATGCCTCACCAGATTCAGTAAACAGCTTAAAATGGAGCAATCTGGAAGATGAACAGTATCAGAATGTTTACCAGTATTATAAAGGACTGATTGCATTCCGTAAGGCACATCCGGTGTTTCGCCTTGAAAATGCAGAGGATGTAAAAGCACATGTGACTCCGGTAGAAGATTTAGATGCTAATGTAGTAGCGTTTGCAATTACCGGTGATGTTGACGGAGAGACAGCAGATGGAATGTATGTGATCTTCAATGCCAATAATGAGAAAAAAGAAGTAACTCTTCCGGAAGGAAACTGGAATGTATGCATTAATGATACCTTAGCAGGAACAGATACGATTGAAACAATTTCTGGAACAGCAGAAGTAGCTCCGGTTTCTGCATTGATTTTAGTAAAAGGTGATGGAAACGGCAGCACAGCAGTAGCATCTGCAGGAACATTACCAGCATGGATGGCATATGTATTTACAATTCTGGTTGCCGTAGTGATTGGAGCATGTTCTGTCTGGTCACAGAAAAAGGCAGGAAAAGCCGGCAGAAAGTAGATAATTTGGAAATAAAATCTTGCAATTTAAGAAAATAGTGCTATAATAATACAGTACATGATGATTTAGGCTTTGAGAGTGGGCGTTGCGTCCACTCTCAATTCATGTTTAGAACAAAATTTAGACAGATGGAAAGGTGGTTACATGTCCAGAAAAGAAATTTATGAACAGAAGACAGAAAGCTTCATTCAGCCAATCGTTGATAAGTATCATTTTGAACTGGTAGATGTGGAATATGTCAAGGAAGGTTCCGACTGGTACTTACGGGCTTACATTGATAAGGAAGGCGGAATTACCGTCAATGACTGTGAAATGGTAGCACGGGAAATGAATGAGATTCTGGATCGGGAAGATTATGTGGAAGACTCTTATATTTTTGAAGTGAGTTCGCCGGGACTTGGCAGACCGTTGAAGAAAGAAAAGGACTATGTCCGTTCTATGGGAAAAGAAGTAGAGATACGTCTGTATCGTGCCATAGACCATGAAAAGGAATTTTGTGGAGTCTTAAGTGCATATGATGAGAATACCGTAACAATCGAAGACGAATCTTATGGACAGAAGGTATTTGATAAGAAGGATATTGCATTAATCCGTCTTGCCATCGATTTTTAACCATTAACATAGCATACAACTTAGAAAATAAGTATATAGGAGGATAAAGAAATGAATAACGAGTTGTTGGAAGCATTGACAATACTGGAGCAGGAAAAAAATATCAGCAAAGAGACTTTACTTGAGGCAATTGAGAATTCTCTGCTGACTGCATGCAAAAACCATTTTGGAAAGGCAGATAATATTAAAGTAAATATTGACCCGGAAACATGCGAGTTCCATGTGCTTGCTGAGAAGACCGTAGTGGAAAAAGTAGAAGATGATGTAACAGAAATCAGCCTTGCAAATGCACGCATGATTGATTCTGAGTACAATCTTGGTGATGTGGTAAATGTAGAAGTTAAATCCAAAGAATTTGGACGTATTGCAACACAGAATGCAAAGAACGTAATTTTACAGAAGATTCGTGAGGAAGAAAGAAAAGCAATTTACAGCGAATATTACAGCATGGAAAAAGACGTTGTAACCGGAATTGTACAGAGATATGTTGGAAAAAATATTTCCATTAATCTTGGTAAAGCAGATGCCATTCTTACTGAAAATGAGCAGGTAAAGGGTGAAGTATTCAAACCGACCGAACGTATCAAGGTATATATCCTGGAAGTAAAATCTACACCAAAGGGACCTAAGATTATGGTTTCAAGAACTCATCCGGAATTAGTAAAACGTCTGTTTGAAGCAGAAGTTACTGAAGTAAAAGATGGTATTGTAGAGATTAAGAGTATTGCCCGTGAAGCAGGAAGCAGAACAAAGATTGCTGTTTACTCCAATGACCCTGATGTGGATCCGGTAGGAGCATGTGTAGGTATGAACGGAGCCAGGGTAAATGCTATCGTAAGTGAATTACGCGGTGAGAAAATTGATATCATTAACTGGAATGAGAATCCTGCTATGTTAATCGAGAACGCATTAAGCCCAGCAAAAGTTATTTCTGTAATCGCAGATGGCGAAGAGAAGAGCGCAAAGGTTGTTGTTCCGGATTATCAGTTATCCCTTGCTATCGGTAAAGAAGGACAGAATGCAAGACTTGCTGCAAGACTGACCGGATTCAAGATTGATATCAAGAGTGAGACACAGGCAAGAGAGTCCGGTGAATTCATGGATTATGAAAATGATTACGAGGACTATGATGAGGAGTATGAAGAGGGTTATGAGGAAGGTTATGAAGAAGAAAACGCAGGAGATGGTGAGTTCATAGATGGCAACGAATAAGAAGATTCCTATGCGGAAATGTGTAGGATGCCAGGAAATGAAAAGCAAGAAAGAACTGATTCGGATTATTCATACGCCGGAAGATGAACTTGTAGTGGACTCCACTGGAAGGAAGAATGGAAGAGGCGCATATATCTGTCCGAATATGGATTGCTTTTTGGCAGCAAAAAAGACAAAGGGCTTGGAAAGATCTTTGAAAATGGCGATTCCGGAAGAAATATATGAGGAGTTGCAAAAGGAGATGCAGAATATTGAAACAAGATAAGGTGTTATCCATGCTTGGACTTTCTGCTAAGGCAGGAAATGTTGCAAGCGGAGAATTTTCAACAGAGAAAGCGGTAAAAGAAGGAAAGGCTCATCTGGTCATTGTCGCAGGAGATGCTTCAGATAATACGAAGAAACATTTCCGTGATATGTGCAGCTTTTATGAAGTGCCATTTTATGCTTATGCTGATAAGGAGAGTCTCGGACATCATATTGGAAAAGAATTTCGGGCATCATTGGCAGTTACCAACGAAGGTCTTGCCAAAGCCGTCATAAAGCAATTGAAACTGTTAACAACTGAATAACGGAGGTAGTTATATATGTCAAAACTCAGAGTATATGAACTCGCAAAAGAATTAAATATAAAGCCGCAGGATGTTTTGGATTCCTTACAAGGAACCCAGTATGAAGTAAAGACATCCAGCAATAGTATAGATGAAGATGCACAGAAGCTGGTGCGTTCTAAAGTAAACGGAGCAGCAAAACCGGCAGTAAAGCCAGCAGCAGAGACAAAGCCGGCAGGCGAAGCAAAAGCTGCAACAGAAGCAAAGCCAGCAGGTGAAACAAAAGCTGCAGGCGAGGCAAAATCAACAGAGGCACCGGCTCGACCGAAGAAAAAAGCAAGTATTTCTGCTGTATTTAACCCGCAGAACAGCAAGACCAATCCGGGAAGCAGACGTCAGGCTTATCACACCAATGCCAAGACTGGAGAAACAAGAAGACCGGCACCGGCTGCAAGACCAGCTCAGCCTGCAAAACCGGCAGCACCAAAGCCTGCAGAAGTAAAAGCTGCAGAAGTTAAGCCGGCAGAGGTAAAGGCAACAGAAGTTAAGGCTGCAGAAGTAAAACCAGCAGAAACGAAAACTGCAGAAGTAAAGACTACGGAAACAAAAACTGTTCAGGAGAAACCGGTAGTGAAAACAGAAGAGAAGAAGACGGAGACAAGAAACTTTAACAATAACCGTCAGCAGGGAGACAGACCATACAACAATAACCGTCCACAGGGAGACAGACCGTATAATAACAACCGCCCACAGGGAGACAGACCGTATAATAACCGTCAGCAGGGAGACAGACCGTACAATAACAACCGCCCGCAGGGAGACAGACCGTACAACAATAACCGCCCACAGGGAGACAGACCATACAATAATAACCGTCCACAAGGCGACAGAAATGGAAGAGGCGGAAGAAATGGTGGAAGATTCGATCAGGAATTAAACCGTTTCAATAAAGAAGCAATCCAGGCAGGACCGGATGATTTAAGAAAAGAAAGCCGTGAAAACCGTGACCGTGACAATACCCGTAAGAAACAGGTGCAGGAGCACGATAAGTTAGGAAGCAAGAAACAGGAAAGATATGTAAATCTTGAGAAAAACGGCGGTAAGAAGAAACGTCCTGCACAGCCGAAACCAAAGGAAGAAGATACCATCCGCAGCGTATCCCTGCCGGAGCGTATGACGATTAAGGAACTGGCAGATAAGATGAAGGTTCAGGCTTCTGAAATCATCAAGAAGCTCTTTATGAAGGGACAGATGGTTACCGTAAATCAGGAAATCGACTATGACAGTGCAGAAGAAATTGCACTGGAATTTAACTGTATTGCAGAGCCGGAAGAAAAGGTAGACGTAATTGCAGAGCTTTTAAAAGAGGATGAAGAAAGAGAAGAAGATTTAGTTCCAAGACCACCTGTTGTCTGTGTTATGGGTCACGTTGACCATGGTAAAACATCCCTTCTGGATGCAATCCGTAATACACATGTAACAGACCGTGAGGCTGGTGGTATCACACAGCATATCGGAGCATATGTGGTAAGTATCAACGGACAGAAGATTACCTTCTTAGATACACCGGGACATGAAGCATTTACCGCAATGCGTCTGCGTGGAGCAAAATCTACCGACATCGCAATTCTTGTAGTTGCAGCAGATGATGGTGTCATGCCACAGACTGTAGAAGCAATTAACCATGCTAAAGCAGCCGGAATTGAAATCGTAGTAGCAATCAATAAGATTGATAAGCCAAATGCCAATATCGACCGAGTAAAACAGGAGTTATCCGAATACGAACTGATTCCGGAAGACTGGGGTGGAAGCACCATTTTTGTACCGGTATCTGCTCATACCCACGAAGGTATTGACCAGTTATTGGAAATGTTATTATTAACAGCAGAAGTCAGCGAGTTAAAGGCAA
>OLYB01001172.1_pt1 | contig 21338 bp, 16 predicted proteins | sample 1674481 | NCBI WGS metagenome assembly OLYB01 (sample SAMEA103958167, study PRJEB25191) | human gut metagenome
ACCCGGCCTATGCCACGGCGGTCGGTATTTTGCTCAAGGGCGCCGAACAGGGTGCCTGCGCGGTGATCGAGCGTCCGGCCTCGCCGGCGTCCCGGTCTGCGGAACCCCGCCCGGGATTCCAGCCCCGGCAGCCCCAGGACGTACCCGAGTTCCGTCATATGCCGCGGTTCCAGCAGCCCGCACAGGGGCCGGCTTCCGCGGCGGCACAGCCTGCGTCCGATGAGGATGCCGCGGCAAGGGGGCAGGAGCGGGAAGATGAGCAGCTGAAGGCCCCCGTGATCGAACCCAAGCGCAAGCGCGACTGGGGGTCGATCTACCAGAAGACCTTCGACAAGATCAACAAGAGCTTTACGGCCGCCGAGGACGAGGAGATTTGATCCTGGGGGGCTGAAACCGGCCTTTTAAACGGCCGGGCGTGAGGAGGATTTGCGGGCGTTCGCCCCGCGTGGGAATTAATCAGAAGAAAGGAGTAAAGAGATATGACAGACGAATTGATGTCGGAAATCAAAGCCCCGAAGACGGACGGGTCGATCATTATGGTGGTAGGTGTCGGCGGTGCCGGCGGGAATGCCGTGAACCATATGTGGAACCTGGGTATACGGGGCGTGACGTTCATGGTTTGCAATACCGACCAGCAGGCGTTGGACAAGAGTCCCGTGGAGCAGAAGATACGGCTCGGAGCCGAAGGTCTCGGTGCGGGGAACGACCCGGAGAACGGCCGCCGTGCCGCAGTCGAGTCGCTGCCTGAAATCCGCCAGCACCTCGAAGAGGCCGGGACTCGGATGCTGTTCATCACGGCCGGCATGGGCGGCGGTACGGGTACGGGCGCTTCGCCCGTCATCGCCAAGCTGGCCAAGGAGATGGGGCTGCTGACTGTGGCGATCGTTACCTAGCCGCTGGCCGTCGAGGGTAAGATCCGCTACGAACAGGCTTTCCGCGGGATCGAGGAACTGCGCCAGAATGTCGATTCGCTGCTGATTATCAACAATGAGAATATTCTCGAAATATACGGGCGCCTGTCGCTCAAGCAGGCGTTCGGCAAGGCCGACGACATCCTGTGTTCGGCGGCGAAGGGCATCGCCGAGATCATCACGGTCGAAAGCGACCTGGTGAACGTCGACTTCGCCGATGTGTCGAAGGTGATGCGCGATAGCGGCCGCGCGCATATGGCCGTGGCTACGGCCGAAGGCGACAACCGCGCCGAGACTGCAGCCGAGGCTTCGCTGCGTTCGCCGCTCCTGGATCACAACCTGATCTCGGGTGCGAAGAATATCCTGCTGAACATTTCGGTGTCGAACGCCGACTCGCTGATGTACGAGGAGGTGGTGCGGATTCTGGAGTATATCCAGGCGCATGCCAGCGTGCAGGACGACAACGGCGTGATACACAACGCCAATATTATCTGGGGTACGAGCGAGAAGCCCCAGCTGGGCAACGCCATCGAACTGGTGGTGGTGGCCACGGGGTTCTCGGGCGATGCGTCCGTCGACGTGATGAAGCAGATCATCCCCCCGGCGCGTATCACGGAACCGGTGAAGGAGCCTGTGGCTCCCGTGCTGGAGCCGATCAAGCCCGTTGCGCCGCCGCAGCGGCCGCCCGAGCAGGTGATGCTCGGCGCCAAGTCAACCCGCTACAACAACATCGAACTGCTGCTGGCCAAACCGGCCTACCAGTCGCGCAACTCGAAGTTCATCGTGCAGATGCCCGGCGGACGCAAGGAGGTGCTGCGCGAGGAGTCCGAAAACAGCCAGCAGGCTGCCGATTCGCAGGGCGGATCGCTTTTTGACTAACTAAATCCGCGCAAGTTTGGAGAGTACCGCTTCATGGATCGCATTCAACGGGTTTTCGGGCCATATCGCCGTGCTGTGCGCGGTGACGTTGGGACTGCTGTGCGTTTCAGCGCTCGTATCGGGGGCTGAAACTTCGTTTTTCTCCCTGTCGCATAAGGATATCCGCCGCCTGCAGACGCGCACGACCGCTTCGGCGGAGGCGGTGTTGCACTTGCTGACGAATGTCGACGTGCTGCTGGCGACGATTCTGGTGGTCAACAACCTGGTGAATATCTGCATCGTCATCCTCACGGCCGGGATCATCGACTCGGTCTTCACTTTCCTGCGGTTCGAGTTCCTGTTCAAGACCGTGCTGGTGACTTTCCTGCTGCTGCTTTTCGGCGAGATACTGCCCAAAGTGCTGGCGCAGACGATTCCCCTGCGCTTCGCCTCGATGGTGGCCCGTCCGCTGCTGGTGCTGCGGTGGGTTTTCTATCCGCTCTCCTATGCGCTGGTCCGCACGAGCAGCCGCATCAGTGAAAAGGCCGCGCACAAGAGCGAGATTTCGCTCGACGAACTGGCCGACGCCGTCGACATGACGCAGAGTTCCAGCCCCGAGGAGCACGTGATGCTTTCGGGCATCGTCAACTTCGTCAATACCGAAGTGCAGGAGATTATGAAACCCCGTGTGGACATCACGGCGCTCTCCATGACGGCCGATTACGAGACGGTCAAGAGGACGATCATCGAATCGGGCTTCTCGCGCATCCCGGTCTACGAGGAGGATGTGGACAATATCCGCGGGACGCTCTACGTCAAGGACCTGCTGCCCTACATCAACAACGGCGGCGATTTCGCGTGGCAGCAGCTGATCCGCAAACCCTATTTCGTCCCCGAGCACAAAAAGATCAACGACCTGCTGGCCGACTTCCAGTCGAACAAGGTCCACATGGCCATCGTCGTCGACGAGTACGGTTCGACGCTGGGGCTGGTGTCGCTCGAAGACATCATCGAAGAGATCGTCGGCGAGATTTCCGATGAGAGCGACAACGACGAGTGCTTCTACACGCGGCTCGACGCCAAGAGCTATATTTTCGAGGGAAAGACCCACCTCGGGGATTTCGAGCGTATCCTCGACATCGGCGAGGACGTTTTCGCCGACGTCCGGGGCGAGGCCGAAACCCTTGCCGGGCTGATGCTCGAACTCAAACGCGACTTTCCGCGCAAAGGCGACGTCTTCACTTCGCACGACCTGCGTTTCACGGTGCAGGAGATGGACGGCCACCGGGTCGATAAAATCCGCGTCGACCTTCAATGATTCCGGCCCTGTGGACATCGCCGCCGCTGACGGCCGAAGAGTCCGCCCGGTGGACGACTTCCGAAGAACGTGCCGCGGCAGCCGGGTTCGTGTCGGAACGCCGCCGGGCCGAGTTCCTTACGTGGCGGGCTGTGGTGCGCCGCGAACTGGGGGACGACGTCGGGATCGCCTACGATGCGCTGGGCGCCCCGGTGCTGACGAACCGGGCCGTCCATATCTCCGTCGCCCATTGCGCCGGCCGCATCGCGGTCTGCGCCTCCCCGGAGCGTTGCGCCGTGGACATCGAACCCGCAACGCGCGATTTCAGACGCGCCGCGAGCCGCTACCTGACGCCTGAAGAGGAGGCCCTTTCCGACGACCCGCTTCTGCCGGGGATCGTCTGGTGTGCAAAAGAGACGCTCTACAAGTATGCCGGACGCCGGGAGCTGGATTTCCGGAGGGATCTGCACGTCGTGCGGCTCGACCTTGCTGCCGGGACGCTGGCGGGACGGATCGGAAACGGAGAGCCGGTCAGGCTCTCCGTCTCTCTGGACGAAGGTTTTATCCTCGTATATATTCTTTAGAATGCTTCCGAAGCGGTGAACAGGAACGCCGAGGATCGCTTGCGGTCCCACGGCAGATTCTGGTTGCCGAAATTGCCCCAGCCGTAATCGAGGCGGATGTTCATGCGGTTCTTGAATTCGAAGCGGTAGCCGCAGCCGAAACTGCAAAGCGTGTTTCCCCAGCGGAATTTCTCCGTGCCCCAGACCTGCCCGCCGCCGATCCATCCCACGATGCCGTGGCGGCGGTAGATTTTCTGCCGCAGTTCGATCTGCGTTTCCACCAGTTTTTTGTCGCGGTAGCGTCCCTCGTAGTAACCGCGCATGCGTTCCATGCCGCCCATTTTGGCGTACATGTGCCACGAGGGGGTTCCGGTCGTGGCGTCGGCGTAGAGGTCGCAGGCCAGCACGGCCCCTTTCCAGAGTTTCTGGTAGAAGTCGAAGGTCAGCGTGAAGCGTCCGAACGTGCGGCGCGTGTTTCCCAGCCATTCGGGATACCATTTGGCCTCGGCCTTGATGAAGATGCCCTTCGAGGCGTTGAACGTCACGTCGCGCGTGTCGTACTGGGCGAAAAGCCCGACATTGGCGTTGAAGGCGTTGGGCTTGTCGCCCGTCGTGGCGATGTAATTCGAGAACGGGTCCTGTTTCGCAGGGTCGTAGCGTCCCTCCTGCCAGAGGTTGTAAAGCTCGCCCATCTTGCCGCCCGGAACCGGTTTTCCGGACTCTACGTCGGCCTGGATGCCGTTCATGCGGTCGGCCATGCCCGAATTTTTGTACTTGGCTCCGGAGTAGTCGATGCCGCCGCTGACGCCGATGTAGAAGCGGCCCACGAGCGAGGTGCAGTAGGAGATGCGGAAGGCGCCCATCGTCGTGGTGAGGTCCTGGGCGTAACCCTCCTTGCCGGCGTTGTAACCCACGCCGTAGAAGGCGCCGGGGAAGTAGACGAATGCGCCCGAGTAGCTCAGCCGCTGTTTGTTGTGGTTGTAGATGTTGTCGCCCGAAAAGCGCAGCAGCACGAATTTTTCGGTCGTGAAGTTGCCGTAAATCGAAATGTTCGACGGTGCGGTGACCGAGTCGGTGCGGTCGAGCCGGTAGAGTCCCGCCAGCAGGAATCCGATGCCGAAGCCTACGTCCGAGGAGTAGTTGGGTCCCGGGGCGATGCTCCAGTCGATCTTCTTTTCGAAGGTGCGGTCCACGTTCGAACGGCTGTAATAGTCGATGATGCGGCGGATCAGCCCCGGACGTTTCACCGGAGCGGCGAGGGCTGAAGTGTCGGCCATCCGGACGTGCCTGGCGTTCGGGTGCGCCTCGGCCTGTCCGATCTGTGAAAGCGTAGTTTCGGTCGATGGGAAATTCTCCTTCGAGGTGTCCTTGTTCTGGGCCGACGCGCGCAGCGCGGCTGTCGTCAGCAAAACGGTGAGGAGAAGGAAACAGGTCTTTTTCATGAATTTGGAGCTCGGAGTCGACAGCAAAGATAACCAATATTTCCGGTTGCGCAAAATGAACAATCCCAACCTCCGGAAGTAGTAACGAAACGGGTAAAAATTCCTACCTTTGCGGCAATTCAAACAATTGCCGCCCATGGAAATCGCCGCACCGCAACTGCTCCGGGAGTCAGCAGCGTCCGCTGATCCCGTTCGGATGACCCGTGACGAGGAGATCGCCGACGCTTCGTTCCGCGCTGCGGACTTCGCATCGCTCGACCGCGAGCACCTTTCGGTGCAGGGATGCCTCTTCACGGGCTGTCTCTTCGCGGGGAGCGTGCTTGCCCGTTCGCAGTTTTCGGACGTGGTTTTCCGCAACTGCGATTTCTCGAACGCCGACTTGCTGGGGTGCAGTCTCCACCGCGTACGGTTCGCCGACTGCAAACTTTCGGGAACGAATTTCGCCGAAACCGCGCTCAACCACCTGCTGTTCGAACGTTGCAAGGGCGAGTTCGCCAATTTCGCCTTTTCGCGGCTGCGCACGGTGCGTTTTGCGGGCTGTCCGATGCATGGCGCCGCTTTCGGGGACTGCCGTTTCGAACGTGTCGAGTTTGCGCAGTGCGACCTGACACAGGCCGAATTCTTCGGCACCCGCCTGCGCGGACTTTCTTTCGCCGATTCGGACATCCGCGGCATTCGCGTTCGCGAGATCGGGTCGTTTGAATTGAAAGGATTGAAAATTAGTCCATTGCAGGCTGTTGAGCTGGCCCGTCTGCTGGGCGTCGAGATCGAAGAATAGAGATTTATTCAAAAAAATTACAAATTTTATAAAAAATCTTAATAAAATATTTGGAAGTTTGGTTTCCGCGCACTACTTTTGTCCTGTCTTAAATGATAAAATATTTTAAGAATTAATTAAAATTATTTAGTATGAAAGCAAGGATTAACGAGTGGTTCCGTACCGCCCTGATCATGTTGGGAGAGAGCATCAAACTGCGCGAGATGTAAAATCTCCCTTTCAGTAGACTTAAAAACTTAAACTTCGATAAACGAACAGCCCGGCTTTTGCAAGCCGGGCTGTTTTGTCGTTGCGGGGATCGTCGGTCTATTTGACGCCGATTTTCTTGAGAATCGCCTTCGGAACGGCGTTTTTGTTGACCAGCACGGTCATCGTCTTGTAGGCGACGAACGGGCGCGAGAAATACCAGTAGCCGTCGTAGGGACCTGTCGTGTTCCACGAGTTCTTGACCTTGTAGTAGGGCGTTCCGTTCTGGTCGGTGGCCGTGCCCACGATCTGCATGCCGTGGTCGTCGGTGGTCTCGTAGTTGTCGTAGCCTTTCTGGCGAAGCTCCTGCGTGACGGTGCGCTCCCTGCCGGGTTTGTCGAACTTGTAGAGCGCCTCGTCCTTCTCCTTCTGGGTGAGTTTGCCCCACTTCTCGGCTTCGGTTCCCTGCATGCCTTCGAGGTCGGCTTCAGGGACGATGCCCAGACCTTTGGTGCGGCTGAACCCCTTCTCGCTCACGTCGGTTCCCCAGGAGATCGTGTAACCCTTCTCCAGCGAGTTGTCGATGATCTGCATGAACTCGTCCAGGGGCACGTTCCATACCTTGTCCCAGTTCCAGTTGTCGGGGACCTCCATGGCGAACTCCGTGTAGAAGGGGTGGTGGGTGAACGAGGTGAATTCGATGTAGTCGCCGAGGTCGATCGGCAGCGACGCGGCGAACGACGCCGGGGTGTACTCCCTGCCCCGGTAGGTGAACTTCCCGGGCATCGGGCCGAAATAAGCGTCGAGGATGCCGTTCAGCCCGGCCTGCCAGGCCGTCGTGAGGCGGCTGTCGCTGCGCTTCCCGCCGGCCTTGATCACCGCGTCGGCGTAGGCCTTGATCACGGCGTCGATCTCATCGAAATTGGGTTTGTCGTAGCCGTAGTTCAGTCCCGGATAGACCTCCTCGGGGACGATGCCGTACGCCTCGATGCCGTGCAGCACGTCGTGGGCCTGTCCGCCGACGGCGAGGTTCAGCGAGCCGTGCAGGCGGACGTATTTCACGGCCTTTTCGAAGTAGATGTTGCGCACGATCCACATCTCCGAAAGGTCCAGTTCGGGACCTCCGGCGCGGAGGATTTCGCTTTCGAGGAACGAGAGGGTCGAGTAACACCAGCAGGTTCCGCTGCGGCTCTGGTCCTTGACCGGGGTGACGGGCAGGATTTTGACGTCGGTGAAACGGTAGCCTTCCGGGGCGGCCGTGTCGGGCGTTTGTGCCGCGGCTCCGAGCGCGTAGCAGAGCGCAAGTGCGGCGAGAATCGGTTTTTTCATCAATCGTTCGGTTTTCGGTGTTTGCTTTCTTGCGGGTCGTTTCGCAGTCCCGGTACGGTTTCTCCGTTTTGCGGCCAGACCCTTTTATCTCGGTACGGTTTTTCTGTTTTGCGGCCAGGCCCTTTTGTTCCGGGGAGGGTTTTCCGTTTTGCGGCCAGACCCTTCCCCTCTTGTCCGGGGCGGTTACTTTTTCGATCCTGCGACGATCTTCAGACAGTCGTCGAGGGTGAGTTCCTCGGGCTTCGCTCCCTTCGGCAGGCGGTAGTTCTTGCTCTTGTAGGCGATGTAGGGTCCGTAGCGGCCGTTCTTGACGAGCATGTCGGCATCTTCGGGGAAACTCTTCAGCGGCGTGTTGGCCGCGGCCGCGGCCGCCTGGTGTGCGCGGACGATCTCAACGGCGCGGTCGTAGCCGATCGTGTAGGGGTCGTCGGTCTTGGCCAGCGACGCGAACGACTTTCCGTAGCGCACGTAGGGACCGTACTTGCCGATGCCGACCATCAGCTCCTCGCCGTCCAGCTGTCCCAGGTCGCGGGGCAGGGCGAAAAGCTCCAGCGCCTCTTCGAGCGTGATCGACTCGATCAACTGGCCCTTCTTGAGCGACGCGAAGCGTCCCTTCTCGCCTTCGTTCCCTTCGATCTCGACCATCGGGCCGTAACGGCCGATGCGCGCCTTCACGATGTGCCCCGTCTTGGGATCGTTGCCCAGAATGCGCACTTCGCGCGTCTTGGCGGTCTGCGTCGTGATGGCCGAATCGACCATCTTGTGGAAGGGACCGTAGAACTCGTCGATCATCTTGTCCCAGGTGATGTCGCCCTCGGCGATGCGGTCGAACTCCTTCTCTACGCTGGCCGTGAAGTTGTAGTCGATGATCGGGCCGAACTGCTCCTCCAGGTAATCGTTGACCACCATGCCGATGTCGGTCGGCGAAAGTCGGTTTTTCTCTTTGCCGTAGTTTTCCGAGAGGGTCTTCGAGGCGATCTTTTCGCCCGTGAGCGTCAGCTGTGCGTAGTTGCGCTTCTGCCCGTCCCTGTTCTGTTTGACGACGTAGCCGCGGTTGATGATCGTGGTGATCGTCGGGGCGTAGGTCGAAGGACGGCCGATGCCCAGCTCTTCGAGGCGTTTGACGAGCGAGGCCTCGTTATAGCGCGCCGGAGCCGAGGTGAAGCGCTCTGTGGCGGTGATCTGCGACGGGAGGACCCGGTCGCCGGCCGTGAGTTTCGGCAGCAGCCCCTCGCCGCTCTCGGCAGCCTGGTCGTCGTCCGTGGATTCGGAGTAGAGGCGCAGGAAGCCGTCGAAACGGACCACCTCGCCCTGTGCGACGAACTGGTTCGAACTGCCCGACATGTCGATGGTGATGGTCGTGCGGTCCAATTCGGCGCAGACCATTTGCGAGGCGACCGTGCGCTTCCAGATCAGGTCGTAGAGCTTCTTCTCGGCGGGCGTGCCCTCGATCTCCTGACGCTCGATGTACGACGGGCGGATGGCCTCGTGGGCCTCCTGCGCACCTTTGGTCTTGGTCTTGTAGTTGAACCAGCGCGAATATTTCTCGCCGTAGAGTTTCGTGATCTCCTCCTTGCACTGGGCCAGCGCCTGCTGCGAGAGGTTCACCGAGTCGGTACGCATGTAGGTGATCAGACCCTGCTCGTAGAGGTGCTGCGCGACGGACATCGTCTGCGATACGGACATGCCCAGCTTGCGGCCCGCCTCCTGCTGGAGCGTCGAGGTGGTGAACGGCGGCGCGGGGTAGCGCTGTGCGGGTTTCTCCTCGGCCTTGGCCACCGTGAATGTGGCGCCGATGCAGCTTTGCAGGAAGGTTTCGGCCTGCGCCTCGGTTTCGAAACGCGACGAAAGTTCGGCCTTGAAGAGCGTCTTCTCCGGGTCTCCGGCGGCGTAGAACTGGGCCACGACACGGAAATAGGCTGCCGAGCGGAAGGCGATGATCTCGCGTTCGCGCTCCACGATCAGGCGCACGGCGACCGACTGCACGCGGCCTGCCGACAGCGCCGGACGTACCTTCTTCCACAGCACCGGCGACAGCTCGAAGCCGACCAGCCGGTCGAGGATGCGGCGTGCCTGCTGGGCGTTGACCAGGTCCATATTGACCGTGCGCGGCTTCTCGATGGCTTCCAGAATCGCCCGCTTGGTGATTTCGTGGAAGACGATGCGCTTGGTCCGGTCGACGGGGAGACCCAACACTTCGGTCAGGTGCCATGCGATGGCTTCTCCTTCGCGGTCCTCATCGGAGGCGAGCCAGACGGTCTTCGACTTGGCCAGTTTCGTGAGTTCGTCGACCACTTTCTTCTTGTCGCCGGGGATTTCGTATACGGGCTTGTAGCCTTCTCCGATATTGATGCCGAGATCCTTCTTCGCAAGGTCGCGGATGTGTCCGAAGCTCGATTTTACGATAAAGTCCTTGCCGAGAAACTTCTCGATGGTCTTGGCCTTGGCGGGGGACTCTACGATTACTAAATTTTCCTGCATTGCTGTTTTGATGGCTTTTTCAGAAAAGCGAAAACCTAAGCATTACACTTAGGTTCCGCAAAAGGGGTTATCTGTTGTTTACTTGATCAGGTTGTACGCCATACTGAAACGGATCGGGGCGTTGTTCGGTTCGGCAGTCCCGGCCTGTGTCGGCATGCCCTGCAACACGCCGAACGAGGTCGTGTAGAGGCCGTACGCTTCGGGTCCGATGTATACCGAGCGGTTCTTGACTTTGTCCCAGTCGATGTTCGCAACCTCGCCGCCCGCATCTGCCTTGGCTTCCATGTAACTGTTCCAGAGCTGCTGCATGTAGCCCGTGATGTCCATTACGTAGCAGCCGCGGCTGCGGTTGATCTTGCCGTTGTAGGCGAGCGTTACCGAAGAACCGTAGTTCTGCTCGTAGATGTAGGCGTAGTCCGAAATCGGCGTCAGCGTCTTGTAATTGGTGTACATGCCCAGCCGCGCCGGGTATGCGTTCATCTGGTCGGTCATGCGCAGGATGTCGCCGGCCGTTCCGTCCGCGATCTTCTCCCACTCGTAGTCGCTGTCGTTGAAGTAGATCGACATGCGTACCTGGCTGAACGCGAGTGTTTTGAAATTCTTGCCGTCGGCATTTCCCTTGGCGATCTCCGCCTCCAGCTCCGCGAAGAACTCCGGGCTGAAGGTCATCTCGGTCACCACGCCGCCCATGCCTTCGACATAGACGAGGGGATTTTCGGGCCGGTTCTCGGCCGTCTCGCGGGCTTCCTCTATGTTTATCCTTCGGGCGATCGTGGCCTCCTCGTAGCCGTGCTTGACGTTGTTTACCGAGACGTTGCCGAATTCCGCGCCGTCTTCGTAGAAGTAGTAGACCATGCCGATCGTGTCCTTGATCAGCGAGGGGTCGTCCTTCACGCGGTTACGTCCGTAGACCGACAGGCCCGAATAGGTCAGTTCCGTGGCGAAGATCGTTCCCTTGCCGTACTCGGTGAGCGGCTTCTCGGGGTTCGGGGCGATGTAAAGTCCCTTGAACGCCTCGACCCAGTATTTCAGGCTGTCGGCGCTGTAAATCGAGTAGTCGCCGGCATACTCGCCCTCCTGAAGCATCAGGCGGCGGATGTATTTTTTACCCGCTTCGGTCGGCTCCAACGTCACGGCCGACGTGGTCGAGGGGTATTTGCCCTCGCCGCCGAGCGTGAAGGTGAAGAGCGGCTCGTCGGGGTTGTAGACGCCTTCCGCCACGGGGTCGAAATTGAGGTAGAAGGTCGAGTCGCGCTGCGATTTGTTGGGCGCTATGGGTTTCTCGGTGAGGTATTTGTTGCTGACGACCTCGTAGACCGCGAAGGACTGCTCGGTCACCGAGTCGCGGCCGAAGCTGGTCACCTTGAGCAAGATCTGCGCCGAGTCGAAGATCGGCATGTAGCCGAAGTAGCCTGAATCGACCTTGTAATAGTTGACCATCTGCGAAAGGAATCCCGCGGAACGGTGGCCCAGCGTGTCGTTGAGCATCGAACCCATGTAGCCGTAGGTGATGTTCGAACTGACGATCGAATCGGTCTGGAACAGGCGTGTTTCGACGTATTTCTTCGGGTTCAGTTCGTCGGCCCGGGGGAGCTGAACGTATCCCGCCCTCATCTGCTGGTTGTCGGGGATGAGGTTTCCGCCCAGCGTATCGTCCACCTTGGTACAGCCCCCGAGGGTCAGTCCTATCGTGGCAGCCAGCGCTGCAACGGGGAGCAGCATGCGGCGGAAGTTATTGAATCGCTTCATAGAATCGGTTGTAATTATCGAAAAAGTCCTCTGCCTCGGGCGATTGGTATTCGAGCATCGGCTTTCCGCTCGCGCGGGCCATGTCCAATACTTTCGGGTCGACATCCGGGGATGCCGCAACCACTCCGTCGGCATATTCCATAACGAAGCGACAGAGGTTTTCGTATGACGGAGTGTCGAGAATCGCAAGATTTTTGTCCTTGACGCCTTCGCCGGCGATCTTGGCGCCGAATCCGGGATCGAGTTCCCCGGAGAAGCCGTCGCCGTAGAGCGACACCACGACCTTGACGTCGCGGAAGATCGGGTCGTCGGCGAAGATCCGTTTCAGGTAAACGGGAACCACGGCCGTGAACCAGCCGTGGCAGTGCACCACCGTCGGGGTCCAGCGCAGTTTCTTGACCGTTTCCAGTACGCCGCGGGCGAAAAAGATGGCCCGTTCGTCGTTGTCCTGAAAGTAGTTGTCCGCGCCGTCGGTCAGCACCGCCTTGCGCGAGAAGTAGTCGTCGTTGTCGATGAAATAAATCTGTACGCGCGCCGCGGGTATCGACGCCACCTTGATAATCAGCTGGTGGTCGTTGTCGTCGATGATGAGGTTCATGCCCGACAGCCGGATAACCTCATGCAGCTGGTGCCTGCGCTCGTTGATGCAGCCGTAGCGGGGCATGAAGGTGCGGATCTCGTTCCCGCGTTCCTGCATTGCCTGCGTCAGCGCACGGCAAAGCCGGGAACCCTCCGTTTCTGGAAGATAGGGGGTGATCTCCTGACACACGTACAGAATTTTGCTTGCCATGGTTTTGAGGGTTTATATCTGCAAAGGTAGTGAAAAAAAATTAAAGAATGAGCATCGCGTCTCCGTAAGTGCCGAAACGATACCCCTCTTCCTTGGCTACCTTGTAGGCGTTCATCACGGTTTCGTAACCGCCGAAAGCCGCCACCATCATCAGCTGGGTCGAGTAGGGCAGATGGAGGTTGGTCACCATGGCGTCGGCCACGGTGAATTCGTAGGGGGCGAAAATGAACTTGTTGGTCCAGCCTTCCATGGGTTTGATCATGCCGTTGGTCGATACGGCGGTTTCGATCGTGCGCATCACCGTCGTGCCGATCGCCACGACCTTGCGCTCCTGCCGTTTGGCCGCGTTGACCGCTTCGGCGGCGGCCTCCTCGACGAAGAACTGCTCGGAGTCCATCTTGTGCTTCGAGAGGTCCTCGACGTCCACCGTGCGGAAGTTTCCCAGCCCGACGTGCAGCGTCACGAACGTCTTGTCGATGCCCTTGATCTCCATGCGCTTCATCAGGTGTTTCGAGAAGTGCATGCCGGCCGTCGGGGCAGCCACGGCGCCCTCCTTCTCGGCGAAGATGGTCTGGTAACGCTCGGCGTCCTCGGGTTCGACCTTCTCGCGTACCCACTTCGGCAGAGGCGTTTCGCCCAGCGCGAAGAGCGCATGCTTGAACTCCTCGTAGGAGCCGTCGAACAGGAAGCGCAGCGTGCGGCCGCGCGAGGTGGTGTTGTCGATCACCTCGGCCACCAGCAGGTCGTCGTCGCCGAAGTAGAGTTTGTTGCCGATACGGATTTTGCGCGCGGGGTCCACCAGCACGTCCCACAGCCGCAGTTCGCGGTTGAGTTCCCGCAGCAGGAAGATTTCGATTTCGGCGCCGGTCTTCTCCTTGTTGCCGTAGAGGCGTGCCGGGAAAACCTTCGTGTCGTTGAAGACGAACAGGTCCTTTTCGTCGAAATACTCGATGATGTCCTTGAAGATACGGTGCTCGATAGTGCCTTTGGCGCGGTTGATGACCATCAGACGCGACTCGTCGCGATTGTCGGCCGGGTATTTGGCCAGCATTTCGGGTGAAAAGTCATACCCGTACTGCGATAATTTCATAGATGAACGCTCTTTTTTACGTAATGTGGTTCGACATTTTCTGCGTTCGGCGGGGCCTGAAACGCGGTTTTGCCTCTGCCCCGCCTGCCGGAAAGGTTCCGGAAAACAAAGACAGATTATTTTTTATACGCAAAAAAGTCTATTTTGTTTCAAGTTTTTGCAGATTTTCAAGAAATTCGTCCAGCTCATAGGATTTTTCGAGCGTGAAGCCGCCGCTGCGCGTGCGGCGCAGCGAGGTGAGGTGCGCCCCGCTGCGGAGCGCCTGTCCGATCTCGTGGGCCAGCGAGCGGATGTAGGTTCCCTTGCTGCAACGCACGCGGATACGCACCCGCGGCAGGTCGTATTCCACGATCTCCATTTCGTAAATGTTGATCAGCGCCTGGCGTACGGCGACCTCCTCGCCGGCGCGGGCCAGTTCGTAGGCCCGTGTGCCGTCGATCTTCTTGGCCGAGTAGACGGGCGGGGTTTGGAGCCGCTCGCCGGTGAGCGAGGCGAGGGCTTCGGCGACCGCTTCCCGCGTGATGTGCTCCCACGGGTAGGTCCGGTCTATCTCGTGTTCCAGATCGTGGCTCGGGGTCGTGGCGCCCAGCATCACGTCGGCCACATACTCCTTCTCCTCGGCTTGCAGGGCGTCGACGAGTTTGGTGGCGCGGCCGATGCAGACCAGCAGGATGCCCGTGGCCAGCGGGTCGAGCGTCCCGGCGTGTCCGACCTTGATTTTGCGGTAACCCAGCCTGCGGAGCGCGAATTTGATTTTGCGCACCACGTCGGTCGAGGTCCAGCGCAGGGGCTTGTCCACGACGGCGATGTATCCGTCCTCGAAATTGATGCCGCGGAGGTCCAGTGCTTCTTTCATCAGCAGAAATAGCTTGTGATCGACACCAGTCCCGCAACGGTGCAGTAGACGGCGAACCAGATGAGTTTGCCCCGCTTCACGACCTCGATCATGAATTTGCAGGCCAGACATCCCGTGATGAACGATGCGAGGAATCCGGCGATGAGCGGCCCTGCGGCGATACCGGCGGTCAGATCGCCGCTTGTCGCCTGGAGCAGGGTTTCGCCCAGGATCGGAGCCAGCACCATCAGGAACGAGAACTGCGCCACGGCGGCTTTCTTGTTGCCCAGCAGCAGGCCTGTGGCGATGGTCGAACCCGACCGCGAAAGTCCCGGCATGGCGGCGCATGCCTGCGCCAGTCCGATGATCAGGGCGTCGCGGTAGGAGATCGTCTCCTTCTGCCGCGGCTTGGCGTAGTAGGCGAAGGCCAGCAGCGCGGCCGTCACGAGGAGCATCGCGCCCACGACGGCGAGGATGTAGGGTGCGTTGAGCAGGTCGTTGATCCGGTCCTTGAGCAGGAACCCGACGATGCCGATGGGGATCATCGAGAGGACGAGTTTCAGTACGTAGGCCTGCTCTTCGTTGAACCGGCGCGAGAACAGTCCTTTCAGGAGGCGCCAGACTTCGCTCCACAGCACGACGATCGTGCTCAACACCGTGGCAGCGTGGAGCGCCACGTCGAACGTGAGGTTTTCTTCGAGTTGTACGCCCAGCACCTCCTTGGCGATCTGGAGATGACCGCTGCTTGAAACGGGCAGGAATTCGGTGATGCCCTGCACGATGCCGAGCAGGATAGCTTGCAGTGTGTCCATTTATTTTTTAGAAAGGGTCTTGAGTTGTCGGCTGTTCCGGTCCGCCGGCCGTTGCCGGGCGGGTCTCCCCGCCGGGACGGCGTTCCGCAACGGGCCGGGAATTACTTGTAACGTCGCATGATCGCATAGATCTCGATGACGAAACCGCCGATCACGAGGATCGGGGCCAGCGTGATGCGCCTCCACGAGAACATCGCGTAGTTGAATTCGTCGGGCGAGTCGCTGCCTCCGCCGGCCATCAGGACGAAGCCCAGGAGGACGACCGCGAAACCGATCGCCAGCAGGACGTAGTTGCGCCGCGTAAGGGGCATGCGGGGATTTTCCGGTACGGGGTCCTGCGCGTTCTTCTGTTCGTTTTTCATTTAATAAAGGTATATCTTGTTCGACTTCATGTTGATGAATTTGTTGAGGGCCGCAAAGGTGAAAAGCCCCGAGATGATGATGCCGCCCGCAATCATCGAGCCGAGGATGATGGCGATTTTGCCGGCTTCGGCAATGGTCATCAGTTCGGGGACCGCCTCGTTCAGCCCGTAGACGGCCAGACCGAACAAGGCCGAGGCGGCCGTGCCGGCCAGGATTCCCTGCGTGAGGCTGCTTCCGAGAAAGGGCCGCATGATGAACCACTTGGTGGCCCCGACCAGCTTCATCGTGTTGATCAGGTAGCGTTTCGAAAAGATCGCCAGCCGGATGGTGTTGCTCAGCAGGATCAGCGAAATGACCAGCAGCGCGCCGCCGAAGAGCAGCAGTACGAGGCGTATCTTGTTCACCGTGGCGTGCAGCCGCTCGGCCATCAGCGCCGGGTACGACACGCGGTCGACGCCTTCGATGCGTCCGGCGGCGGCGATGAACGAGTCGAGCAGCTCCTTGTCGGAGGATGCCGACGTGAGCGTGAGTTCGAACGAATCCAGCAGCGGGTTCTCCGGCAGGATCTCCTCGAACGAACTGCCGAACATCTTGCGGAACTCCTCCTCCTCGGCTTTCTCCTCCTTGGCGGAGTAGGCGATCGTCGCGACCATCTCCTCGGCGGTCAGGCGTTTGCTGATGGTCTCTTTCTGCGCCTCCGAAAGCCCGTTCTTCAACTCCACGGTGACGGCGATGCTCTCCTGGAGCGTGTCGGCGACCTTCAGCGCCGCGACCATCAGGTAACCCACCGATCCCAGCAGGAACAGCACGAGCGTGATGCTCACCGTCGACACGATGTAGGAGTTGCGGACCTTTCGCTTCAGTCTTTTATCGTCTTTCATGGCGTTTGTCGTGATAATGGCAAATTTCGGGCTTCCCTTGTTGCCGCGAATCGGAAATAGGCCGGCTGTGTCCGATCCGCAACCCCTGCGCGAAACCCGAAATTTTACGCACGCTGACGATAAACGGGTTTGCGCGGGTCGCCCTTTTTATTTCTCTTTTTCCGTTCTTTTTCTAAAACAATAGACCAGCGCCGCGACGGCTCCCAGCAGGATCGCGAGCGACGCCGCGAGCGTCACGCCTTCGACGGCCGTCCAGCCCGGTGCGCGGAACCGCCATTCGACGGTGTGCGTGCCGGCGGGCAGCGTCATCGCCCGCAGGACGTAGTCGGCCCGGAAGTAGGGGCTTTCCTCGCCGTCGACATAGGCCTTCCAGCCCTGGTCGTAAAAAATCTCCGAGAACACCGCCACCGCCTCTTCGGGGAGCGTGTATTCGTATTTGAGGTAGTTCGGGCGGTACTCCGTGAGCTCGATCCGGGCGGAGGCGTAGATGCCGAGGGGCATGGGCCGCGATGCGCTCTTCGCCGGATTCTGCCCCGACACCACCGCTGTCGTGCGGAGGTCCGTCTTGCCCAGCAGGTCGATTTCCGCCTGCGCCGAGGGGGCGTAGATGACGCTGTCGACGAACCACGCCGCTCCGAAGGCCGTCGTGCGGCGCTGCGCTTCGGGCTGCCCCTCCTTGCCCGGAACGATCAGGTAGCGCGTGTTGAGCATGTCGAGCACTCCGTCGTCGGCGTTGGAAAGGTAACGGTCGATCAGATCCTGGTAGCGGGCCAGCTTCGCCCCGTGGTAACCGCCCACCGAGCGGTGGAAATAGGAGGTCGTGGCGTCGTTGAAGGGGCTGACCGTGAGGTTCAGCACCCGGTAGCCCGGGTCCTTGTCCTGCATGATCGCCTTGTCGGCCGCCGAGGCCGTCACCTGGTTGCGGCGCGGCGAGACGAAATTCTCCGACGAGAGGAACCGCAGGTCGACCGGCACGAGGTCCAGCAGCATCACGCCCGCGAGCAGGCCCGTCAGTACGTATCGGTTGATCCGGCGCAGGGCGAACAGCGCCACGCCGCCCGCCGCCAGCAGGATCATCACGAGCGAACGCCATGCGTCGGCCCGCATCATCGCCGCGCGGTCGGCGGCCATCGCGTCGGCCGTCGCTTCGGCCCATTCGATGTCCATTCCGCGGTCGATGTACGACCGCATGTTGTTGCTTTCGAAGATGTGACGGAACGTATCGGTCATATAGTCCGCGCTTTCGGCGCGTCCGAAGTCGAAGAGCGATCCTCCGGCGACGGCCAGCAGCAGGCACGCTCCCCCGGTGATTCCCGCAGCCCATGCCAGCGCGCGCAGCAGCCGTTCGCGGGGAATCTCCCCCTTCCAGAGCCGCATCAGGGCCAGCGCTCCCAGCAGCGGCACGGCCCATTGCACGACGACGAGCGTCATCGAGACGGTGCGGAATTTATTGTATCCGGGCAGGTATTTGAACGCGAATTCGGTGAACCCCATCAGGTTGCGGCCCCAGGCCAGCAGAATCATCACGACGCATGCGGCGATGATCCACCATTTGTTGCGCCCCCGGGCCAGCGCGATGCCCAGCGCGGCGAGGAACACCGCCGCGGCGCCCAGATAGGTCGGGCCGCCCGTGTAGGGCTGCGTGCCCCAGTAGGCCGAGAGCTGCTGCGCCGCGCCGCGCAGACCGTAGTCGTTCAGCACGGCCGCCGTCTGTCCGTCGGCCGGGAAGGTCGTGCCCGATTCGCGGCCCATGAAGTCGGGTACGAGCAGGTTGAGGGTCTCGGCCTTGCCGTAGCTCCACGCCGTCGCATAGTCGAGCGCGAGGCCGTTTTTCGAGGTTTCGGCCGTCGCGGCAAGCTCCGATCCGCCGCGGATGGTCTCCTTCGAGTGGCGGGCCGTGTACCACAGGGGCGAGAAATTCGATCCTACGGCCAGGATGCCCGCCGCGACGAGCGCCGCGGTGCGCAGGGAAAAATCGCGCAGGCGTCCCTCCCTGAAAGAAAGGATTCCTTCGCTGATCCAGAATGCGGCCATCGCCACGAGGAAATAATAGGTGATCTGCGGGTGGTTGGCGCCGATTTCGAGCGACGCCGCAAGCCCCGTGAGCGCCGCGCCGCACCAGACGTTACCCCGCAGGGTCATCCACGCGCCGCTCATCATCAGCGGAGCGTAGACCAGCGCCCACATTTTCGTGACGTGCCCCGCGCCGATGATCAGCAGGAAGTAGGTCGAAAGCCCGTAGGCCAGCGCCGCGACGATGCCCACCCACGGGTTGATCCCGACGATCAGCAGCATGAGCCACATCGAGACCATGGCGAAAAACAGGAATCCGGCGGGCGTGTCGATGATCTTCACCACCTGTCCGACGGTCCGCTTCACCAGCTGGGCCGGATAGGCCACGTTGATCAGGTAGGCCGGCATGCCGCCGAACATGCCGCCCGTCCACTGCGGGTCTTCGCCCGTCGCGGCGCGCATGTCGCTGATATCCTTGGCCATGCCTTCGTATTGGATGACGTCGTGCTGGGGCAGCGCTTCGCCCCGGAACTGCGGGGCGAAATAGGCGGCGCTCACCACGAAAAAGAGTGCGAAGGCCGCCAGGGCCGGCAGCAGTTTTGATCTTATAGTGTTCGAAAAATCCATTCCAGCGTGTCTTAACCGATTGCCAAAGGTACGAAAAAACATTGACAGTCCGTGTCTTCATTGCGAAAAATGACTATCTTTGCGGATATGATTACACTCGATGACATCCGCAAACCCGTGACTGCGGAACTGGAGGCCCTCGACGAATTCGTAGACCGCCAGTTCACGGCCGAGGGGGAGCTGCTCTCCGATATGCTGCGTTACGCCCTTTCGGCGCGCGGCAAAGGCATCCGTCCCATGCTCGTCATGCTTTCGGCGGCGATGAACGCCCCGGTAAAAGGGGCTGCCGCGGGCCGCAGGGCCTGTCTGGCCGCCATGCTGGTCGAAATGATCCACGTCGCGTCGCTGATCCACGACGACGTGATCGACGAGGCCGACATGCGCCGCGGCAAGCCTTCGGCCAACGCCCGCTGGCAGTCGCACAAAGCCGTGATCCTGGGTGATTACATCCTTGCCAAAAACATGAACATAGGCTTGCAGAGCGGGCAGTTCGACCTCGTTACGCACGTCTGCGGGTCGATGGCCGCGCTGTGCGAGGGCGAGGTCCTGCAGGACGAGTGCGCCGCCAACAGCACGATGACCCGCCAGGCCTATCTTGACATCATCTATAAGAAAACCGCGAGCCTTCTGGGCGTCAGCGCGTCGGCCGGGGCGCTGGCCGTGGGCGCCACGCGCGACCGGGTGGCCACGATGCGGCGTTTCGGCGAAGCCGTGGGCATGGCCTTCCAGATTCAGGACGACATTCTCGACTATACCCCGACGGCCCACACGGGCAAACCCGCCAACAACGACCTGCGCGAAGGGAAAATCACCCTGCCGCTGCTGTCTGTGCTCGACCGCGCTTCGGATTCCCGCCGCAGGGAGCTGCTCGAACGGCTCTCCCGCTGTCACGAGAGCGACGAGGAGGTCGAGTACCTGCGCTCCACGGTCGAGAACGAGGGCGGCCTCTCTTTCGCCGCCGAGGTGATGCAGGGCTACATCGCCCGCGCCGTGGAGATGCTCTCCGACTATCCCGATTCCGAATACCGTTCGGCGCTGGTCAACCTCTGCGCCTACATCGCCGAACGGGACCGATGACCCCCCCCCGAAACTTATTAACCTAAACATTGATAGATTTTATGGAACAAAAGAAAAATTACACCTTGCCCATCGTCATGATGTTCTTGCTCTTTGCAATGATCTCCTTCGTGACGGGACTTTCGAATCCGCTGGGCGTCATCGTGAAGAATCAGTTCGCCGTGGCGAACTGGATGTCCCAGCTGGGCAACTTCGCCAACTTCATCGCCTATGCCGTGATGGGCATTCCGGCGGGCATGATGCTCAAGCGCATCGGCTATAAGAAGACGGCGCTTGCCGCCGTGGCCGTCGGTTTCGTCGGCGTGGGCATCCAGTACCTTTCGGGCGTTGCGGGCAGCTTCCCGGTCTATCTGATCGGCGCTTTCGTTTCGGGCTTCTCGATGTGTATGCTGAACACGGTCGTGAACCCGATGCTCAACACGCTGGGCGGCGGCGGCAAGAAGGGTAACCAGCTGATCCAGTTCGGCGGTTCGCTCAACTCGATTTCCGCGACCATCGTTCCGGTGCTGGTGGGTTACCTGATGGGCAACGCGGCCAACGCCACGATCAGCGACGCAGCTCCCGCACTGTGGATCGCAATGGGCATCTTCGCCGTGGTATTCGTCGTGCTCTACATGGTCAACATTCCCGAGCCGTTCGCCATCCAGGAGAAAAAGGCCGAGGTCAAGGACAAGCACAGCGCCCTTTCGTTCCGTCACTTCCTGCTGGGAACGATCGCCATCTTTATTTATGTAGGTGTCGAGGTCGGTATTCCCAACTTCATGAACCTGTTCCTTACGGCGGCACCCGACGCTTCGACGAGCGGCGTGGGCATGGCAGCGGCTGCGGCCGGTTCGCTGGTGGGTACCTACTGGTTCCTGATGATGTGCGGCCGTCTGCTGGGCGGCCTGCTGGGCGGTAAGATTTCGAGCAAGGTGCAGCTTTCGTTCGTCGCCTCGCTGGCGCTGATCTTCGTGCTGGTGGGCATCTTCGCCCCGACGGACGTGATGGGTGCGATGCCCGTGTTCACCGGAACCGGGTTCGGAATGGTGGAAGTGCCTGTCGGCGTGATCTTCTTCACCCTTTGCGGCCTCTGCACCTCGGTGATGTGGGGCACGATCTTCAACCTCGCGGTCGAAGGCCTTGGCAAGTATACCTCGATGGGTTCGGGTATCTTCATGGTGATGGTTTGCGGCGGCGGTATCCTCCCGCTGATCCAGGGCGGCGTGGCCGACTTCGCAGGTTACCTCTCGAGCTACTGGGTGGTTGTCGCTGGT
>OLYB01001182.1_pt1 | contig 21276 bp, 15 predicted proteins | sample 1674481 | NCBI WGS metagenome assembly OLYB01 (sample SAMEA103958167, study PRJEB25191) | human gut metagenome
CCAATTTGAAAGGATTGAAAGTTGAACTTGGCTCTGACAGGTTATTCGGCATTCCACTTGATGTATATATCCCACTGGAGCAGGTTGCCATTCAAGTGAATACGGACTCGGAGAAGATAGACATACTAAAGGAACATCTCTGTAAACAACGTGGAATCAAACTCATTAAGTTGCCGATGAAGCCAAACGAAGCGGAACCCGAATATGCACAGCGTATCAAAGTGGCATTTCAGAGCGTACATATATTTATATCTTCCGATACAGAAGAAGATGTTAAGATAATCAGGAAAATATTTAAGAACTGGAGGAACAGCCGATGAGAGAAAAGAAATATCACATTTACCTAACCGATGATGAGCAAAGCAGAGTGATACAGTCGCTTATCAATCTGAAAAATAACCTCATAGTACAAGGAAGATACACCGACGCAGTAGATGAAGTTCTTCTGAAAGTGTTGTCCGCAAGGAAAAAGAAACTGAAAATCAAATAATTTCAAGCATTTATGCCGTCTGTTTTTTAACTGAAACAGGCGGCTTTTTTTGTTGTCAAAAATTTTTTGAAATTTTTTTCGGAAAAGCAGCGATTTTGGGTGTCCAAAATGAAGCCTTTTGTGCAATGAGTGAAGGGGTTAATTCCTGATGATGAAAACGGAAGCCTTTTCACTTGTTCTTTGACAACTGAATACACAGGTCGTTAAGACTTTAATTCTGATGATAGCCACTTTAGTAGGTACGCCGAAACTTCTGAAAATTTCAGAACAGCGAGAACTCCTGCTATGAGTATCGGATTGCAACCGATATGGCGATGACGGTCAGAAAGATAATGATACTTCTCTACGGAGCTGGCGGAGTACCCGGCAGAGGTTAGATTCCTATGATACAGATAAGCAGTCTGTTCCTTAACGACTTCCCGAAAGCGATATGCTTGGCAAGGGATATTGAGAATAAATATTGCCACGACCGTTTAGGAAATGAAACGGTCAAGTACATAGCCATATTTTATTGGCTATGAATAAATCGAAAGGAGGACGCAAGAGGTGTCAAACTGCAAAACGATTGCCATATGCAATCAAAAAGGCGGAGTCGGAAAGACAACGACAACGGTTAATCTTGGTGTTGGTCTTGCAATGCAGGGGAAGAAAGTGTTGCTCATAGACGCAGACCCGCAGGGAGATTTAACTACTTGTCTCGGTTGGAGAGATACGGATAACTTGGGTATTACGCTTGCAACAAAACTTACAGATGTGATTAGTGAAACGATGAATGACCCGATATACGGTATCCTGCATCACGAGGAAGGCGTTGACCTTTTACCGGCAAACCTTGAACTTTCGGCGATGGAATATAACCTAATGAACGCTATGAGTAGAGAAACCACTTTGAGGAATTATTTAAGTCAGGTCAAAGACAGATATAATTTTGTTCTGATTGACTGTATGCCCTCACTGAGTATGGTAACACTCAATGCTCTATCTGCGGCAGACAGCGTGATTATTCCAGTGCAGGCACAGTATTTGCCGGCTAAGGGTATGACCCAGCTTGTGCAAACCATTTCAAAAGTCAAGAAGTATATCAATCAGGATATTAAGATAGACGGTATGCTTCTCACTTTGGTGGATAACCGCACAAACCTCGCCAAAAGTACGGTGGAAGCTTTGCGGGAGAATTTCGGAAATCAGATTAAGCTGTATCGCACATCTATTCCGATTGCTGTAAAAGCCGCAGAAACTTCTTCCAAAGGAAAGAGCATTTTTGCTTATGAGCCAAACAGTACGGTGTCAAAGGCATACACCGAATTTACGAAGGAGGTGTTAGCCGATGGCAGGAAGAAAGAGCGACTTCACTCTCACGAGGCTCGATGACCTTTTTACAACGCAGGCACAGAGAGAGGAAGAAAGACTTTCTAAAATCCGAGATATTCCATTAGAGCTGATTGACGATTTCCCAGACCACCCGTTTAAGGTCAGGGACGATGAAGATATGCAACAGCTTGTCGAGAGTATCAAGGAGCGTGGAGTAATTACTCCGGCTACTGTAAGGCAGAAAGAGGACGGAAGATATGAACTCGTATCCGGTCACAGACGAAAACGAGCAAGCGAACTTGCCGGTTTTGAAACGCTAAGATGTGAGGTTGTTGACCTTAATCGAGATGAAGCCACAATTTTAATGGTGGAAAGTAATTTCCAAAGGTCGCAGATACTTCCCTCTGAAAAAGCCTTTGCTTACAAAATGCGTTTGGACGCAATGAAAAGACAAGGACAGCGAACAGATTTAACTTCTCGCCCAGTGGGCAAGAAGTTGTCGGTGTCTCAAATTGCAGATGAAGTTGTAGATAGTGAAAGACAGATACACAGGTATGTTCGCCTTACAAACCTTGTTCCCGAACTGCTTGAATTTGTCGATGAAGGTCGAATTAAAATGCGACCGGCGGTTGAATTGTCGTATCTTGACGAAGATTGTCAGCGTGATGTGGTTGACGAGATTGATATGAACGACGCAACTCCCTCTCACGACCAGACTATCCGTATGCGAAAGTTTTTTGATGAGGGCAAACTGACAACCGAAGCTATCCAAGCCATTATGTCGGAGGAAAAGCCAAACCAGAAAGAGAAGATTGTGTTAAGGGGCGACAGAGTGCGACAGCTCATTCCGAAGAATATCCCAATCAGCCAAACGGAGGACTTTGTGTGTAAGGCATTGGAGCATTACAACAAGTATCTCAGGCAACGGGCAGACCGTGACAGCAGATAGCCGCTTTTGTTACTCCCCCTTCTCACACTCTACCCCCTAATACCTACTGTTTACCTGCTGAAAAGATATATTATATCTCACTTGAATATACCTATCTCTCATAACTTATAGCTGTCTAATAAAGGGTTCGCACGTTTGAAGTGCAAATAAAATGTCTGATACGATAAAAAGTTCGGATATTCGCACCTTTGTTGTTTTTCGCCTGATTGATTACGATTAAGGCGAAAGGAGCGATAGCTTATGAGAAAGAAATGGGTGGTTTGTATGATTGCCTGCTTGACGATTTTGCTTACCGGATGTAACGGTAACACAGCGAAAGAAACCGCACGAAATGACACGGATAAAAGGATTTCTTCTACGGCTGGTAATACCGAAACAGAAAAAGCAGATGATACAACAAGTGTTGTTCCGGAAACAGAGCAACCGGTATCAAGTGAAGCAACAACAGAGCCGAGTCAGCAGGAAAAGTCGGATGTTTCTTCTACGGCAGGTAGTAAGACGGAAACTGCAAAAAGCTATGAATCCGTTCAGGTAACGAAAAAGCCTGACAGTACTCAAGAGCAGAAGCAGCCACAGCAGTCAAAACCGGAAACACCGAAGGTTACGGAAGAAGTGAAACCCACAAAGCCAAAACCGACGGAAGAACCGAAGCAGAGTTTTGATGTTAATCCGTATGTCAGCTATGCAAGGAGTTATGCTCAAAGCATTGGTTTGGAACTGGATAGTACCGCTACGGATTGTTGGGATAATCCTATCACTGCAAATGCAAAACGCACAGGCATTAAGGACGATATTCAAAGCAGGCTGAACAGGTATAAAAATGTGGAGGGCTTTACCGCAGTATGCGTATGGGCAGAAAAGGTATCCGATACGGAATATGAAATCTATATCGGTTACTGCTAAAAAACAAAATAAAATACAGTATCGGACGCACTGAGATAATCGGTGCGTTCTTTCATTTTAAGGAGGAAACTTAGATGGTAAAGACGAAAATCAAGAGAGCCGTATCGTTTGTTATGGCGACGGTTCTCAGTCTCAGTGCATTTATGAGTATTGGGACAAGCACAGCGTTTGCCGCAAGCGGAGAAAAAACCAATGTGTATATGGTTGATTTCCCTCGTGACGGCGACGCAAATTATGATGGTGTGTGGGGACACAGTAACCTTACTTTGAAGAACGGTTGGCATACCGGCAGTTCCACCCACACCAACTTAAAGGCAATCGGTTCATATTCCGGTAATATTGCCTATTGTATCGAGCCGGGTGTTTCGCTCAGCTCCGGTCAGAGTATGAACAAATACGATGAAAATTATTTTAACAATATCACAGCAAACGGAGTTATCTCCGGTGATGAAATCAGACTCTTTATCGGTCGTATCTTGCAGTACGGCTATCGAGGAACGATTTCAACAAGCTGGAGGTCGCAGAACGAAAGTGCGGCAAACAGTATTGCTCACGCTTATGCAACACAGCTTCTTATCTGGGAAACTGTCGTAGGCGAGCGTGACGCAAACTTTAATCACAAAGCAGCCAGTGGTTGCAGTAATGTGAAAGATGTTATCAATGCCAAACATCCGCTTCGCAGTAAGATTATGAGTTACTACAACAGTATGGTCAGCAGTGTGCAGAAACATACGGTTGTGCCGAGCTTCTGCACTAAATCAAGCGGCTCGGCGAAAGTAAATGAGCTTGAATGGAACGGAAGCAAATATGTTGCAACCCTTACGGACTCCAACGGTGTACTCTCTAATTATGATTTCAAGGCGAGTATCAGTGGTGTAACATTCTCCACAAGCGGAAATAAACTTACGGTGTCAATGGATAAAGCACCGAGTAAGGAATTTACCATTACCGCAAGCAAGAAAAACGGTGTCCGCAGAGGTGTTGTCGTATGGTCTGAGGGTAAGCACAGTCAAAATTCAAGCGTGCAGGATGTTGTTACTTACGCACAGGAAGTCAGCGACCCTGTAAGCGGATATGTGAAGATGAAAGTCAGCTACGGTTCTTGTCAGATTGTGAAAACATCTGAGGACGGAAAGGTTGACGGTATCAATTTCACTATTTCAGGTAACGGAGTAAATCAAACTGTTACCACAGCAAACGGTGGTAAGTTCCAGATTGATAACCTTATGCCGGGCGTATATACTGTTACGGAGCAGTCCATTGACAAATATGTTCCGCAGGAAACCCACAGAGTAACCGTTGTTGCCGGTCAGGTGGCAACCGTAAACTTTAACAATGTTCTCAAGAGAGGAAATCTTCAGGTCATTAAGTCATCGGAAGATAATCTTGTAGAGGGTGTGAAATTCCACCTTTATGGTACTTCTCTTGCAGGTATTGCCGTTGATGAATATGCAGTTACTGATAAAAACGGTGTTGCAACATTCAAAGATGTTCTTATCAGTGGAAGTATACCATATACGCTCGAAGAAGTGGACACAGCAATCCGCTATGTCGTTCCCGAAAAACAGACTGCACCGATTCAGTGGAAAGAGGTTACAAACCGTGATTTCACAAATATCTTGAAGAAGTTCAGCGTAACCGTAACAAAGAGCGACCGAGAAGAAGGCACTGCTCAGGGCGACGCTAAACTTTCCGGTGCTGTTTACGGAATTTATAAAGGCGACACACTTGTGGATAAGTATGTAACTGACAGCGAGGGACAGTTCACAACTAAGGAATATATCTGCGACAGCGACTGGACAATCAGAGAGATTACACCGAGCGAGGGTTATCTCCTTGATAAGACAATCCACAAGGTAGGTGCAGAGCCAAAACTCTTTACAATTGAACACAATCTTGTGGCAAATGACGTGACAGAACAGGTTATGAAAGGCAATATCGCTATCATCAAACATACCGATGATGGGGAAACCAAGATTGAGACACCGGAAAACGGTGCTGAATTTGAAGTGTATCTGAAATCTTCCGGCTCATTTGAAAAAGCCGACAAAGATGAAAGAGATACCATTGTTTGTGATGAAAACGGTTTTGCTCAGACAAAGGATATGCCTTATGGTGTATATACCGTTCATCAGACCAAAGGTTGGGAAGGTCGTGAGTTGATGAAAGACTTTGATGTTTTCATTTCTCAGGACAGACAGACCTACCGTTATCTCATCAACAATGCCAACTTTGAGTCATATATTAAGGTCGTAAAGGTTGATGCAGAAACAGGCAAGACAATCCCGTATGCAGGTGCAGGTTTCCAAATCTATGACCCTGCCGGTAACAAAGTAAGTATGACATTTACTTATCCTACACCGACAACTATCGACACATTCTATACCGACGCAGACGGTCAGCTTGTTACTCCTGAAAAACTGGACTATGGCAAGGGATATTCACTTGTTGAGGTTCAGGCTCCGTATGGATATGTACTCGACAGTACTCCTGTTTCCTTTGATGTAACAGAAGAAAATTCCACACAGGAAGGTGGTATCACATTGATTAAGGTGGACAAGCCGAATATGGCACAGAAAGGTACGATTTCCGTTGAGAAAACCGGCGAAGTATTCTTTGGTGTCAATGTATCCGGCGAGGAAGATGAAGATGTGATTTATCAGCCGGTATATAAGGTCAAAGGACTTGCAGGGGCGGTTTATGAAATCACAGCCGATGAAGATGTTATCACACCGGACTGTACACTTCGTTATCACAAGGGCGATGTAGTAGATACCGTAACGACCGATGAGGACGGAACAGCCAAGAGCAAGGAACTCTATCTCGGTAAATATACAGTTGTTGAAACCAAAGCACCGACAGGTATGGTCATCAACAAAGAAAAGCATTCGGTAGAACTCACTTATGCCGGACAGGATGTAGCGGTAACAGAAACCGCAACAAGCTTCGTAAACGAGCGACAGAAAGTGAAGATTTCTCTTGAAAAAATCTTAGAGCAGGACGAAACCTTTGGTATCGGCAAGAATGATGAAATCAAAAACATCAGTTTCGGACTCTATGCAAAAGAAGATGTTGTATCTTCAAGCGGCACAGTTATTCCGGCTGACGGATTGATTGAGATTATCACGCTTGATGAAAACGGAGCAGCGACTGCAAATACAGACCTTCCGTTTGGCAGCTACTATATCAAGGAAATTGCCACAGATGAGCATTATATTCTCTCCGACACACAGTATCCGTTCACATTCAAGTATGCCGGTCAGGATATCGAAACGGTTGAAATTAAGGTAAATGACGGTAAGCCGATTGAGAACAAACTCATCTACGGTTCTGTATCCGGTAAGAAGATTGACGAGAACGGAGAAGCACTGGGCGGTGCTTTAATCGGCATTTTCAAAGCAGATGAAACCGAATTTACAAAAGAACACGCTATTATGACTGCCACATCTGAAAAGGACGGCAGTTTTTCTTTTGCCAAAGTTCCTTATGGAAAATGGATTGTAAGAGAAATCGAAGCTCCTGAAGGCTTTGTGCTTGATGATACTTCTTACAAAGTAAACATCGGGGAGAATGAGCAGGTAATTGAAGTGGAAATTACCGACGAGTATATTCACGGTAATATTGAACTTATCAAAGTGGACGCTGATTATCCGGATAACAAACTGACAGGTGCAACTTTTGAAGTGTATAAGGATGTTAATGGCGACGGTAAACTGAACGATGGCGATGAACTTATCGGAAATCTTGAAGAAACCGCAACCGGTATCTATGAGATGAAAGAACTTCTCTACGGTAAATATCTTGTAAAGGAAACCAAAGCACCGGAGGGATTTGTGCTTGATAAGGGTGTTTACTCCGTATTCATTGAAAAAGATGAAACTACCTACAAGGTAGAAAACAAAGCGGGAGTTGGATTTATCAACGAAGCAATGAAAGGCAACCTAAAAATCAAAAAGACATCTTCCGACGGTAAGGTGGAAGGCTTCACTTTCAGAGTAACAGGTGTCAACGGTTATGACAGCACATTTACAACCGATAAGAATGGCGAAATCTCCGTAGATGGACTTCGTATCGGCGAATACACAGTGTCTGAGGTCAGCGACAATGTATCTGCCGGATATATTTTACCTGCCGATAAGAAAGTGACCGTAAAGGTCGGCGAAACGGTAGAAATCGAGATGCATAACGAACTTCGTGACACACCGAAAACCGGCGATGACAGAAAGACCGGTCTTTGGGTAGCACTTGCAGGTGCTTCTGCACTCGGTATCGTTGCAACGGTTGTTGCTTCCAAGAGAAAGAAGAAAAAGGAGGGCAATGAATAATGGACGCAAAGACAATCGTAGCAGTTGTTTTGGTCGCCTTTATTATCGGCGGCTTTATCTTCTTGCAGATTAAAAACAGAAAGAAATAAGAAACAAAATGGTGGGCGGAGCGTAAAAAACTCCGTCCATTTACTTTATGGAGGTGCTTTATGAATAAGCAGAGAACGGTTGACAGCAAGGTGCTTTCAATCCTCAGAGAATGCCCTGAAACAAGGTATGACGATATGCAGCTTATCCTCTGCTATTACAACCGATACAGTTATTTGAAAGTCGGCGACTTATCTCTTGAGGATATAGTCAACAACTACAAGGGCTACGGTTTACCGTGCTTTGAAACTATCCGCAGGTCAAGACAGAGGGTGCAGTCTTTGTTCCCGGAACTTTCCAGACAGTGCAGTGGCTGCGACAGCAGTATTCGTGTAGTCATAGAAATCGAATAAGGAGGACGGCAAGATGAGCAAATCGACATTTCAACAGAAAACAAAGTTAATGGCGAAGCTGTTTGATTCCGGCTGTAATACGGAAAAGAAACTACAACAGCTTGATATGGAGAGTATTTTGAAGATTCCGGGTATCACGATACCGGATATGGCACTCATCATCGAACTTCAGAAAGAAACCAAAGCCAACAAGCTGTTCTCATATTTGGGAGGTGGAACGGATGAGCAGTCAGGAGCATAAGGAAAAGATAAAAAGTAAAGAAAAAATACGATAAGGAGGTGCAAAAGCAGTGTCAAGAAAATACGAACTCATATCCGAACTCTATGACAGAACCTGCAAGACGGTTGTTTCCAATCCGCAGAACTGGCAGAATTTCTTGCAGTCTGCGTGCAGGAACTACAAGCTGCGATATGATGAGCAGTTGCTTATCTATGCACAGCGACCGGACGCAACAGCAGTTCTTGAAATCGAGCGTTGGAATAAGAGTTTTGGACGATGGGTAAATAAAGGTGCAAGAGGTATTGCGGTATTTGCCGATGAAAACAGAGCAAGGCAAAGACTTACCCATTACTTCGATATTTCCGATACCCACGAGAGCAGATATTCCCGTCCTGTTCCACTTTGGGATATGAGGGACGAATACACAGACGATGTTATTGAAACGCTTGAAAGCACATTCGGAGAACTGGATAACAAAGTCACTTTGGGCGATGCAGTTATGAGTGCCGCACAAAATGCCGCCGAAGATAATTTGCCGGATTATCTTAATGACCTCATCTATGCTTCTGAGGACAGCTTCCTTGAAGGGCTTGACGAAACGATGATAGCAAGTTTGTATAAAAAAGTTGTCACAAACAGCGTGGCATATATGATTATGACAAGACTTGGAATTGATACCGGCGAATATTTTGAAGCCGATGATTTTCGAGATGTTACCAATTTCAATACACAGGATACGATGAACGCTTTAGGCTTTGCCACAAGCGATATTGCAGAAATGGGACTTTCGGAAATCTCCAAAACAGTGATGGCATTGAACCGTCAAAATCGCATAATTGAAGCAAACAGGCAACCGGAATACAATAAAGACATCAAAGACGAAAGGAGCAGCGATTATGAACGAGATAACATACACGATGGTCGGGGATTACAATCTTCCGAACCTGACTCTGCCCGAACAGCCGGAGGTCATTCAGGGCAAATGGTCGCAGATGAGGAGAACTTATCTGAAGGAACACCACAAGGTTCAGTATTACAATCTCCTGACGAAAGGGATACTGAGCAGTCATCTGTCGGAAGTCCAACAGAGGGCGACCGAGTTGGAGGAAACGCTTATCAAACAGATGGCGGAGAAAGAGGGACTGACGGAACAGATGAAAGCGGACGATATGATGAATTGGGTTCGCTTGATGAACAACATCAGGAACTCAGCACAGGAAATCGTGAAAGCACAGGTAATATTCGTTTAGAGTATTACGATAGAAGCAACGAGGACAAGAGCCTGCCGTTTTTTGGTAAGGATGATACTATCCGAGAGATACTCGGTACTACACCGCATTTATCGGCTTCTCTTGAAGATATTAAGGACTTCTATGAGAGAAATAGCGATAGCGATGCCAGAACCGAATATATCAAGAGTATATTCAATAATGATTATACCGAACTCACATTAGATGATGGAAGAACCGTAGGTTACAAGACATTTCAAAATGTTCTGCACCTTTGGAAAGGTCATTATGACAGCAGAACCGCACAGAGTTTTTATGATTGGAGCGTGATTGCACAGCACTTTGAAGCAATGCGACTTTTGGGAGAATTAAATGACAGAATGAAACCGCTACCGTCGGCAGACGGACAGATGAGCTTCATATTAGACAGTCGGGCAGAGGGAAATAAAACCTCTGCCTTTACTTTTTCTCAGGAGATTATTGACGCAGTCCTCACCCGTGGAAGCGGAATATCCGAAGGCAAAATGCGTATCTATGAGCAGTTTCAAAAGAGCTTATCTTCAAAGGAAAATGCAGATTTCCTCAAAAATGAATATGGTTGGGGTGGTTCATATCCTGTCATTATCGGTGCAGGTATTGATGAAAACCACGACGGGAAAGGCATAACCCTCTCAAAAGGATTTGGAAACGATGTACCGAAACTCACTCTTAAATGGACGCAGGTGGAAAAGCGTATCGGAGAGCTTATCTGTGTAGACAGATACTTAAATCCAAAGGAAAAGGAGCAGTATCCACAGTGGCTTGAGAAGCAGGAAGCAAGGCGGGCAGAAATCGAGGAACAGAAAAGAAACCGAGAAATTCTTTCTACCGCACCACTGGAAGAAACAGAGCAGACAAATGATGATGACATTATCGGTAAGGAAGTTGTGATTGACGACCGCCGATTTGTTATTGAAAGCGTCGGTAAAATAAGCGGCGATGTTTCTATGCGTGATGTCACTTTCGAGGACAGCGTAGGTTTCCCGATTAACCGTGTAGAGAAGATTGATTATGTCCGCAGTCTGCTTGCAGAGCAAACACAGGAACAGCAATTACCCGATACCCGATATGAATATCATCTTGGAGACACGGTATATATCGGTGCTTCGGAGTATGAAATCTTATCTTTTGATGATGAGAGAGTAATGCTTTACGATACAGAAATGCCACTGTTCAACAAGGAGTTTTCAAGGGGAGAATTTGACCGCAAAGTGCAGGAAAATCCGCTTAATGACCATTTGAGGGCAACTTCATTACCAGCCGAGGAAAAAGCTGTTGCAAAGGAAAATATAAGCGAAAACAGCACCGAAACCGAACAAAATTTTGCACCGAATACAAGCTATAATGACGCTTTCTTTCTTGATGACGAAAGTCAGACCGTTACTTGGATGTACTATAATCCGGACAGTAATTCCGGCGGACAGTATGTAACCAACACACTTTCCTATGACGATGTGATTGAAGCTGCAAGGCAATACGAAGGTGCCGGTGATTTCTTTGATTATCTCGGCAGTATTGCAAATCAAACTCTTGCCGATGTAGGTACGGAATGGTTTGAAGAAGCAGATAATGCTTTCAAACAGACACCGGATTTAACCGGCTGCACTTCTGCCACAATGGAAGCACTCCTTGAAAATGCCGAAAGAAGCGATATGGTAGTAACCAATATCGGTAAAGTTCCGATTGAGGAGTATCGAGAAATTGTAGCCGTTCAAAACGGTTTTGACAGCTACGATGAGATGTATAACGAGGGCATTCGTATCGGAAACGGTTACGATAAAGAACCTGAGCCAATTGTTCCTGCTTGGGAGAAAAAGAAAAAAGAAAAGGTAAAAAGTTTTGACCTGCACCCTGATGTGCCGATGGCGGAGCGTAATAACTTTGATTTGAGTTCTAATCCTGTTGAACAAGTAGGCAAGAAAGAACGCTTTCACAGAAATATGGAAGCCATAAAAGTTCTGAAAGAGTGTGAGTTTGAAAACAGATTTGCTACACCCGAAGAACAGCTTATTTTGTCAAAATATGTCGGCTGGGGAGGTTTATCAGAAGCCTTTGATGAAAATAATTCGGCGTGGGCAGATGAGTTTGTTGAGTTATATACCGCACTCTCGCCCGAAGAATATGCCGCCGCAAGAGAAAGTACACTGACTGCCTTTTACACTCCTCCCGAAGTTACCGACGCTATCTACAAGGCTATGGAACAGATGGGATTTAAGGAGGGCAACCTGTTAGAACCGTCCTGCGGTATTGGTAACTTTATCGGTATGTTGCCGGAGTCGATGAGAAATACAAAGATTTACGGTGTGGAGCTTGATAAGATTTCGGCAGGAATTGCACAGCAGCTTTATCAGAAATCATCCATAGCAGCACAGGGATTTGAAGAAGTCAATGTGCCAGACAGCTTCTTTGAAGGCGTTGTGGGAAATGTTCCGTTTGGCGATTTCAAGGTGCTTGATAAGAGATACGATAAGTACAATTTCCTTATTCACGACTATTTCTTTGCAAAGTCTTTGGATAAGTTAAGACCCGGCGGTGTGATGGCTCTTGTTACGAGCAAAGGGACGATGGATAAAACAAATTCGTCGGTCAGAAAATATATCGCCCAAAGAGCCGACCTTTTGGGAGCAATCAGACTTCCAAATGATACTTTCAAAGGCAATGCCGGTACGGAAGTTGTATCGGATATTTTGTTTTTGCAAAAACGTGACAGGCTCATAGATATTGAACCCGATTGGGTACAGCTTGGCACAACTGATGACGGTATCACGATGAACTCGTACTTTGTGGAACATCCCGAAATGATACTGGGCGAGATGAAAACAGTAAGTGGTCGTTTTGGAGAAGAAGTAACCTGTGTACCGTTTGAAAATGCAGATTTATCCGAATTACTATCGGAAGCAGTAGCAAATATTCACGGGGAAATAAACGATTACGAAGTCGAAGATGTACTGGTGGAAGAAGATAACTCAATCCCTGCCGACCCGAATGTGAGAAACTTTTCCTATACGGTAGTGGATGATAAAATCTATTTCCGTGAAAACTCTCGTATGACTCCGGTGGAGGTATCGGCAACTTCCGAGAACAGAATTAAAGGTATGATTGCGGTTCGTGACAGCGTTCGCAACTTGATTGAACTTCAAACCGAGGACTATCCGGACGAAGAAATCAAAGCCGAGCAGTCAAAACTCAACAGTCTTTATGACAGTTATACTAAGAAATACGGACTGATTAACAGCAGAGCAAATATCTCTGCTTTCAGTGATGACAGTTCCTTTGCCTTGCTTTCTGCACTTGAAGTTATCAACGAAAACGGAGAACTGGAACGCAAGGCAGATATGTTCTTCAAGCGTACAATTAAGCCGCATAAGCCGGTAGAAAAGGTAGATACTGCCAGCGAAGCACTTGCTGTTTCTATGGGAGAAAAAGCCGGGATTGATATGGAATATATGTCAAAGCTCACAGGTAAAAATGAAGAAACACTCTATCAGGATTTGAAAGGTGTTATCTTCTTAAATCCGCTTTACGGGTACGGGAATGTAACCGAGGCAAAGTATTTGATGGCAGATGAATATCTCTCCGGTAATGTCAGGGAGAAACTTATCACAGCAAAAAAATCTGCCGAGGTGTATCCTGAAGATTACAAAATCAATGTGGAAGCACTGGAAAAGGTTCAGCCGATAGACCTGACTGCAAGTGAGATTTCCGTAAGGCTCGGTGCTACTTGGCTGCCGCAGGAGGTAATCCAGCAGTTTATGTTTGAGTTCCTTGATACACCGAGATATGCACAGTGGAATATAAAAGTTCACTTCTCTCCCTATACGGGCGAGTGGAATATCGAAGGTAAATCCTATGACCGTTCCAATGTCAAAGCGTATAGCACATATGGCACAGGTCGTATCAATGCCTACAAAATAATTGAGGAAACGCTGAACCTGAAAGATGTTCGTATCTTTGATTATATCGAAGATGATGAGGGCAGGAAAAAGGCAGTTCTCAACAAAAAGGAAACGGCAATCGCACAGGCAAAGCAGGAACTTATCAAACAAGGTTTTCAGGATTGGATATGGGCAGACCCTGAACGCAGAGAAAAACTGACGAAGATGTATAACGAAAAATTTAACAGTATCAGACCTCGTGAGTATGACGGAAGCCACATCACATTTAGTGGAATGAACCCGGAAATCACATTAAGGGAACACCAGAGAAATGCGGTGGCTCACATTCTCTACGGTGGAAATACCTTGCTTGCACACGCAGTTGGTGCAGGCAAGACCTTCGAGATGGTAGCGGCATCGCAGGAGTCGAAAAGACTCGGACTATGTAATAAATCGCTATTTGTTGTACCGAATCATCTGACGGAACAGTGGGCGGCAGAATACTTGCAGCTTTATCCGTCAGCAAAGATACTGGTTGCAACGAAGAAAGATTTTGAAACAAAGAACCGTAAAAAGTTCTGCGGAAGAATTGCAACCGGAGATTATGACGCAGTTATTATCGGACATTCTCAATTTGAAAAAATCCCGATGTCGATTGAACGGCAGAGGGCAATTCTTGAACAGCAGTTGAATGAATTGACGGAAGGAATTGCAGAACTAAAGCGTAATCGAGGGGAAAACTTCTCTGTCAAACAGCTTGAAAAATCAAGAAAATCCGTCAAGCAAAAGCTCCAAAAACTCAACGACCAAAGCAGAAAGGATGATGTTGTAACCTTTGAAGAATTAGGTGTGGACAGGCTTTTTATTGACGAAAGCCATTACTACAAGAACCTTTATCTTTACACAAAAATGCGTAATGTGGGTGGTATTGCTCAGACAGAAGCACAGAAATCTTCCGACCTCTTTATGAAGTGCCGATACCTTGATGAGATTACCGGCGGACGAGGAACTGTATTTGCGACAGGTACGCCTATTTCAAACAGTATGGTGGAACTCTATACCATACAGCGATATTTGCAGTACAACACCCTTGTAAAAAACGGATTACAGCACTTCGACGCTTGGGCTTCCACATTCGGAGAAACGGTTACGGCAATAGAACTTACACCGGAGGGTACGGGATACAGAGCGAAAACACGTTTTGCTAAATTCTATAACCTGCCCGAACTTATGGCGATGTTCAAAGAGGTTGCAGACATTAAAACAGCCGATATGCTTAACCTCCCTGTACCGGAAGCAGAGTATCATAATGTGTCGGTTGAACCGTCCGAAATGCAGAAAGAAATGGTTGCCTCCCTTGCAGAGCGAGCCGAGAAAGTTCGTGGCGGAGGTGTGGATTCAAGTGTAGATAATATGCTCAAGATAACAAACGACGGTAGAAAACTTGCACTTGACCAGCGTATGCTAAATGCTATGTTGCCTGATTTTGAAAACAGTAAAATCAATGCCTGCGTTGATAATGTGTACCGCATATGGGAAGAAAACAAGGATAAAAAGTCGGCACAATTAGTGTTCTGCGACTTATCGACACCAAAGAATGACGGAACATTTTCTGTCTACAACGACATCAGAAAAAAGCTCATAGAGCGAGGTGTTCCCGAAAGCGAAGTCCGATTTATCCACGAAGCAGAAACCGATGTGAAAAAGAAAGAACTGTTTCAGAAAGTTCGTAAAGGAGAGGTCAGAGTGCTGATGGGTTCCACACAAAAGATGGGTGCCGGTACGAATGTTCAGGACAGACTTATTGCACTTCACGATGTTGATTGTCCGTGGCGACCGGCAGACTTGGAGCAACGCAGTGGTAGAATTATCCGTCAGGGCAACTCAAATCCAAAGGTGGAAATCTATCGTTATGTTACAAAGCAGACCTTTGACGCATATCTTTATCAGCTTGTTGAGGGTAAGCAGAAATTCGCTTCACAGATTATGACGAGCAAATCTCCGGTCAGAAGTGCGGAAGATATTGATGAAACCGCACTGTCTTATGCCGAGATTAAAATGCTTGCCACCGGCAATCCATATATTAAGGAAAAGATGGATTTGGACATTCAGGTGCAGAAATTGAAGCTGCTAAAATCCAACTTTTTATCTGAAAAGTATAGCCTTGAGGATAAGATAATTAAATATTATCCGCAGCGTATCACTTCTCTTGAAAACCGAATTAACGGTTTGGCGGAAGATGTGAAAACTGCAAAACAACACCCGAAACCAACGGATGACCGCTTTGTCGGCATGGAGGTTAAGGGTGTTTTTTATTCCGAAAAGGCAGACGCAGGTAAAGCAATTATCAAAGCCTGCAAGGAAATGACAAGTCCTGCACCTATTCCTCTCGGCAAGTACAGAGGATTTGAAACGGAGCTGTCTTTTGATACAACAGAGCGTTCTTGCTGCGTGACAGTCAAGGGAGAAACCGGCAAACAGGTATCGCTTGGCGATGATGTTTTCGGTAATATCACTCGTATTGATAATGCGGTTGAGCGTTTTGGAGACGACCTTGAAAAAGCAAAGGACAGTCTTGCTGATACGAAAAATCAGTTTGAAACCGCACAGAAAGAAGTGCAAAAACCGTTTGTGCAGGAAGAAGAATTGAAGTTAAAACTTGCTCGTTTGGATGAGCTGAATATCCTGCTCAATATGGATAAAAAGGAAAATGAAATTGTAGGCGGCGAGCCTGATGAGGGCGAATCCACCGAGAAGCGAAAGGAGAAGGCGTATGAAAGATAAGAATGAAATGTGAGGTGGTCACTATGCCATATATAGCACCGGAAGTTATAACCGAAGCAAAGCGGATGGATTTGCTGACCTATCTTCGCACCTATGAACCGGGCGAACTTGTCCGTTATAGTGGTAACACTTACTGTACCAGAGAACACGACAGTTTAAAGATTTCAAACGGGAAATGGATGTGGTGGTCGAGAGGTATCGGTGGCAAATCTGCCCTTGACTATCTTATCAAAGTCAAAGGACTTGATTTTGTAGAAGCGGTTGAAACCATTATGGGACAGTGTGCTGTTTCTGCTCTGGTCTATGAAAAAGAAAGCCGGAGTTATGAAAATCAGCAGCTCCTTTTACCGCAGAAAAGTCCAAGTAATGATGTGGTCACGCAATATCTTTTCAGTCGAGGGATTGATTATGAAATCATAAACTACTGCCTTGATAAGGAACTTATCATTGAATCACTGCCATATCACAATGTTGTTTTTATCGGTTATGACGAGAAAAAAGAAGCAAAGTATGCCGCATTTCGGGCAACGAACAGTAGTCGTATTATGGGCGACTGCACCGGTAGCAAGAAGCAGTTTTCTTTCAGGCTGACAAATGAAGAAAGCAGAGAGGTACACTTGTTTGAATGTGCCATCGACCTGTTATCCTATGCCACATTAGCAAAGATGGAGGGCAGGGATTGGCACAAATTAAACCTTGTTTCTCTCTCCGGCGTGTATTCGCCTAACAGAGAAACGGAAAAGTCCAAAGTGCCGGTTACACTTAAAAATCTGCTTGAAAAGAATAAGAACATTAACCGTATCGTGCTTCATTTTGACAATGATATTGCCGGAAGAAAGGCGGCAAATGCACTGAAAATTAAATTAAAAGACAGATACGAAGTCATTGACGATCCGCCCAAGTGCGGAAAAGATGTCAACGACTTTTTGTGTATCAAATTAGGAATTTCCAAGAAGAATGAAAGGAGTTTTGAGAGATGAGCGAAAAAATAAATGTACTTCTCATTGAACCGGGCAAATATCCGAAACAGATTGAGATTGAGGATACGCTGGAAGCAATGCAGGAAACCGTAGGCGGATATATTGAGGAATATATGCCTTTTGATGATGAAGTTGCAATCGTATGTAACGAAGAAGGGAAGATGAACGGTGCGGAATTAAATCGTGCAATTTACTCCAATGATAAGGAAATCCTCGACATTATTGCAGGCAAATTCTTTATCGCATACGCACCGATTGAGTCGGAAAGTTTTCTCAGTATGCCAAAGGATTTGATGAAAAAGTATGAGGATAAGTTCCGATATCCGGAGCGCTTTTATCAGACGGACAAGGGCATTGAAGTGAAAGCATATAAGCCAATTTCAAAAGATATGGAGCGATAAAAAGACAGACGATGGGGCAACCCGGAGAGCCTGCATATTCTTAGCGAGCAGTGTATTTGGATAGCACACTACCAAATACCTCGTTAGGGGTTGCCCCTAATACCCCAAGAGAAAGGAGAACGCTATGCGTGAGATAGCATTGGTTGCCGTCGGTGTAATTGCCGGCGGCTTTATCGGAGTCACTTTTATGTGTCTGTTTCAGATAAATAAGGATAGACACTATATCATCACAAGAAAGGATGGCACAGAAAATGAGGAAAAGAAACATTCAGAAGATTGTTAGGTTCAGTCGAGATGAAGCACAGGATTTACAGAAGAAAGCAAAAAAGGCTTGCCTGAGTGAAGCCGGACTTATCCGTTTGCTTCTTCGAGGATATGAGCCGAGGGAAAAGCCGGACGAAAGATTTTATGATGTAATGCGTGAACTTTCCTCTATCGGAAACAACATCAATCAACTTGCAGTTAAAGCAAACGCTCTTGGCTTTGTTGACGCACCGCAGCTTAAAAAGGAAGCGGAGCGTTGGCATAAGTTTCAGGCAGATATTGAGCGTACTTATTTAAGACCCGATAAGAGTGAAATGAAATGGCAGTAAGCAAGTTGTGGGCAGTCAATTCAAGGCTTGGTCAGGTTATCGACTATGCTACCAATCCTGAAAAGACGGCGGCAGATATTTATACCGAGGAACAGTATCAGGCACTTGCCGATGTTCTCTCCTATGCAAAGGACGAAGAAAAAACTGAACGGGAATATTTCGTGGAAGGTATCAACTGTAATCCGACCACTGCTCGTGACCAGTTTGCATCTGTAAAGCAGGCATATGGGAAAGAGGATGGCATACAAGCCTATCACGGATATTTGAGCTTTAAGGAACAAAATATCACACCGGAACTTGCACAGAAAATCGGGATGGAGTTTGCAAACGAAGTGTGGGGGAAAAGATTTCAGGTTGTTGTTACAACGCACCTAAACACCAAGCACCTGCATTGCCACTATGTAATTAACTCTGTTTCATTCAAAGACGGCAAGCGATGTCAAGATACTTCGTGGTTTAAGTTCAGAAAAGTTGCCGACCGTATTTGTGAGAAATATGGATTATATTACAATCCAAACCCGAATCGCAGTAAGCAATCCTCTTACTACTATAAGCAGGAACAGGTGGGAATGCCGACCAGATATTCTATGGTGCGAGAAGCTATAGATGAAGCGATTGCCCACAGCACAAATATCAAAAGTCTTGACTACGCACTTACACAGATGGGATATGAGCATTGTCTAAGCGAGAGCCGAAAGTATTGGACGATTGTACCGAAAGGGTACACGAAACCCATACGACTTAAAAATCTCGGAGAAGATTATACCGAGGAAGCAATCAGGCGTAGGCTTATGGAAAATCAGAGAGTACGAATAGTTCCGTTTGCAAAGCAGACGGTGGTTATCAGGCAGTACCGATTGCCCACAAGAGAAAATAAAATCAAAAAAGTGGGCGGACTGTATGGCTTGTATCTGCATTACTGTTACAGGCTCGGTTATCTGCCAAAATATAAAAAACAGAATACAGCAAGGCTCCACTATCTTCTCAAAGAAGATTTATTGAAGCTCGATAAAATCACAGCGGAGACAAGGCTGCTCGGACGGGAAAATATTTCTACGGACGAGCAGCTTTTCTCATATAAAGAGTCGCTGAAAGGTCAAATTAAAACTTTGAATGACGACAGAACGCACCTGCGAAAAAAAGCAAGAACAAAGATGAGTGACGATGAGCTGTCTAAGGTCAAAGAACAGATTTCGACGGTAAGCGACAAAATTCGGGAGCTGAACAAAGAGGTTCGACTCTGTGACGACATTGCCGAGAGGTCAAAGGTTATGGAGCAGAACCTTGAAACAATCAGAGCCGAAGAAGAAAAACAACAGAGAAAGGAGCAAAAACGAAATGACAAATTCAGGTGACGCAGCCGAACAGGTCGTCAGGTTATCCCTTGAAGGCTTTGAAGTTGCTGCAAGACTTACCGGTTCAGCCGCAAAGAATATCGCAATTCTTCTTGCTTCCGTATTGAAGCAGGAAGCAACGCAGGCGAACAAGACCAGAGGCAAAGCCCGTCTTACCAATATGATTAAGTCGGGCAAGGAATTGAAAGTATTTTCCATTCCAAATAAGGATTTGAAGAAGTTTACCGAACAGGCAAAACGCTACGGTGTTCTCTATTGTGTTCTCCGAGATAAGAACACAAAGGGAGATAATGTTCCGATTGACATTATTGCCCGTGCAGAGGACGCTTCTAAAATTCAGAGAATTGTTGAGAGATTTGAACTTGGTAAGGTGGATAAGGCAGCAATCGTGACAGAATCGCAGAAAGCGGTTGAGAAACGTGAAGCCGTGGAAAAAGATAAGCCGACAAAATCCAAGAATGAAATCATCACGGAGGAAGCTGTGCGAAAGCCGCTTCAGAAAGAGGAAAACGCACAGTCAAACCCCACAACTGCCAAAACGGACAAAAACCCTCCGTCAAGGCAAAACTCAGAGCCGGAAGATATGCAAACTGATAAGGGTATCGCTGTTGACAGACAGAAGAAGCCATCGGTCAAAGAGAAACTTGACCGCTATAAGGCTCAGGCAAAACAGCAAAAAGAAGCAGAACGCAAAGAGCCGGAAACAGATAAGGCAAGGCGTCCTTCTGCACCAAAGCAGACGGTACACCAACAGCCGAAAACAAAATCAAAGAAACCGAAAGAGAGGTAATTACAATGACAGAAAATTTTACTCCTGCAAAAGCAGGCGGTCAGCGACCGAGACTTTCCAAAGAGGAATATGCCGAGAAGAAACGAGCCGAGAAAGACGGTGTGTATCAGCTTGCGGATGAAGCGGCGAAAGAGATTGTATCTTCGCCGGAGAAATTCAAAGCGTTCCTTGATACACAGAGCCGGCTTGACAGATATTCGGCAGTCAATGCACTTTTGATTTATAAGCAGTATCCGCAGGCGGTACAGCTTAAAGATTTTGATGACTGGAGCAAAGACAATATCAAAATCACAAAAGGAGCAAAGAGCATTTCCATTCTTGAACCGGTGGAATATGCAAAGCGTGACGGTACAACAGGCATTTCCTACAATGTGAAGAAAGTGTTTGATGTGGCACAGACCAATGGGAAACGACCGCCTGCACCGACAGTTAATCGTGACCCAAAAGCACTAATTACCACAATGCTTGATTCGTCGCCCGTAAATGTGGAAGCAACCAATGAACTCCCATATCCGAATATGGCGGCGTTCTATAACAATGAGGAACAGACCTTGTATGTAAAGCGTGATGTGGGAGACAGCGTAGCGGTTGC
>OLYB01001190.1_pt1 | contig 21218 bp, 17 predicted proteins | sample 1674481 | NCBI WGS metagenome assembly OLYB01 (sample SAMEA103958167, study PRJEB25191) | human gut metagenome
GTAGGGAGGGGTCTTGACCCCTCCGCGGGGCGTCGAGGACGCCGCCCCCTACAAACGCAAGCTGCAAGCCTTTCGCCAGTCGTAGGGGAGAGATTCATCCCTCCCGCACCACATCCCATTGCTGCCCGCCATCCCAAAGAAAGGAGGCCCCCATGCCCACCATCAACGATTCCGTCCAATTTCTCAAGGGCGTTGGCCCGGCCTTCGCCAAAAAATTTGAGAAGCTCGGCATCCTCACGATCCGCGACCTGCTTTTGTGCTATCCGCGCAAATACATCGACTACACGCAGCCCTACACCGTCGTGTCCGCGCCGTATGACGTGGAATGCTGCGTCCGCGCAACCGTGCTGCAAAAGGAGCCCGCCCGGCGCGTCAAGGGCGGGCGGGTCATGAACCGGGTGCTGGCGGCGGACGATTCCGGCATTCTGGCACTGTCGTGGTTCAATGCGCCCTACGCGGCGGACAAGCTGGAAGTGGGGGAGACCTACTACTTTGAGGGGCGCATCGGCGGGGCGCTGACCCGCCGCGAGCTGCTGCACCCGCTGGTGCGCACCGAGGCCCAGGTCGCTGACTGCCCGTTTGTGGCGGTCTATCCCGGCACCGACGGTCTGCCCGCCAGCCGCCACGCCAGCTGTGCCCATGCAGCGCTGGCGTTCGCGGACCAGCTTGTGGACCCGCTGCCGCCCGAGCTGCTGACCCGCTACCGGATGCCCGCCAAGGCGCAGGCCGTGCGGGGCATCCACGCGCCCAAAAACGCGGACGACCTGGCCGCGGCGCGGCGGCGGCTGATTTTTGAGGAGCTGTACCTGCTCCAAATCGGCATCTTCCTGCTGCGCAGCCACGGGCGGCGCAAGACCAGCGCCCCCATGCACCCGCTGGACCTCGGCCCGTTCTGGCGCAGCCTGCCGTACCCGCCCACCGGTGCGCAAAAGCGCTCTACCGAGGAAATTTTGGCCGACCTCTGCGGCGACGTGCCGATGAACCGGCTTTTGCAGGGCGACGTCGGCAGCGGCAAAACGCTGGTGGCCGCCGCGGCCATCTGGTTTGCCGCGCAGAACGGCTGGCAGAGCGCCATGCTGGCCCCCACGGAAATTTTAGCCCGCCAGCACGCCGCCACGCTGGCGGACCGGCTCGAGCCGTTCGGCGTCAACGTCACGTTGCTGGTCGGCGGCATGAAAGCGAAGGAGAAGCGCATCGCGCTGGAGGCTATCGCCGATGGACGGGCAAATTTAGTCGTAGGTACGCATGCCGTGCTGACCGACACCGTGGAATTTAAAAATCTCGGCCTCGCCATCGTGGACGAGCAGCACCGTTTCGGCGTGCGGCAGCGCGGCCTGTTGGCGGGCAAGGCGCAAAGCCCGCACCTGCTGGTCATGAGCGCCACGCCCATCCCGCGCACGCTGGGGCTGCTCATGTACGGCGACCTGGATATTTCGGTGCTGGACGAGCTGCCGCCGGGCCGCAAGCCCATCAAAACGTGGTTCATCACCGGCAAAAAGCGCCGCGACATGTACGGCTTTCTGGACAAGCAGATTGCGGCGGGGCATCAGGTCTACATCGTCTGCCCGGCCATCGAGGAAAACGAAGCCATGGGCGATCTGCAGGCCGTCACGACCTACTACACCGAGACCGCCTGCGCACTGCTGCCCAACCGGCGCATCGGCCTGCTGCACGGCAAGCTGAAGCCAAAGGAAAAGGACGATGTCATGCAGAGATTCAAGGCCGGTGAGCTGGACGTGCTTGTCTCGACGACAGTCATCGAGGTCGGCGTTGACGTGCCGAACGCGACGGTCATGGTCATTGAGAATGCCGAGCGGTTCGGCCTGTCGGCACTGCACCAGCTGCGCGGGCGCGTGGGGCGCGGCGCGGCGGATTCCTGCTGCATTCTGATTTCCGACAACGGCAACGACGCGGTGCGCGAGCGGCTGCAATTTCTGTGCCGCACGTCGGACGGCTTCACCGTGGCGAAGTATGATCTGGAGACCCGCGGCCCGGGTGATTTCTTTGGCTCGGCGCAGCACGGTCTGCCGACGCTGCGGGTGGCGGATTTAGTGCAGGACACACGCACGCTGCGCGTCGCGCAGGACGAAGCCAAGGCCCTGCTGGCCAAGGATCCGAATCTGATCGACCCCGCGCACCGTGCGCTGTCCGATGAGGTGGAGCGGCTGTTTGAGACGGCAGGGGCGATGAATTAGCAGCCTTCTTTGGCTTCCCCCTCGGGGGAAGCTGCCGCCCGCAGGCGGCTGATGAGGGCAGAGTTTCCCACAGGCAATCCGCAAGCGGGATTTCCCGGCAAGTTTCCCCTCATCCGAGCGCGGGCTGGGCCGCGCCCACCTTCCCCCAAGGGGGAAGGCACTCTGCCCTGCGGGGCGGGATGCCTTCACCCCGCCGCAGCTGTGCTATTGTATCCCGTTGCTCTCCCGCGATAAATTCCTTTCTATCCCTTTTATTTTCCCTTCAAATTTGCTATACTGATAGGTAACTTTATAAAGGAAATCTTGCCTATGAAAAAATTCTGCGCGATTTTATTTTCCTTCGTGCTCGTTCTGATGCTGGCGCTGCCCGTCGCGGCAGAGGACGCGGCAGGGGAGAGTGACTCCCTCTTTGACACCGCGCCCGCGCTGACAGCTCCCGCCGGGTATGTCGTCAACCTCGACACCAACATCGTCGTGTACGAGAAAAACAGCGAGACCCAGCTCTCCGCCGCCAGCCTGACCAAGATGATGACGACACTGCTCCTGCTGGAAAATTACCAGGATCAGCTCGACTCCATCAGCTTGACCGCGCCAAGCTACATCTACGATTTAATTTGGGAGCAGAGCACGAACGCCTCCACCGCCGACATCCGCCGGGGCGAGACCCAGAGCCTGCGCAACCTGCTCTACGCCATGCTGCTGCCCAGCGGCAACGAGGCTGCCTACATCGTGGCCGACTACATGGGCGGCGGCAGCATCGACAACTTCGTCGCCATGATGAACGACGAGGCGAAGGCCGTGGGCTGCACAGGCACAACGTTTGTCGATCCCTGCGGGCTGAACCCCAACAACATCACGACGGCGCGGGACGCCTATCTCATCCTGCGCGCCCTGACGGCCTACGATGTGTTCGCCACGGTCATCGCCACCCCCAGCTACGACATGGGCACAAATGACCGCTACACGACGCCCGGCACCTATATCATCCAGAATACCGACAAGCTCGTGACCAACAGCAGCTACCACCGCGACTACACCAGGGGCGGCAAGACCGGCAGCCTGGGCGAGTGGCAGAACTTTGCGGGCTGGCACAGCCAGAACGGCGAGAGCTACATCAGCGTACTGCTGAACGTGCCCTACGACGCCGACCCCGAGGGCATGCGCCCTGCGCTGGCGGAGACCGGCACGATCATGGACTGGGTGTTCGACACCTACACCATCGCCCCGGCGCTGGACACGACCCAGCCCATCACCGAGATCCGGGTCGCCTACTCGACCCAGACGGACACCGTCATGCTTTATCCGGCTGACAATATGATGACGCTGCTGCCCGCCGCGGGCGGCGCTGCGCTGACCGAGCCGGTGTTCAATGTGCCGGACGAGCTGGCCGCGCCCATCAAGCAGGGCGACGTCGTCGGCACCGTCACGCTGACGATCCAGGGCGAGGTCATCGGCACCGCCGATTTAATTGCGGGCAGCGATGTCTCGCGCAATCAGGTTTTGTACACGCTTTCGCGTGTGAGCCTTTTTTTTTCAAGCACATACTTCAAAGTCGTCATTGCGCTGACGATCTTCGTCGTTGGCTGCTATGGAATATATATTGCCGGCCGCGTCCTGCTCGCCTCACGCAAGACACGCTGAGCCGCATATACAGGAGGGTTTACCCATGCTGGATGTAAAACGCAATCTGACCACCATGACCGATTTCTACGAGCTGACGATGTCGGCGGGCTATCTGGACGAGGGATATGTGGATAAGATCGCCGTCTTTGATATGTTCTTCCGCCGCGTGCCGGACGGCGGCGGCTACGCCGTTATGGCCGGTCTGCAGCAGTTCATCGACGCCGTGGATCACCTGGAATTTACCGACGAGGACATCGAATACCTGCGCTCGACGAAGGCGTTCGACGAGAAATTCCTCACCTACCTGAAGAATTTCCAGCTGCACTGCAATATCTGGGCCATTGAAGAGGGCATGCCCATCTTCCCGCAGGAGCCCATCGTCACCGTCGAGGGCCCGGCCATTGAGTGCCAGCTGCTCGAGACGCTGCTGCTCGTCACCTTCAACCACCAGTGCCTGATCGCCACCAAGGCGAACCGCATCGTGCGCTCCGCCGCGGGCCGCCCGGTCATGGAGTTCGGTGCCCGCCGCGCGCAAGGGTATGACGCCGCCTACTTCGGCGCACGCGCGTCCTACATCGGCGGCTGCGGCTCCACCTCCTGCGTCATGGCCGCGCGTGACTTCGGCATCCCGGCCTCCGGCACGATGGCCCACAGCTGGGTGCAGATGTTCCCGACGGAGTACGACGCCTTCAAGAAATACGCCGAGATGTACCCCGACGCCTGCGTGCTGCTGGTGGACACCTACAACGTGCTGCGCCACGGCGTACCCGATGCCATCAAGGTGTTTGACGAGGTCCTGAAGCCGATGGGCAAGCGCCCGAAGGGCATCCGCATCGACTCCGGCGATATTGCCTACCTGTCCAAGAAAGCTCGCAAGATGCTGGACGAGGCCGGCTACCCCGACTGCACGATCTGCGCGTCCAACTCTCTGGATGAGTACATCGTCCGCGACCTGATCCTGCAGGGTGCCCGCGTGGACAGCTTCGGCATCGGCGAGAACATGATCACGGCCAAGAGCGACCCTGTGTTCGGCGGCGTCTACAAGCTGGCCGCCGTCAGGGAGGACGACGGCAGCTACACCCCGAAGATGAAGCTGTCCGAATCCGCCGAGAAGATGACGATCCCCTGCCTGAAAAAGGTCTGGCGTATCTACGACCAGGACGGCAAGGCGATGGCTGACCTTATCACGATGGCCGACGAGGTCGTCGAGACCCAGCACGGCATCACGCTGTTTGACCCGATAGAGACCTGGAAGGAATGCACCTACGTCAACTGCACGGCCCGCTGCCTGTCCACCCCGATTTACGAGAACGGCAAGCGCGTTTACAGCTCCCCGAGCCTGGACGACATCAAGAAGTTCTGCAAGGCACAGGTCAACACCCTCTGGGACGAGGTCAAGCGCTTCGAGAACCCCCACCGCTATTACGTTGACCTGAGCCAGAAGCTGTGGGATACCCGCAGCGCGCTGCTGAAGAAGCTGTCGAAATAAAGATCTCTGGCTTCCCCCTTGGGGGAAGCTGCCGCCCGCAGGCGGCTGATGAGGGGCAGGTTTGCCAATACCGTCCGTTTACGGGGCGCCGCGGAAACGCAGCCCCTCATCCGTCTGCGGGCGGGGCCGCAGACACCTTCCCCCTTGGGGGAAGGCATTTCTTCCCAAAAACTCCCACCATCCTTACAAAACGGTTACAACCCGTGCCCCCTGCACATACTGTGGCTATACAGCTTGTGCAGGGGGATTTTGTATGCTGGAACGTGCTTCTCTGTTTTTGCTCGGCGGCGGGGCGTATGCCGCGCTGGAATTGGCCTGGCGCGGCACCACGCACTGGACGATGTTTCTGACCGGCGGGGTCTGTCTCTGCCTTTTGCAGGCGCTGGCGGATCGCCCGCTGCCGCTGGGCCCGGCGGCGGCTGTCGGGGCGGCTGGCGTCAGCGGGCTGGAGCTGGCCGTCGGCGCAGTCTGCCGCCGCGTGCTGCACACCGCCGTCTGGGATTACGCCGACGAGTGGGGCAATCTGGCCGGGCTGGTCTGCCCCAAATACACCGCCTACTGGTTTTTGCTGTGCGGGTGGGTCATTTTTGTGCTGCGCGGTGTTGAAAGTACCGTTTATCACCCTCAAAAATCCGCCTCCCGGCATTAAAGTCCAAATTATCGTACTGCCTGTCTGGTATAATAAAAGCATGGAAAGCAAAACCGGACACAGAAAGGCGGTATCCACCATGACCCAGCAGTTCAGATACGTCGGCGGCCACATCGAAGTCTTTACCGAGAATGGAGAGTTCCTTTTTTCAGCAGACACCATGCAGGAGGCATGGGAGGAACTGTCCGCGTAATGCGCACACTCGCAACGTCCATATGTACACTATGCCGAAATAGTTTAAAATATACAAATAACTTTTGTAAGTTTGTACAAAATGCAGCTTGCAAAAGTCCGGCCTTTCGCATATAATAAAGACAGAAAGAGGGGAGCGAAAGCCCCCGGAACACTTAGCCCTACACTAGGAAAGGAGACGGGGTTACTATGTTGAAGCTGCACACTTTAGCCGAATGGATGCACGGGTTTTTGGATCCCGAACGTCCCTACGGACTGCCGGAGGATGTTTACAATGACGTGATTCCGTCAGGCATCCACAATTTCAACCGCAACGATCTTTTTTAAAGCCGTCTGAATCCCACAACCCCCACCCCGGTGCGGCCCGCAAGCCCCGCACCGGGGTGGGGGTTTGTTTTGCAATAAAAGGGCACGGTGAATCGTTTAAACAGTAGTGGAGGGATTTATCCCTCCCGGGGGCGTTTTCTTTGTCGTTCACGGCCCGGAGCGGTCAAGACCGCTCCCTACGGACTGCCGCACATGGGTGCTTTGTAGGGAGGGGTCTTGACCCCTCCGCAAGGGCTGGCGGCTATGGTTAACTGCTCGGGAGGGATAAATCCCTCCCCTACAAGCCATCCATAAAACTCCCTCTTGTTTTTTTCGTCAAAACACGGTATTCTATAATAAGTATATTATGCCTTTCAAAAGGAGCGACCTATGAAACTCATCACCTTTACCGTGCCGTGCTACAACTCGGCTGCCTATATGGATCACTGCATCGAGACCCTGCTCACCGCGGGGGAGGACGCCGAGATCATCCTTGTGGATGACGGCTCCAAGGACGACACCGGCAAAATTGCCGACGCCTACGCCGAAAAGTACCCCACCATCGTCCGCGTCATTCATCAGGAGAACGGCGGCCACGGCGAGGGCGTCAACCAGGGCATCCGCAATGCCACCGGCGTCTACTTCAAGGTCGTCGACTCCGACGACTGGCTCGACACCGATGCCCTGCAGCAGGTCCTGGCCGAGCTGCGCGCCCACCTCAACGACGAGCAGCCGCTTGATTTGATGATGGCCAACTATGTCTATGAGCATGTGGCCGACAACACCCGCAACATCGTCGACTACAAGGGCATCCTGCCCGAAGGCCGCGTTTTCACCTGGGAGGAGATCGGCAAGTTCCCGCCGAACAAAAACATCCTGATGCACAGCGTCATCTACCGCACCGAGGTGCTGCGCCGCAGCGGCATGGAGCTGCCCAAGCACACCTTCTATGTGGACAACATCTTTGTCTACCAGCCGCTGCCGCAGGTCAAAACCATCTACTACATGAACCTTGACCTCTACCGCTACTTCATCGGACGCGAGGATCAGAGCGTCAACGAGGCCAACATGATCAAGCGCGTTGACCAGCAGCTTCGCGTCACCCGCATTATGATGAACGCGGTCGATGTCTACGCCCTGCCGCCGGAGCAGGCCAAGCTGCGTGCCTACATGCTGAACTATTTCTCGATGATGATGGCGATTTCCAGCATCTTCCTGACGCTGGACGGCAGCAAGGAGGCACTGGCCAAGCGCCGCCAGCTGTGGGATGACCTCAAGGCACACGACGGCCACCTCTACCGCCGCTGCCGCTTCTCGGTGGCGGAGGGCTGCAACCTGCCCGGCTGGCTGGGCAGCAAGATCAGCATCGGCGGCTACCGCATCGCCCAGAAGATCTTCAAGTTCAATTAAGGAAGTTTTATGCGTAATTACGATGTTATTTTGTTCGATTTGGACGGCACACTCACCGACTCCGCGCCGGGCATTTTAAACTCGGTGCGTTACGCCTGCCGCAAGCTGGGACTGCCCATCCCCGGCGAGGAAACGCTGCGCCGCTTTCTCGGCCCGCCGCTTATCGCCTCCTTCCGGGAGCTGATGGGGCTGGACGCCGCCGACGCAGACCGCGCCGTCAGCGCCTTTCGGGAGTATTTCCCCACGAAGGGCCTGTTTGAGAACGAGGTCTACCCGGGCGTCCCGGCCCTGCTGGCCGATCTGAAGGCTGCCGGGAAAACCGTCATCCTCGCGACGAGCAAGCCCGAGGCGTTCGCCAGGCGCATCATGGAGCACTTTGATTTAGCGCAGTACTGCGATTTTATCTGCGGTGCCACGCTGGATGAGACCCGCACCGACAAGGCCGAGGTCATTGCCTACGCACTGGAAACTGCGGGCATCACCGACAAGACCGGCCTTGTCATGGTCGGCGACCGCGAGCATGATGTGCTGGGTGCCAAAAAGAACGGCCTGCCCTGCATCGGTGCTGTCTACGGCTACGGCACAGCCGAGGAACTGACCGCCGCCGGGGCCGCTGCTCTGGCCGATACGGTAGAGGAACTGCACAAGCTGCTGCTGGGATAAGGCAACACCGCACAATTCCCGCCTTACGGCTTAAGCACCGCTTCGGCGGCTGCGGCACGGCATCTGCGTTGCCAAAATGCTCGATAAGACATCCAGTATTATCTGCGCTTTTGGCTTGGCATCTGCCGCACCTCGCTCGCCGTATCGGCACTTAGAATTATGCGGTGTTGCCATAAATCAAATGGGAGACAGCCCGCGCTGCCTCCCGTTTTTTATTGGTCTCGGTCGTTGTAATAGAGATACCACCCGCGGAAGCCGTATCCGATGCCGAGAGCGCCCAGCACCAGCAGCATAGCCGCCTTGTCGGGCCAAAGCGGCATATTCCGGGTGCAGACCCAGACCACCGCCAGTACAAGGCATACAAGCACCGGCAGGCCGTAGTGCAGCAATCTCTGCACCCGCAGCCGCTTCGGGTCGCCCTCCGCCGCCAGTGCCGATGGATCGCACACCTCGCACCGCACCCGCAGGATCGGGATATTGCGCACATGGCTTGAATACCGCACAGCCCTGTACTCGATGCCGTCCAGCGTAAACCGCGGCGTCATGCCCTCGTGGGTGATGACGATCTCCTCGCCGCAGTTCGCCGCCCAGGCCAACAGCTCGGCGGTAAACTCCTGCGGGGTTGCAATGGCGGTGTCCGGCGTAAAGGTAAACTGCCGCTTATGCTCGGCAGCCGCCATTTTCCGGTAGTCCTGCACCCAGCCGGTAAACCAGCCGCCCGCCGGGGCAGGGGAGTCCATCCGCTCAAGGCAGCTGTCCACATCCAGCTCCGCCGCCGTTCGGTCGCCGGCGGCCAGCTCCGTGCAGAAGGCGGCTGCTGCCGCCAGCTTTTGCTGCTCGGCCTCCAGCCGTTGGCGCTGGCGTTCGGCAGCCTCGGCCAGCGGCAGGGTGCCGTTCAGCACAGTGCCGATCTCCTCGACCGGCATATCCAGTGTGCGCAGCATCCGGATCAGCTTCAGGGCGCGCACATCCGCCTGCGAATAGATGCGATACTCATTTTCCGGGTTGCGGGCGGGGGTCAGCAGCCCGGCCTGCTCATAATAGCGGATATTGCGGGCGGACACGCCCGATTGCTCCGCTGCCTGCTTGATGTTCATAACATCACGCTCCTTTCGCTCTCACATTACACCCTGCACCCACTGGAAGGTCAATACTTTTCGTAAAATAACCATACCATATTTGTAAAATTTGTGCTATACTGTTTTCATATATCAATGTAAAAGAGGGAATATATCATGTACAAACCCGGTGACGATAAATTAGAAGTCCGCGAGCTGCTTGTCAAAGCGTTCGCCAGCGCGTGGGAGGCCGGCGACAAGGCCGTTGACCGCGACACCTACATCAATTCCAGCATCAATGTGATCGACTCTCTGCAGGTCGGCCCCGAGATGATCTACGGCGAGGAGGGCCAGGGCCTGCTGGACGATGAGCTTGACCATCTGCCCGATATGCTGCGTGCCGACGGCGCGTGGGTCTACTACGCCGTGCCCGCAGAGAACTACTTCATCCTGACCTGGATGGAGGACGCCGAAAAGGCCGCCGCCAAGGTCAACTCCCTGAAGGACGAGGATGACAGCCTGGCCTGCATCGTTGACCTGACGCAGGAGTGGACCCGCGCCGCAGAATAACCGCCGGAAACGCCACGAGAGGGGAGGGGAACGCATGAGCCGCGATACGATACGTCTGCCGCACGACGCCTACCGACTGCTGCAGACGCTGCGCGCTGCCGGGCACAGTGCCTACGTGGTAGGCGGCTGCGTGCGCGACAGCCTGCTGGGTCGTCTGCCCGGCGACTGGGACATCTGCACCTCCGCCCGGCCCGACGAGATGAAGGCGCTGTTCTGCAGCCAGCGCCTGATCCTGACCGGCGAAAAGCACGGCACGGTGGCCGTCATTCTGCACGGAAAGCCGTATGAGATGACGACCTACCGTCTGGACGGCAGCTACCGCGACCACCGCCACCCCGATAACGTACAGTTTGTGGACGACCTGGCCGCCGACCTGGCACGGCGGGATTTCACGATCAACGCCATGGCCTACGCCCCCGGCGAGGGAGTCATCGACCTGTACGGCGGGCGCAGCGATCTGGCCGCGCGTGTCGTGCGGTGCGTCGGCACGCCCGCGGACCGCTTTGCCGAGGATGCGCTGCGCATCCTGCGGGCGCTGCGGTTCAGCGCAAAGCTCGGCTTTGCGCTGGACCCCGCCACTGCCGCCGCAGCGCTGGCCGCGTGCGACACGCTGCGCACTGTCAGCGCCGAGCGGCTTTACACCGAGCTGGACGGCCTGCTGCTGGCCCCGGGGGCCGGGCAGACGCTGGCGCAGTACGGCGAGATTTTAAGCGGCGCTGTGCCGGAGATCCTGCCCTGCATCGGCTGCACCCAGCCCGGAAAATGGCATTGCTACGACGTCTGGCAGCATTCTGCCGCCGCCGTTGGCGCACTGGACCTGCGCGGGCAGGACACCCGCGGCGTGCGGGTGCTGTGCTGGGCCACGTTTTTGCATGACATTGCCAAGCCGCTCTGCCGCAGCGTCGGGCCGGACGGGGCTGCGCATTTCAAAGGCCACAACCAGCGCGGTGCGCAGCTGGCGCGGGTCATCCTGCGCCGCCTGAAGGCCCCCGCCTACCTTGTGGACGGCGCGGTGGGGCTGATCGCCGTGCACGACGCCCCGCTGCCCACCGACGATGTGGGCATTTTAAAGCTGCTGAACCGCAGCGGGGCAATCTTTCTGCGCCGTCTCTGTGCGCTGAAATACGCCGACCTTGACGCCCACGCCAAAACGCCCGAGGTCGCCGCCCGCCGCGCCGATGTAGCCGCCTTTGAGCGCCGCATGAACGAGCTGGCCAAGACCGGCTGCTACACCATGCGCCAGCTGGCCGTCAACGGCGCGGATCTGATGGACATCGGCATCCCCGCCGGGCCGGGCGTCGGCGCAACACTGCAAACGCTGCTGAACGACGTTATGGAGGGCACACTGCCCAATGAGCGGGAAGCCCTGCTGGCGGCAGCGGTAAAGTGAAGGGTATCCGTATCCCTTTTCCGCCGCCGCACACGGCCACGGCGGCCAGAGGGCTGGCCGCCCTACATACTACATTATAAATCACCTGGAAATTTACAAAGGGGGTTCCCATTATGTCCATCCAAAACGAAATCCTCAACGCTATCGCATCCCGGCGCAGCTGCCGGGCCTATAAGCCGGAGCAGATCACGGCGGAGGAGCTGGAGGCCGTCACCACCGCAGGCACCTGGGCCGCTACCGCTATGGGCAGGCAGAGCCCCGTCATGGTCGCTGTGCAGGACAAGGAAACGCTGGCCGAGCTGTCCCGCCTGAACGCCGCCGTCATGGGCACCCAAAACGACCCGTTCTACGGCGCACCCACCGCGGTGCTGGTCCTGGGCGAGAAGAATAACCCCAACGGCGTGCAGGACGCCAGCCTTGTGATGGGCAACCTGCTGCTGGCCGCATCCGGCATCGGTCTGGGCTCCTGCTGGATCAACCGCGCAAAAGAGACGTTTGAAACACCCGAGGGCAAGGCTCTGCTGGTCAAGTGGGGCCTTGATCCCGAGAAGTACATCGGCGTCGGCTACTGCATTCTTGGCTATCCCGCGCCCAATGGCATCCGCACACCCGGCCCCCGCAAGGCCGGCTATGTCCTGCACGTATGATTTTCGGCGTCGGCATCGACCTGTGTGACGCAGGCCGCCTTGAAAAAAGTTTGGCGAAGCAGAGCTTTCTCGACCATGTATTTGCGCCGTCGGAGCAGGCCCTGCTGGCATCTTTAGGCGAAAAGCGACGCGCCGAGACCGCCGCCGCAAATTTTGCGGCCAAGGAAGCCTTCTTGAAGGCCGCCGGCACCGGTCTGGGCGGCTTTGCCATGCCCGAGCTGGCCGTACTGCGCCAAAAGAGCGGTGCGCCCTATTTTGCCCTGACCGGCGCAGCCGCTGCCTGGGTCAGGGAGCAGGGCCTGACCGTTCATGTCAGCCTGACCCATGAGCGCGGGCTGGCAAATGCGCTTGTGCTTTTGGAGAAAGAGTAATTCTTGGCCCCCTCTGCGAGGGGGCTCCGCCCGCAGGCGGTGGGGGAGAGAGCTTCGCGGTTATCCGAAATATTTCGGGTCATGGCAAAGTTCTCTCCCTCCGGCCCTACGGGCCACCGCTCCCCTTCTGGCGCAAGCGCCAACTCCCCCGTATCGGGGGAGTCTGTCTCGCAGAGGGAGGCAAGAGCTTTTCACTCCGCCCACATCAGATGCCGCTCCGCGACGACCTGGGCGTCCAGTGTGCGCGGACCTGCCGTAAAGCGCACGGTCACGCGGCGGCCCGCAACGCTTTCCACGGTGCCGGGGCCAAAGACGGCATGCCGCACATGGGCACCGACGGCGGTGATGCTGTCCACATCCACAGGCGGCAGCGGGGCGCGTGCCGCGGGCGGGGGTGTACGGCGGCCCGCGGGCTCGGCGTCGTGGCGTGTGCGGTGGCCGGGCAGACCGGACAGCACCTCATCCACAAAAGCCGAGCGCTCCGCCGCGCAGTCAAACAGTACCAGCTGCTGCCGCGCACGGGTCATGGCCACGTAAAACAGCCGCCGGTCCTCCTCATACTGCTGTGTCTCACCGGGCGTGCGGCAGCACAGCTCCGGCTTGGCGGGCAGGATGCCGTCCAACACATCCAACAAAATGACCCGGTCATATTCCAGCCCCTTGGCCGAGTGGATCGTCGAAAGCAAAAACCTGCACCCGGGCGGATTCTCATGGTTTTGTATGATGCTGCGCAGCTTTTCCAGCCGCCGCAGCAGGTGCCGCGGCGTCGGCTCCTGTGCGCCGAGCATTTCCAGCACGGCCAGCTTCGTGCGGTCCATGCCGTTTTTGTCCAGATATTTTCCGTAGCCCAGCTGGTCGGCCAGGAACCGCACCGCATCGTCCGCGGCCATTTTGGGCAGACGCGCCAGACCGTCCGCCACGTCAGCCATGGCGGCGCGGGTGCGCGGACGGATGCTGTCCTCATTCAGCAGGGCCGTCCAGCAGCCCTGCCCGTACTGCCGCGCCTGATTGCAGGCAAACAGCGCCTGTGCGCGGGTGACGGGCACGCCGAATTTGTAGTAGCAGCGCAGAAAAGTTTCCCCATCCGCGGGGTGTGCGGCCAGCGTGAAAATATCGGTCACATCGCGGACGATCTTGTTGGTAAAAAAGGTCTGGTCCACTGCCTTGCAGGCGTAGGGGATGCCCCGCCGCTCGCACAGGTCGATGATGGGCAGTGCGCTCTCGTGGTTGCGGAACAGCACCGCCGTCCCGGTATCGCAGTGCTGCGCCGTCTCAAACAAGAATGGCAGCTGGTCGGCGCGGCGCGGCACGGTGACGATCTGCAGCGGTGCGCCGGGGCCCTGCGTCGGTGCGATGGTCTTGGGGCGGCGATAGCGGTTGCGCGCCACAAAGCGGTTGGCAGCCTCCAGAATCGGCTCTGTGGAGCGATAGTTCTGCTCCATCAGCAAAATCTGTGCGCCGGGATAGGTCTTTTCAAAGTCCATCAGCGCCTGGGGGTAGGCGGCGCGGAAACCGTAAATGCTCTGGTCTTCGTCGCCGACCATAAATATATTGCCGCTTTCCTGCGCCAGCACGCGGATAATTTCATGCTGTACCTTGGACGTATCCTGCGACTCATCGACGCAGAAATACTTGTACCGTTTGCGGAACGCCGCCGCAACCGCGGGCGCACCGCGCAGGATTTGCAGTGCAAAGCAGAGCTGGTCGTCGTAGTCCATTTTGTGCGCGGCCTTCAGCGCCTTCTGGTAGCCGCGGTACAGGTCGGGCAGATTCTCAATGTCGGTTTCCAGCTCGTCCAATTCCGCGTCGGTCAGGCACATATTTTTAATGTAGGTGATGGCCGTGCGCAGATCCTTGACCGTGCTCTCGGCGGGGTACTCATGGTTTGTGTCCTGCCATAGCCGCATGAGCAGCGGCGTGGTCTCGCTCTCATTGCGGATGAGCTCCGGTGGGGTGCGGCCATACATGCGGCTGTACAGCGCGATGATGCGCGCCGCCACACCGTTGATGGTGCGGAACTCCAGCCGTGCGGCCAATTCGCCGCCGAACCGCGCCGCGAACCGGGTGCGCATCTCCTGCGTAGCGGCGACGGTGTAGGTCATTGTCAGGATGGCTTCCGGCGCAATGCCGCAGACCTCGGTCATATAGCCCAGCCGGGTGATGAGCACGGTGGTTTTGCCGCTGCCCGGCACCGCCAGCAGCAGCACCGGGCCGTTGACCGCCTCCACCGCCGCGCGCTGCTGGTCGTTCAGGGCCGCCAGATGGGCCGTTTCAAATATAGCCTTGTCCATGGCAGCTCCTTTCGTGCAGTATAAATCACCGCGCAGTAGGGGCCGCACATGTGTGGCCCGCAGCTTCACGGGGGACGCCCGCTTATGGGCAGGCCGCGGGCCGGGCATGCCCGGCCCCTACAGTGTTTCCCTATTGTACCATACATCCCGCACAAAAGCAAAGCAGCCGGTCCTTGCCCTCCTTGCCGAGCAGTAATTGCGTGCGTGAAAACTGGTTTAACCTATATCGTTCCTCTCTCGCCCGTAAACGAGTTCTATGGGCAAAGCCGCGGGCCGGGCATGCCCGGCCCCTACTTCTCTATATCCCCACTATGCAGATGTGATTATAAATGTCAACCTTGCAAAGTGTAAAAACCTGCAGCATTTCAGCCCGCGTATTTTGTCACCCCCAAGTCTTGGATAAACGCGCACACTGTGGTACAATATGTAAGAAAGAGCAAACTCCCCATAACCAAAGGACGTCACCATGAAACAAGGCAATTTGAATATACGCTGCACCGAAGATTACGCGGTGCTGTACTGGGATAAACCCGCCGCCGCGCCCAGTGGGGCGGAATACACGGTCTCCCTGAACGGTGAGGCCATTGGCCGCACAGACCGCACCCATTTTACGATAGAGGGGCTGAGCTACGGCAGTTCCTTCCGGGTGGACGTGGTCAGCGGCAGCTACTGCATCGGCTCGGCCACGCTGCAGTTCGGCAGGGAAAAACGCCGCATCGACATTACCGCCGCGCCCTACTTCTGCAAGGGCGACGGCCATATCCTGAACACCGACAATTTACAGCGGGCCATCAACGACTGCGGCGCGGACGATATTCTGTACGTGCCGGCGGGGGATTTCCTGACCGGCGCACTGCGGCTGCACAGCGATCTGGAAATTTATCTGGCCAAGGGCGCGGTCCTGCAGGGCACAACGAACATTCACGACTATTCGCCCCGCATCCCCAGCCGGTTTGAGGGCACCGAGATGCGCTGCTACTCAAGCCTTTTGAACGCGGGCGACATGAACCACAAGACCGGCCCGAACTGCCGCAATATCATCATCCGCGGCAGGGGCACGATCTGCGGCGGCGGGCAGGAGCTGGCCCGCAAGATCATTGAGGACGAGCGCGCCCGCATCAAGAGCTTTCTGGACGACAACCGGGAGCTCGTCGAAAGCTGCGAGAACAGCGACACGATCCCGGGCCGCGTCCGTCCGCGGCTTATCAATTTAAGCAACTGTGAGAACGTCTGGATCAGCGGTATCACGCTGAAAAACGGCCCGTCCTGGAACGTCCACATGATCTACTGCGACGACATCCAGACCGACCACTGCACCTTTGTGTCCGAGGGCGTCTGGAACGGCGACGGCTGGGACCCGGACTCCTCAACGAACTGCACGCTGTTTGCGTCGGAGTTCTCCACGGGGGACGACGCTGTCGCCATCAAGAGCGGCAAAAACCCAGAGGGCAACGAAATCAACCGTCCCTGCGCGCATATCCGGGTGTTTGACTGCCACAGCGACTGCGGCCACGGCATCTGCATCGGCAGCGAGATGAGCGGCGGCGTGGAGGACGTGCAGATCTGGGACTGTGATCTGGCGAACTCGCTGTCCGGCATCGAGATCAAGGCCACGCCCAAGCGCGGCGGCTATGTGCGCGGCGTGACCGTGCGGGACTGCATCGCGCCCCGCGTCATGCTGCACAGCGTACCGTACAATGACGACGGTGTGCCCGCCGGTGCCCCGCCGAAGCTCGAGCACTGCTTCTTTGAGCGGCTGACCCTGACCGCCGAGGTGCTGGACCATGACCGCAGCCGACACGATGCCGCCCCGATCGAGATCGCGGGCTTTGACAAGCCGGGCTATGAGGTCGAGGACATTGTCTTTAAGGATATTACCATCACCAAGCCGTCCGTCACCCTGCCGCTGGGGCTGTGCAAGGGTGTGACACTGAGCAATCTTGCGTGTGTGAAGGAATAAGCCTAAAGCCTCCCTTGACAAAGGGGGTCCTTCTCCCCACTTTATGAACAAATCTTAAAACTTCCTTACACCCTCTTGCACCGCGGTGCAGGAGGGTGTATTATTATCATGCTTAATAATTAACACAAGCCAACTATTAACAGGAGGTGTTCACAGATGGGCACTGAAACCCCTTATCTGAGCGGGGTGTTCCGCTTTGTGGCGCGGCTGCACACACTGTCCAGGCGCGGGATGCGCATGGCACTGGCCGGGCAGCCCAAATGCCGCTATGGGATGCTGCAAAGTCTGTACAATCTCATTGAGCAGCACGGCTGCGACGGTGCGATCTATGTCTCGGACATTGCGCGGCAGATGCACCAGCCTATGCCGGCGATTTCCCGCGGGCTGCGCCAGATGGAGCAGGACGGCCACATCGTCCGCGAGACCGACCCCAAGGACCGCCGCAAGACGCTGGTACGCATCACCCCGGCAGGGGAGCGTGCCCGCAAAGCCAATGAGCAGGCCATGAACGACTACTTTGCCCGCATCATGGCACGGCTGACCCCGGAGCAGCTGGCGCAGGCCAACGCCGTAAAGGACGCTCTGCTCGCCGCCATCGAGGCCGAGAACGCCGCTATGAAAACCGATTTGAAAGGAGAACCCCCGCATGACGAAAATTTTTAAGCAGCTGGGGCGGCACTGGGCGGCCTGCCTGGCCGTCGTTGCGCTGCTCATCGTGCAGGCATACTGCGATTTAAGCCTGCCCGACTACACAAGCAAAATTGTGGACACCGGCATCCAGCAGGGCGGCATTGAAAGCCCCGTGCCCGACACCGTCCGCAGCACAACGCTGCAGGCGCTCGAGCTGCTCATGTCCGAGGACGACGCCGCACTGACGGACGAAGCCTACTCCGACCCCGACGCGGACGGTGTGCGCACACTGAAGCCGGACGCGGACACCGCCGCGCTGGAAAATGCGTTCACAACGCCGGACGTTGTGCTGTACATGGCCGCGGCAAAGAATGCCGCCACTGCCGCCGGTACCACCGACACCGTGGCCCCCACGGCCTATGACCTCGACGCCGTCGCCACGCAGCTGGCCGCCGCGTCCCAGGCCCCCGGCGCACGGGAAATGCTGCAGAGCCAGCTGACGGACGGTCTCGCCCAGCTGGACGAGACCGTCGCCGACAGCCTGTCCAGCCAAGCCATGCTGCTCGTCGCGCTGGAATATGACGCTCAAGGCATTGCCCATGACGTGCAAATGTCCTATCTGCTGCGCACGGGCGGCCAGATGCTGGCTTTAACGCTGCTCATGGTTGCCGTGGCCGTCGCCGTAGGCTTTATCGCGTCCCGCGTCTCCGCCGCCATTGGCCGTGACCTGCGCCGCGACGTGTTCAGGACCGTCGTCGGCTACTCCAACGCCGAAATCGAAAAATTTTCCACTGCTTCGCTGATTACCCGCACCACGAACGACATCCAGCAGGTGCAGTTCGTCTGCGTGATCCTGCTGCGCATGGTAGCCTACGCGCCCATTTTGGGCATCGGCGGCATTATGCACGTTGCCAGCGGCAACACGGGGCTGGAATGGATCATCTTTGTGGCCGTGGCGGCACTGCTGGCGCTCATCGCCGTTTTGATGAACGTAGCCATGCCGAAATTCAAGCAGATGCAAGTCCTGGTGGACCGGCTGAACCTTGTCAGCCGCGAAATCCTGACCGGCATTATGCCCATCCGCGCGTTCAGCCGCGAGGCATTTGAGGAAAAGCGCTTTGACAGGGCCAACACCGACCTGATGAAGACCCAGCTGTTCACCAACCGCACGATGGTCGCCATGATGCCGTTTATGACGCTCATCATGAACGGCACGAGCCTGCTCATCGTCTGGTTCGGCGGCAAGGCGATGGATCTGGGCAACATGCAGGTGGGTGAGATGATCGCGTTCATCACCTACACGATGCAGATCGTCATGTCGTTCCTCATGCTCTCGATGGTCGCCGTCATGCTGCCCCGCGCCGGTGTGGCTGCGGACCGCATTGACGAGGTCATCAAGACCCCCTCGACCATCCATGACCCCGCTGCGCCCAAGGCGCTGCCCGCGGACGGCACCCACGGCGTTGTGGCGTTCCATGACGTCAGCTTCCGCTATCCCGGCTCCGATGAGGACGCGCTCGAGCACATCAGCTTCACGGCCAGACCCGGCGAGACAACGGCCATCATCGGCTCCACGGGCTGCGGCAAATCTACGCTGCTCAACCTGATCCCGCGCTTCTACGATGTGACCGAGGGCAGCGTGACGATTGACGGCGTTGACGTGCGCGACATGACCCAGGCACAGCTGCACGACGAGCTGGGCTATGTACCGCAGAAGGGCGTGCTGTTCAGCGGCACGATCACATCCAACCTGAAGTTCGGCGGCGACCACATCACCGACGCAGACGCAGAGCAGGCCGCCGAGATTGCCCAGGCCACGGAGTTCATCTCCGCTAAGCCCGAGGGCTTTGACAGCCCGATTGCCCAGGGCGGCAGCAACGTCTCCGGCGGGCAGAAGCAGCGCCTTTCGATTGCCCGCGCCATTGCCAAGCACCCGCAGATCTATCTGTTTGACGACAGCTTCTCGGCGCTGGACTACAAGACCGACGTGGCGCTGCGCCGTGCGCTGAAGGCTAAAACCGACAACGCCACGGTCATTATTGTGGCGCAGCGCATCTCCACCGTGCTGCACGCGAACCAGATCCTGGTGCTGGATGAGGGGCGCATCGTCGGCAAGGGCACCCATGCCCAGCTGATGGAAAGCTGCCCCGCGTATCAGGAAATTGCGCGCAGCCAGCTGAGCCAGAAAGAACTGAATTTGCAGAAGGAGGGTGAGTGATATGCCAAGACCCGGACGCATGACGACGGAGCGCGCCAAGGACTTCAAGGGCACGCTGCGCCAGCTGCTGGCCGCCATGAGCAAGTATAAGCTGTCGCTGGTCGTCGTCATTGTTTTTGCTGTTCTGTCAACCATTTTCAACATTGCAGGGCCGAAGATCCTGGCCAAGGCCACCACGGCGCTGGCCACCGGCTGGATCGCCAAGCTGCGCGGCGTGGGCGGCATCGACTTTGCCTACATCGGCAAGGTGCTGCTGTTCCTGCTGGGCATGTACCTGCTGTCCGCGGCGTTCAGCTTCATTCAAGGCTGGCTCATGTCCGGCCTGTCGCAGAAGGTCTGCTACGACTTCCGCGACCAGATCAGCAAAAAGATCAACCGCCTGCCGCTGGCCTACTTTGAAAAGCGCACCGTCGGCGAGGTACTGTCCCGCATTACAAACGACGTGGATACGCTGGGCCAGAGCCTGAACCAGAGCGTGACCCAGCTGATCACCAGCGTTGCGACGATGGTCGGCGTGCTCATCATGATGCTGTCCATCAGCCCTAAAATGACGCTGATCGCCCTGCTGATCCTGCCGGTCTCGCTGGCACTGGTGCTGGTGGTCGTCAAGTTCAGCCAGAAGTATTTCAAGGCGCAACAGGCGACACTGGGCGTTGTCAACGGTCAGGTCGAGGAGGTCTACTCCGGCCACAACGTCATCAAGGCGTTCAACCGCGAGGCCGCCGTGCTGGACGACTTCAACGCCGCGAACGATAAGCTGTACGAATCCGCGTGGAAATCGCAGTTTTTGTCCGGCCTGATGCAGCCCATCATGAACTTTGTGGGCAACCTGGGCTATGTGGCCGTTGCCATCGTCGGCAGCATTTTTGCCGCAGCGGGTGCCATCACCATCGGCGATATTCAGGCGTTCATCCAGTACGTCAAGAACTTCACCCAGCCCATCCAGCAGCTGGCGCAGGTGTCCAACATGCTGCAAAGCATGACCGCCGCCGCCGAGCGCGTCTTTGAATTTTTGAACGAGCCCGAGGAGGACCAGCTGGCCGACCCCGCCCGCCGCGCCGACCCCGCCTGCATCGACGGTCAGGTCACGTTTGACCATGTAAAGTTCGGCTACACGCCGGAAAAGACCGTCATCCACAATTTCAGTTGCAATGTCAAGCCCGGCCAGAAGGTCGCCATCGTCGGCCCCACCGGCGCGGGCAAGACCACAATGGTCAAGCTGCTCATGCGGTTCTATGATGTGGATTCCGGCGAAATTTTGCTGAACGGCCACAACGTCAGGGACTTTGACCGCAGCGACCTGCGCGAGGGCTTCGGCATGGTGCTGCAGGATACCTGGCTGTTCAAGGGCACGATCATGGAGAACATCCGCTATGGCCGTCTGGATGCCACGGACGAGGAGGTCATTGCCGCCGCGAAGGCTGCAAACGCCGACCACTTTATCCGCACGCTGCCCGGCGGCTACCAGATGGAGCTGAACGAGGACGCCTCCAACGTCAGCCAGGGCCAGAAGCAGCTGCTCACCATCGCCCGCACCATTCTGGCCGACAACCGCA
>OLYB01001193.1_pt1 | contig 21192 bp, 21 predicted proteins | sample 1674481 | NCBI WGS metagenome assembly OLYB01 (sample SAMEA103958167, study PRJEB25191) | human gut metagenome
TCTGCCTGCTGCACGAGAAGCCCTTCGCGGGCGTCAACGGCTCCGGCAAGCACAATAACTGGTCGCTGGTCACGAACACCGGCATGAACCTGCTTGAGCCCGGCGAGACACCGGCGGAAAACGCGCAGTTCCTGCTGTTCCTGTGCGCGGTCATTCAGGCCGTGGATGACTATCAGGATATGCTGCGCATCAGCGTGGCGTCGGCCGCAAACGATCACCGCCTCGGCGCGAACGAGGCGCCTCCGGCGATCGTTTCGATGTACGTCGGCGACGAGATCGAGGAGATCCTCAACGCGATTATTGACGAGACGGCCTACTGCGGCAAGGAAAGACAGCTGATGAAGATCGGCGTGCACGCGCTGCCGCGCTTCCCCAAGGACGCGACTGACCGCAACCGCACCTCGCCTTTCGCCTTTACCGGCAATAAATTCGAGTTCCGTATGCCGGGCTCCTCGGCCTCCATTTCCGGCATCAACGTCGTGCTCAACACGGCGGTTGCCGAGAGCCTTGAGCAGTTTGCTGATGCGCTCGAGGGCAGCAAGGACTTTGAGGCCGATCTGCAGGCGCTCATCCGCAGCGTGCTCATCAAGCACAAGCGCATTCTCTTCAAGGGCAACGGTTATGACGCGGCATGGATCGCAGAGGCGGAGCGCCGCGGTCTGCTGAACCTGCGCACGACGCCGGAGGCGCTGCCGTATTACCTTGCCGACAAGAACGTGGCGCTCTTTACCAAGCACCATGTCTATACCCGCACCGAGATGGAGGCACGCTATGAGATCCACCTCGAAAACTACAGCAAGATCCTCAACATCGAGGCGCTGACCATGCTCGAGATGGCGCGGCGCGATATCATGCCCGCCGTCAGCAGCTACCTGCGCGAGCTGTCCGAGACTGCCGCGGCCATCCACGCCGCGTCCGTCACGGCCGACTGCTCGTACGAGGAGAGCATCATCCCCGAGATGTCCGCGCTGCTGGGCGATGCGTACCGCAAGGTGCGCAGCCTCGACGAGGCGCTCATGGGCGCCAAGACCGTTGAGGGCAGTCAGGCGCTGGCCAACTACTACCGTGACAAGGTCTTTTCCGCCATGGCGGAGCTGCGCATTACGATCGACCAGCTCGAGACCATGACGCCGTCTGACAAGTGGCCGGTGCCGTCCTACGGCGACCTGCTGTTCAGCGTGCGGTAACAACGTTTTCTCTTTCTTTTTCTCTCTTCTTTCATTTTCATACTTCTGTCAAAAGCATTGACGGAGAAAAGTAGCACGGGTGCTCATTCCCAGCGAGTGCGGGACGGTGCGAGCCGCATAACAGAGCCTGTGTGAAGAACACTCCCGAGCTGCAAGCTGAACGGGCGAGAGCCTCAGTAGGTGCGCCGTCAAAGCCGGACGTTATCCCGGTGCGGTTTGTTAGAACCCGTGAGAAGTAAAATAGGTGGCACCACGATACGCAGCTACTCGTCCTATTGTCGGATGGTAGCTGCGTATTTTTTGATGTATTCAGGAGGAAAAAATCATGTGTTCCATCATCGGTTATCTCGGCACGTCCATCTCCGCGCAGGCGCTGCGCACCGGCTTTGACAAGACCATTTCCCGCGGCCCGGACGACACGCGCATGCTCCATATCGGCGCGGCGACGCTCGGCTTTCACCGGCTGGCCATCATGGGGCTGCATCCGGAAGGCATGCAGCCGTTCACGCGTGATGGCAGCGCGCTCGTGTGCAACGGTGAGATCTACGGCTTTCGTCCCATCCGTGAGCAGCTGATCGCCGAGGGCGAGACGTTCGAGAGTGAATCCGACTGTGAGATCCTGCTTCCGCTCTACGAGCGCGAGGGACTGGACATGTTCCGCGGTCTTGACGCGGAGTTTGCCATGGTCATCTATGACGCCAAGCGCGGCGGTCTTGTCGCGGCGCGTGACCCGATCGGCATCCGCCCGCTGTACTACGGCTATGACGCCGAGGGCGCGATCATCTTTGCCAGCGAGGCGAAAAACCTTGTCGGTCTCGTGCACGATGTGATGCCGTTTCCGCCCGGCCACTATTATGCCGACGGTAAGTTCACCTGCTACCGCGACATGACGCACGTCGATGCCGTCTGTGAGGATGATCTGGAGACTGTCTGCACGAACATCCGCGAAAAGCTCATCGCCGGCGTGCAGAAGCGCCTCGATGCCGACGCACCGCTCGGCTTCCTGCTCTCCGGCGGCCTGGACAGCAGCCTCGTGTGCGCAATCTCGGCAAAGCTGCTCAAAAAGCCCATCCGCACATTTGCCATCGGCATGCGCAGCGACGCCATCGACCTGAAATATGCCCGCGAGGTGGCGGAGTATCTGCACGCCGACCACACCGAGGTCATCATCACGCGCGAGGATGTGCTCCAGGCGCTGCCGGAGGTCGTGGCACTGCTCGGCACGTATGACATCACGACCATCCGCGCGAGCATCGGCATGTACCTCGTCTGCAAGGCCATCCATGAGCAGACCGACCTGCGTGTGCTGCTCACGGGCGAGATCTCCGACGAGCTCTTCGGTTATAAGTACACCGACTTTGCACCGAGCCCTGCGGCATTTCAGGAGGAGTCTGCCAAGCGCATCCGTGAGCTGCATATGTATGACGTGCTGCGCGCCGACCGCTGCATCTCCGTCAACAGCCTTGAGGCGCGTGTGCCGTTCGGCGATCTGGACTTCGTGCAATATGTCATGTCCATCGATCCTGCCAAGAAGTGCAACGTCTACGGCAAGGGCAAATACCTGCTGCGCCACGCCTTCGAGGGCGACTGGCTGCCGCATGACATCCTTATGCGCGAGAAGGCGGCCTTCAGTGATGCGGTCGGCCACTCGATGGTCGATGACCTCAAGGCCTACGCCGAGGAGACATATACGGACATCGCCTTCGACATCCTGCGCCGGAAGTATGATTTTGCGCAGCCGTTCACCAAGGAGTCGCTGCTCTATCGTGAGCTCTTCGAGCGGTACTATCCTGATCAGGCACGCATGGTGTCCGGCTTCTGGATGCCGAACAAGGCATGGGCCGGCTGCGATGTGAACGACCCGTCCGCGCGCGTGCTCGCAAACTACGGCGACAGCGGAAAGTGAAGAAGGTATGGACGCGAACACCTTGCATCTGCGCCCTGCGAGTCTGAGCGACGCGCCCGCGCTGCGCGCGTAGCAAATCCGGCGTTCGTGCGCCCGTTTTCGGAGCTTGCGCCGGAGACGGTGCGCGGCATCCTGCGGGATGCCTGATATGAAATGAGCCCGTTTCCGGCTTCGGAAACGGGCTCATTTTTTTATCGCTTTTGCAGCAGCTCATACGCGCCCAGCAGCATCTGTGCAGCCTCGGCGCGCGTGATGGGTGCGGCGGTGTCCGCGCCGTCCGGAAATACGCCGCACGACGTCAGGCTCGCAACGGCCGCGCACGCCCAGTCGGGGACGTCTGAGCGCGTGAGGGCGGCGGGGGAGGGCTCGAGAAAGCTGCCGAGCATCACGGCAGCCTCCGCCGCCGTGATGCCGCGCTGCGCCTCGAACACGATGGCCGTGCCGTCGGAGCAGCCGCAGACATCGCCGTTCATGAGCGCGGTCGCAACATACGCCTTTGACCACGCGGGGATCTGCGCATCATCGCCGAAGCCCGTCGAGAGCACGCCCTGCAGCATTTCCGTCCCGGTCAGGTGCATGCACATAGCGAGAAATTCACCGCGCGGCATGGCGCTGTCCGGGTCGAAGAGATACTGCCCGCCAACCTGCCGGCCAACGCACACGCCCTGCTCGGCGAGCAGCACGGCGGCATATTCCTCCGCCCGCCCGGCCATGTCACTGTAGGTGACGTCCGGCTTCTGCTTCTTGATGGCAATGATCACGGTCGCCTCCTGCGACTCTCTGCCGCTGCTGTCGGCAGCGCGAAAGCCGAAGTAGTCGCGCCCGCGCTTGCCGTCGGCCGGGGTGTAAACGAACGTGCCGTCGTCGGTGAGCGTCACCGTGCCCTTGATGGGCTCGGTCGTGATGCGGAAGGTGAGGGGGCTGCCGTCGGGCGCGCTGGCGCTCAGCGTACCGCCGACGGACGTGTTGCGGAACGTGGTCAGCTCCAGATTTTCCGCCACAGGTGCGGCGGTCTCCGCTTCCTGTCCGGCGTGGATGGCCGTACCCAGCGCCGCGCAGAGCGCAAAGGCGCATACGGCTGCGAACAGTTTCTGCTTCATCATGCAAAACCTCCGTGCAAATGTAGGTGACCCTAGTTTGCACGGAGGCTGTAGAAATATGCGTTTTGGGCTTACTCGGTGCGCAGCGCAACGACGGGGTCTTTCTTCGCCGCCATGCCCGACGGGATGAGACCGGCGATGAACGTCAGCGCCATGCTGATGAGGATGAGCAGGATCGCGCCGAGCACCGGCAGGATCGCGCTCAGCGTCGGCAGACCGGTCAGATGGTGTACGATGAGGTTGATGGGGATGAGCAGGATCAGCGTACATAGGATGCCTATGACACCGGCCGTGAAGCCCTCGATGATCGTCTCAGCATTGAATACGCGCGAGATATCCTGCTTGCTCGCTCCGATCGAGCGCAGGATGCCGATCTCCTTCGTGCGCTCGAGCACGGAGATATAGGTGATGATACCGATCATGATCGACGACACGACGAGGGAGATGGCCACAAAGCCGATGAGTACGTAGCTGATGGCGTTGATGATCGTCGTGATGCTGCTCATGAGCAGACCGATGTAATCGGTGAAGCTGATCTGATTGTCCGGATTGTCGGCGTTGTAGTCATCAATGCAGTCGGAGATGCGGTCCTTGTTTTCAAAGCTCGAGGCGTAGATGTTGATGGCGCTCGGAGAATCCTTGTCGACATAGCCGAGCTTTTTGAGATTGTTTTGATAGGTTGAGCCGCTGGCGGAGGAGGCGACGTAGTTGTCATAAACGTCAGCGTACTGGCTGCGGCTGATGCCTTTGGCGTTGATGGCGGAGACGATCTGCTGTGCGCTCATACCGCTGTAGGACTTGACTGTCTCCTGCTGCATCTGCATGGACAGCATCGCGCGCAGATACGGACGGAAAAAGCGTGTGAACGTCTCATCGTCCATGGCGTCGATCATATCCTTCATCTGCTGCGCGGTTTTGCCGCTGGCTTCGAAAATGCCGTTGTCAGCCATCTCCTTGGCGCTGTCGCGGGTAAAGCCTGCCATCGCCTGCGTGAGCGCGGCGTCGAGCGTGGCGTCGTCCGGCGTGGTCATATACTTGCGGTAGACGCTTGCACGGTCGTCCACACTCAGCTTGTTCAGATAGGCCTGTGCCGCAGCGACCTTCTGATCGGTCGTGGCGGTCGCGGCGTTCGGGAACGCGGAGCCCGTGAACACGTCCACATCCGGGTCTGCCAGCTGTTTCTGGATGATCTCGGTGTTGTCGGCGTGGTCGATGGCATAGTCAGTCAGAGCGGAGGTGTAGCCGATCGCGCCGTAGGTGTTGCCGGTCACGCTGCCCTTGGCCGGGCGCACGATGCCGACGATTTTGAGCGGCACGCCGACATCGTCGCTGTGGTAGAGCCGGTTCAGGCCGTCGCTCGTCTGGCTGATATCCGTGTAGCCCGCGCCGCTGGCGACGTAGCCCTCCGAGGGGAGGATGAGCTTGAAGTCGCGGCCGCAGAGGTCAGCATAGCTCCAGCTTTCCTGTGTCGTGTCGATCTGCTTTTTGCTCATGGACTGCATCATGGCGTTGCTGATGTCATCCATGCTTTCGAGGCCGAGCGCATAGAGTGTGAGGTCGGAGATCTCGTTGTTTTTATCCACGACGAGCACGACCTCGTTGTAATTCTGCGGCCATGAGCCGTAGATCACGTCATACTGGTTTTGTGTCGAGGCGCTCACGAGCGCGCCGTCCTCGCCGGACAGCAGCTCCTGCCAGACGTTGAACCCGGAGTAAAACCCACCCATGGAGTCAAAGTAGGCCGTGTAGTCGCCGCCGTACATGGACTTCATGACGTTTTGCAGCAGCTCGGTCGTGTCGGCCTTGATGACGGTGCCGTTCGGGTCTTCGGTGTAGACGGCAAAGCCCATGTCGTATGTGTACTGGATGCCGCTGATGTAGTCGTGGATCTTGTTGTCGGGGTCTTCGAGGTATTCCTTGAATGCCGGCAGGTTGTTCGACTGACCGGTCGCGCTGCTGACCATGGAGTTGAGCATGCTGTACATGACGGTGTTGGCGTAGACCTTGTCGAGATCATGTGTGTCCTTTTCGTCGTCCTTCGCGCCCGTCATGGCCGTGAGCATCCCGGACATATCCACGGGGTTTGCCTCAATCGTCAGCGGGTAGGACGAGAGCGTCTGCTCCTGCACGGTGTTGATGTAGGACTGGAAGCCGTGCGAGAGCGAGAGGATGAGCGCGATACCGATGATGCCGATCGAGCCCGCAAACGCCGTGAGCAGGGTGCGCGCCTTTTTCGTCATGAGGTTGTGCAGCGACAGGCTCATGGCGGTGGCAAAGCTCATGGACGTGTGCTCCTTGACCTTGACGGTCACGGGCGCGGACGTCTCGGACTCCGTGCAGGGGTTGTCGTCGCCAACGATCCTGCCGTCGAGCAGGCGCACGGTGCGCGTAGCATATTTCGACGCCAGCTCCGGGTTGTGCGTGACCATGATGATGAGCTTATCCTTTGCAATTTCCTGCAGCAGATTCATGATCTGCACGCTCGTCTCGCTGTCGAGCGCGCCGGTCGGCTCGTCAGCCAGCAGGATATCGGGGTTGTTGACGATGGCGCGCGCGATGGCCACGCGCTGCATCTGGCCGCCGGACATCTGGTTCGGCGCCTTGTCAAGCTGGTCGCCCAGACCGACCTTTTCCAGTGCCTCGACGGCGCGCGCGCGCCGCTCCTCGCCGGAGACGCCGGAGAGCGTGAGCGCGAGCTCGACGTTTGCCAGCACGCTCTGGTGCGGGATGAGGTTGTAGCTCTGAAAGACGAAGCCAATGGAGTGGTTGCGGTAGGTATCCCAGTCGCGGTCGTCGTATTCCTTTGTGGAGCGGCCGTTGATGATGAGATCGCCGGAGGTGTAGCGGTCGAGTCCGCCGATGATGTTCAGCAGCGTGGTCTTACCGCAGCCGGACTGGCCGAGGATTGCAACAAACTCATTCTCGCGGAAGGCGATGTCGATGCCCTTGAGCGCCTCAACCTGTGTCGTTCCGGCCTCGTATACCTTGGTGATGTGTTTCAGTTCCAGCATGGATGGAATGCTCCTTTATATGGATGCCGCGTGCCGCAGCGGCCTTTCTACAGATTGAATAAGTATAGGCTATTATGATAAGCGCAGCACCGGCGTTCGTCAAGCGGCAGTGTGTTGGTTTTTCAGATTCTTTACGCTTTATTCATAAACCGATCCCTTGGAAATTCACGTGTTCGCTGTTGAAACGCGGGGGAATATCTGCTATAATATTTCGACCCGCGGATCTGAGATCCGAACATGATAATTGGAGAGCGTAGACTATGAAAATTGTGATCGTGGGCGCTGGCCGCGTGGGGTATGCCATTGCGGAGCAGCTCCTGACAGAAGGGCATGACATCACTGTCGTCGAGGGCGACCCGGAGCGTGCCGCTTATATTTCTTCCACGCTGGATGTGATCGTGGTCGAGGGGCGTGCCAATGTCGACCAGCTGCGCATTGCAAATGTCGCGGATGCGGATCTGCTCATCGCCGCAACGACCTCGGATGAGACCAATCTCATCAGCTGCATGGTCGGGCGCAAGCTCGGCGCGACGCATACGATCGCGCGCGTGCGTGACGAGGAGTATTATCAGGACGTGGTGCTGCTGCAGGACGAGCTGGGGCTGAGCCTGTCCATCAACCCCGAGCGTACCTCCGCCAAGGAGATCTCGCGCACGCTGCGTTTTCCGGCCGCTACAAAAGTCGAGCCGTTTGCAAACGGGCTCGTGGAGCTTGTCGAGTTCAAGCTGCGCGAGGGCAGTAAGCTCGATGGCCTGCGCCTGAACGATTTTCGCAGCCGCTACAGCGAGGGCATCCTGATCTGTGCCGTGGAGCGCGAGGGCAGCGTGACGATCCCGAACGGCGATTTTGTGCTCGCCGCCGGGGACTATGTCACCGTGGTCGGCGCGCCGCATGAGCTGCATGAGCTCTTTCGTAAGATCGGCGAATTCCGCCATGAAGCCGAGAGCGTCATCATTGTCGGCGGCGGCCGTATCGCGGAGCGGCTGGCGCTGGAGCTGGCGAGGATGCACATCCACTCGACGATCATTGAGCGCGACCCGGCGCGCTGCCGCGTCATGAAGACACTCCTGCCGGAGGCGACCATCATCTGCGCCGACGGTACAAAGCCGGACGTGCTGCGCGAGGAGGGACTCTCGTCGGCGGACGCACTCGTCACGGTCACGGAGTCGGACGAGACGAATCTCATCATCTCCTCGTTCGCCTACAACGAGAATGTGCCGAAGATCGTCACCAAGGTGGATGAGGATAACTTCATCCAGCTTGCTGAGTCGTATGGCCTCACGACGATCATTCAGCCGGCGGACGTCACGGCCGGCCGCATCGTAGAGTATGTCCGCTGGATGGAAAACTCCGCGCACAGCAGCGGCGTGGAGACGCTGCGCATGGTGGCTGACGGTCAGGCCGAGGCGCTGGAGTTCATCGTGCGCGCCGAGAGCCAGTTTCTCGACGTGCCGCTCAAGGCGCTCAAGCTCAAGGACTCCGTGCTCGTCGCCTCGATCATCCGCCGCGGCAAGTGCCGCGTCCCGTCCGGCAACGACGCCATCGAGCTCGGCGACCGCGTGGTCGTGGTCACGACCAACCACGGTATGCACGAGCTGAAGGATATTTTGAAATAACCCCAACCCCAATGGAGACCCGCCGTTTTCCGACCGGAGAGCGGCGGGTTTTTGCGCGTGCCTGCGCAAAAGCGTCCACGGGGACGCGCACCCCTTGTTTCGGGGGAGAAAATGTGGTAGAATCAAACGCTATGAATACTACAACACTGACTTTTGAACAACGGTATGTGCAGGCGCGCAGACGCTTTATTGCGGCGGACTTCGCGAACCTGAACGATATGCAGAGACAGGCGGTCCTGGCTACGGAAGGCCCACTGCTGCTGCTGGCCGGAGCCGGCAGCGGTAAAACCACGGTGCTCATCCACCGGATCGCAAATCTCATTCAGTACGGCCGCGGCGCGGACACGGATGAAGTGCCCGAATGGGCGACGGAGGAGGACCTCGCGCTGCTCGAGCGCACGGATCTGACGCCGGACGAGCGGCGGCGTGCGCGCGCGGCGGCGGCGGTCGAGCCGGTCGAGCCGTGGCGCATCATCGCCATCACCTTCACGAACAAGGCGGCGGATGAGCTCAAGGAGCGCATCGAGCGGATGCTCGGTCCGGAGGCAGCGGCAGATATCTGGGCCTCGACCTTCCACTCCGCGTGCGTGCGCATCCTGCGGCGGGACGCGGACAAGCTCGGCTATCCCAACAGCTTCACGATCTATGACACGTCGGACAGTCTGGCGGTCGTCAAGCGCATCATCAAGGAGATGAACCTCGATGAAAAGGCGTTTCCGAACCGCGCCGTGCTCACGGAGATCAGCCGCGCCAAGGATGCCGGCATCACGCCCGAGCAGTACCTTGCGCGCGCACAGGCCACGCACAACCCGCGCAATATCCGCATCGGCGAGATATACCAGACCTACTGGCAGCGCCTGTTTTCCGCCGGGGCGATGGACTTTGACGACCTGATCTACAACACCGTGCGCCTGCTCGATGAGCATGAGGACGTGCGCGAGCATTGGCAGCGCCGCTTCCGCTATGTGCTCATCGACGAGTATCAGGACACGAACAATCTCCAGTATCAGCTCGCGGCCCTGCTTGCCGATGGCTGGGGCAATATCTGCGTCGTCGGTGACGATGACCAGAGCATTTACAAGTTCCGCGGTGCGACGATCGAGAACATCCTCAATTTCGAAAAGCAGTACAAGCACGCGCGCACCATCCGCCTTGAGCAGAACTACCGCAGCACCGGCCGCATCCTCGATGCCGCCAACCACGTCATCGCCAACAACACCGGCCGCAAGGGCAAAACGCTCTGGACAAAGGCCGATGCCGGTGACCCGCTCACGCTCTACTGCGCCACGAACGAGAACGACGAGGCGCGCTATATCGCCGCGAAGATCATGGACGATTTCGGGCAGGGGATCAACTTCCGCGATCACGCCGTGCTCTACCGCATGAACGCGCAGAGCAACCAGCTCGAATATGCCTTCAAGCGCAACGGTATCCCGTACCGAATTGTCGGCGGCACGCGCTTTTTTGACCGCGCCGAGGTCAAGGATATGCTGGCCTATCTGTGCGTCATCCAGACGCCGGACGATGATCTGCGCCTGACGCGCATCATCAACACGCCCGCCCGCGGCATCGGCGCGCGCACGATCGAGGCGGCCTTGCAGCTCGCACATGAGCAGCAGACGAGCCTCTTTGACATCATTCGCCACGCCGACGCGTATCCCGAGTTGCAGCGCAGCCAAATGCGTCTGCGCCAGTTCGCCATCCTGATCGAGGAGCTGCAGGAGCGGGCCAAGACCGTGCCGCCCGATGAGCTCTATGATCTGGTCGTGGAGCGCAGCGGCTATGTCCGCGCCCTTGAGGAGAAGAACACGGCCGAGGACGCTGCGCGCATCGAAAACGTGCAGGAGCTCAAGTCGAACATCATCGCCTTTGCCAAGGAGGCCGAAAACCCCACGCTTGCGGGCTTCCTCGATGAGGTCGCGCTCTATACGGATCTCGACAACTATGACCAGTCTATGGATTGCGTCACGCTCATGACCATGCACGCGGCCAAGGGTCTGGAGTTTCCGACGGTGTTCATCATCGGCTGCGAGGAGGGCATCTTCCCAGGCCTGCGCTGCATCGGCGAGCCGGACGAGATGGAGGAGGAGCGCCGCCTGTGCTACGTCGCGCTCACCCGCGCGCGTGAGCACCTCATCCTCACGTGTGCCCGGCAGCGTATGCTCTTCGGCCGCACGACGGCCAACCGCGTCTCCCGCTTTGTCGAGGAGATCCCGGATGAGGACATCCGAAAGCTCAACGTCCCGCACGGCTATGGCTATTCCGAGCCCAGCCGCGACCAGCAGCAGTATCCGCCGCGCCGAAGTGAGCCGCGCGCTTACACGGTCTCCGCGCCGGAGCCGCGGCGCAAGCCGCCCATGCGCCCGGCGCCGCCTGCTGCAAAGCCTGCGGCGACCGCTGCACCGTCGTTCGCCGTTGGCGACCGCGTCGCGCACAAGGCGTTTGGCGACGGTGTCGTCGCAGCGGTCAAGCCCATGGGCGGCGATGCGCTGCTCGAGGTGGACTTTGAGTCCGCCGGCACCAAGCGTCTCATGATGCGCGCCGCCGGTCAGTTCATGAAAAAGAAGGACTGAGCGCGCAAAACGGCATAAAAGATCCACCGGCCAGCAGGCCGGTGGATCTTTTTCGCTCAGTCGAGCAGTCTTGCAAGCTCGTCGGCGTCGGCTGCAAACTGCTGCGCACCGGCTTGCTCGAGCACATCGCGGTCACGAAAACCCCACAGCACGCTGATGCACGGCAGACCGGCCGCGCGTGCCGTGGCGATGTCGACCTCCGAATCGCCGACGTAGACCGTGCTCGTGCGCTCGGCTCCGAGCTGCACCATGGCGGTCAGCAGCGTGTCCGGCGCGGGCTTGCGGCGGATGCCCTGCTTCTCGCCGACGGCGATCGGCACGGTGTCCGCGAAAAACTCCGCCCGCAGTGCGCGCACGGCCTCGTCCGGCTTGTTGGACACGATGGCAAGCTTGCGCCCCTGCGCGTGCAGCTGCCGCAGCAGCGCGTCAACGCCGGGGTAGGGGGCGGTCTCGATGCGGCAGTGGGCGGCATAGTCGGCGTTATACTCTGCCAGCAGCGCCTCAAAGAGTGCGCCGTCCGTTCCGGCGGGTACGGACAGCTCCATCAGCCGCCGCGCCCCGTTGCCGAGCGCGGCGCGCATCTGCTGCCGCGTGCGTTCCGGCAGACCGTGGCGGGTGAGGGTGCGGTTCATGGCGGCGGTCAGGTCGCCGAGCGTGTCGAGCAGCGTGCCGTCGAGGTCGAAAAGTATGGATGTATAGCGCATATCATGTCTCTCCTTTGCTATGGCACACTTATAACGCATTTTGCGTACGGTGTCAACCAAAAAACAAGTTGACATCTGCTGCCGAATATGCTACTATAATGCAGCGCGCTGGCCGCGCGTCCATATGAATGTGGAATTCGGCTTGGAGAAGTACCCAAGTGGCCGAAGGGGCTCCCCTGCTAAGGGAGTAGGCTGTGATAAGCGGCGCGAGGGTTCAAATCCCTCCTTCTCCGCCAAAAGAAAGAACCGTTGAAGAATCAAGAAATCTTGGTTTTTCAACGGTTTTTCTTTGCTTTTTGCTTCGGAATGTTTCGGAACATTTCGGGAGGTTTCGGAGGGTCTACGACACAGAAACTACACAGTGAAAAGGCTATTTTTTGCGCAGCTTCTCGTTGATCTGCTGCGCGACTTCGGCGCGATGTGTATCGCGGATATGTGTGTAAATGTCCTGTGTCATGGCGGCGGTGGAGTGGCCGAGAAGATCCTGCGCATCTTTTACGGGCACATCGCACTCAAAAAGCATCGTTGCATAGCTGTGCCGGAGCTGGTGGGCCGTGCATTGGATGCCGGTGGCCTCGACGAACTGTGACCAATGATGCTGATACTGCATCTCAGAGAGCGGCGTCTGGCCGCCGTCGTCCGAAAACAGATAGAGGGACTTTTTGCGGGAGCGCGGAAGTTTCGGTAGGAGCGGGTCGAGGATCGGCACGGTGCGAATACCGGCGGCTGTCTTTGGCTGTTTGATGTACGGCTTGTTATTGACAACGTAGACGCTTTTCGAGACGTGGATAACATTCGCGGCACGGTCGATGTCGCCATACGTGAGCGCCAGCGCCTCGCCCTTGCGGAGGCCGGTGTAGAGGATCAGGTAAGGCAGGAGCCACACATCCGCCGCAGCCTTAACTTTTTGCTCGTCTTCTGGGCTGGCGGCCTCTCGCCGCTTTTTTGGAAGCGCCTTCGGGACGGTGACATTGGTGCATGGGTTATACTCGATCTCACCGTTTTCGGCGGCGTAGCGAAAAATCAGGGATGTGACGAGGAGCTGGTTCGTGACGGTCTTCTGCGCGCGGCTGGCCATGCCGCCCGTGTGCGCAAACTCCGTGATGAAGCGCTTGATCTCCGGCGCTTTGATATTCCGGATGGGCGTGTCGCCGAAGCGGTCAACGGCGCGCCTCGCTGCGGGCCGGTAGCCCTTGAGCGTGTTGGCCGTGAGCGTGGGGAAGTGCTCGGCCTCCCATTCCTCTTCGACCTCGCGGAAGAGACGGCCACGCGCGATCTCGCCCTGGTAGGCGATCATCTTCTGCTCGACCTCATGCGGCGTGCGGCCGCGGAAGGCTTTGCGCTTGCCGTTGACAACGCGGATGGCCTCATACAGGCCGTCCGGCCGCTGATAATATTTCTTTTTTGCCATGGGCATCTCCCTTCCTTGAAAAGCAGGGAGAGATATGCTACTATGAGAATAACAGGATCCTCTGCACATCTCTGCTTTTCAGAATGTGTTCCCGGAGGAACGGTTGGCCGTCTCGGTGTTCCAGCACCGGGGCGGCTTTTTTATGGCTCGTCGTTATAGGCGCGGCCGTTTAATGCATCGTCATACCCTATTTCGTATCCGATGAGGAAGCCCTCGTCGTATCCGTCGTCAAATCCTTCGTTTCCTCCGCTGTTTTCAGCGCGCTGCCCAGCGCGAGGCAAACGATGACGAGCACGATGCATACGACCGACAGCATGGTGTTTTCCTTCTTCACGGAACGCCCTCCATATATATCAACGTGCCGCCTTTCTGTTCGCAAAGAACGTGATTGCATCGCAAACGAAAGAGACGATGTACGGAAGGAAAATGACTGCCGTTGCAACATAGTAAATAATCGCAAAGACATCCTGCGGTCCGCCAATCGCGCAAACAAGACCCCAGATCCAGAACACAGCCGGAGCGCCGGGGATGAAAACCATGCAGAAGAAGAAAACAGCCCGCAGGAGGAAGCCTTGGTGGATCATGACGAGCGGGAGGACAAATAAAAACAGCTCAAAAACATACCACAGGATGGCGCCGAATGTACCGAGAGCACCTAAAAGTTTTTCTTTTATCATGGGAAACACACCTTTCAAATGTTTTCGTCTGATTTTACCATGTAGCTCAGGAGATGTCCACTGAATTACACTGTATTTCATGGCGTATTTTTTGGCATTCTATCTATACAGGCTCGCGTTTGAAGAAAATAACAAAAAGTGTGCAGCATCCTGCACATTTTCAACACGAGACCGAAAAAATGTGATAGGATTGCGTCAAATGATGAATCACGTGCGCGAATATCGGGAGTACAAAGGCGTCAGCCTGCGATGGCTGGCCAGAAAGGTGGGGTGCGGGGCAAGCACGATCAGCGCGATCGAAAGGGGGAAATGTGTTCCCAGCGTGTATCTGGCGCTGCGGATCGCAAAGGCGCTGGGGACGACCGTGGAGAATTTGTGGGAGGGAGAGCTGTGACGGAAACAGAATGGAGGACGTACTTACTGGCGGAGATCGCGCGGCTGCTGACCGCAGCGAATGACCGCGCGCTGGAGCTGACGGCCATGCTTTTGCGCAGACTCACAAAGCAATAGAAACCACCAATCGCAGCAAAGAAGCGGATCAGGAAATCAATCCTGATCCGCTTCTTTGTTTTCTGCGGTGATCTGGCGGGCGAACGCCTCGATGTCTGCCCAGCGCTCCTCCGGCAGCCGGGCCAGCGCCAGAAGGAAACGGCGACGGAAATTGTCTTTGTCGTCCTGCATGGTGTCGGCAACGAAATCCATGATCTCCTGGTCACGCGAGATCTGGATGAACATCTCGCCCTCGCCGGTCCGCAGCCAGCGCTCGTTGACGTCGTAGGTGCGGCAGATGGAGACAATTACGGCATCAGACGGCACACGTTGCCCGTTTTCGTATCCCGTGACCGTATTTCCACGAACACCAATCTTTGCGCCAAAGTCTGCCTGCGTCATATGCAGCGCCTTTCGGACTTCACGAATTCTATTATGCATATTGTTACCTCCCTGTGCGAGTATAATACCGCAATAATGTCGCGCTGTCAATATTTTTGACGCAAAACTATTGACAAAATGCTCGCGGAGCGATATTATAAACTCGCAGCGTGAAGCTGCGAACTCACGAAGCGATTGGGGTGAACAAAATGCTTACAAAAAACGAGCAGAAGACGCTGGAGCGGCTGGAGACGGTCATGCAGCGCATGGACGAGATGCAGAAGGCGCAGCTTTGCGCTTTTGCAGAGGGGCTGGCGATGGCGCTGGAGCACAGCAAGCGCGCGTCGTAAGGCGTGCGCTGAGCGCCATCACTTTTTGCGGCGCTTTTCTTTGAACCAGTCGATCAATGCACGGATTGGGATACAAATGAATGCGTATAGCACCGAACCGATTTCTAATACAAAGATCGGTACGAGGATGGCGACGGCAACAATGCCGCCGACGGAAATGTGTTTCGCCTTTGAATCATCTGATTTCTGGGGTGAAGGGCGCGGCGTGCTCTGCACAGCATGGCTGCTGCCGGAATCGCTCCGGCTGCTGTGGTCGGTCTTGTCATCGAAATCGTATGGGCAGTCGGCGACGCCGTCGCCGTCCATGTCGTAGTGCTGGTGCGCCGGGTAGCCGTGGTGATAGTGATACTCGCCGGTGGAGCGGTCGTAGTGGCCGCCGTTGGCATCTGTTTTCCCGCTGTGTGCCAGCACAGTGGGAGAGAGCAAGAGCAAAAACGCAAGTAAAAATGCAAGCAATCGTTTCCTCAAGGAAACCACCTCCAAGAGGGAACATACCACGAATCTGAAAAAATGTACAGGAAAAGGAGGAAACGCGATGGAGCGAAAGCACACGAAGCGCGCGGCCGTGACGGACGAGGAAGTCGAGGCCGAGATCGCCGAGCTGAAGCAGGACGAGTATGTGAAGCTGGCACAGCGGTACGACCAGTACCGCGCACGGCGGCGGACGTACCTGTACCAGCTGCGGATCAAGCAGCGCAAGGGCATCGAGCTGGCCGCCAGAGGCGTGACGCTGGAAAATCTGGAGGAAATGGGGGATTTCCCGGACTGACGGGAAGGTGAGGACTATGCCACGGGAAAAAGAAGGATTCCGCGAGCAGCTGGAGCGGCTGTGCGAGCTGTTTCCCGAAAGGGAGACGATCTCCATGCCGGAGGCGTGCAAGGTCGTGGGCCTGTGCCGCGACACGCTGCTGCAGGATAAGACATTCCCGGCGAAGAAGCCGGGGAACCGAAGAAACGGAAAAATCGTTGTGCCGCTGGTCGCGCTGGCCAGATGGATGACGTGAAAGGGGAAACGACATGAAGGTATTCGGAGACCCGCGCGCACGGGCAAAGGCGCGCCGCTACATCGTCTGGGGCATCGAGGACGGCATCGTCTGCGCGAGCTTCCTCGGCGGCATCGCGCTGGCCGGGTGGGTGTTCCATGTGATCTTCACGGCGCTGGGGGTGGCATGATGCAACACCTCGGCGATATCACAAAGCTCGACGGCGCTGCCATCGAGCCGGTGTGGTGCGTGACGGGCGGAAGTCCGTGTCAGGACCTGAGCGCCGCGGGCAAGCGTGCCGGTCTCGCAGGTGCGCGAAGCGGCCTGCTTATGGAACAGATCAGAGTGTTAAAGGAGATGAGGGAGCATGACAAACAGCTTGGCTGGGCAGGAGAGCTTATTCGCCCCAGATACATGGTCTGGGAGAACGTCCCCGGAGCGCTCAGCAGCAACAAAGGCCGGGACTTCGCGGCCGTGCTCGAAGAGACGATCCGCATCGTCGAGCCGGAAGCCCCCGGTATTGAAGTGCCTGCAAAAGGCTGGCCTACCTGGGGTGGATACCGGGACGTGGACGGACGATGGAGCGTGGCTTGGCGAGTACACGACGCGCAATACTGGGGAGTGCCCCAGCGTCGCCGTAGAATCGCGCTTGTCGCAGATTTTGGAGGCGACACCGCACACGAAATACTTTGAGCGCGCGGGCGTGTCAGGGGATCTTGCGCCGCGCGGCGAGGCGGGGGAAAGACCTACCGGAAATGCTGAAGCAGGCGCTTCGTATGCAGGCCGCATCAGGGAGGGCTGTGGCGGAGGAGGAATCTGCTATGGAATCTCTGCTTACGAAAGCAACGCCATGAAATCCAGCAATCCGAAAAGCGGTGTGTATGTGGCGGACACCTCGCGCACGCTTGACCTGAACGGCGGAAATCCGGCTTGCAACCAGGGCGGAATCGCGGTGGTACAGCAGGCCTTTGATATGACGCACGCCGGCGATGTGATCCGCGAATGCGGAGAGACCGTGCCGAGCCTGCAAGCGCGAATGGGAACAGGCGGAAATCAAGTGCCGCTGACGTATGGTATCGGGAACGGGCAGGCGAACGAAGCACAGGGGATGGTAACGGAGCGGGCGCAAACGTTGAATACGATGCACGACGCGCAAGCGGTTATGTGTGTATCCCCGGTGCACGCTTTGCGCGCACGCTCCAGCCTTGCCAACCGAGAAGACGCAGAATCCTATATCGTTGCGCGCGACGCGCTGACCGTCCGTCGCCTGACTCCGCTTGAGTGCGAGCGGCTGCAGGGCTTTCCGGACGGATGGACGGACATCGGCGACTACACCGACAGCACCGGCAAGAAGCGCAAGACTTCCGACAGCGCACGGTACAAGGCGCTCGGCAACAGCATCGCGCTGCCGTTCTGGCGCTGGATGTTCGGCCGTATGGCGGCCTATCTGCCGGAGGGAGCGACGCTCGGAAGCCTGTTCGACGGCATCGGAGGTTTTCCGCTGTGCTGGGAATACGTACACGGCACCGGGACGGCGATCTGGGCAAGCGAGATCGAGGAGTTTCCGATCGCCGTGACAAAAAAGAGATTTGGTGGCGAAAATATGATCCATTACACACTGAACATCGAACCGCCGGTTGAACCGCCGGCATACACCTGCCCGCGCTGCCCGGTGTGCGGCGAGGAGGCGGACAGCTACTACAAGGACAAGTGGGGAAACATCGTCGGCTGCCAGGAATGCGTGCAGGAGGTAACATCGTGGGAGACGTGAGCGGCGACATCTACATCCACGGAGGGCTGCCGCAGAGCCGATACTGCAGCACCTGCGCACACTACAGGCCGCTGCAAGATTCGACGCCGACTGCGAGCGCAAGGGTGTGCCTGTACATTTTACAGATGCGCCAGTCACGCGGATGCCCGCCGGGATACGGATGCCCGAAGCACATCACGCCGGAAGCATTCGCCAAAACGCCGCACGGGAGCGAGATCATGCGTATGCGTATGCGCAGCGCAGGCGGCGGCGCAAAGAACAGAGGAAGGAGAAAACGAAGATGATCACGAAGACGACGACCGTCGGCATGACGGACGAGCAATGGCACGCCGAGCGGCGAAAAAGCATCGGCGGCAGCGACGCCGGGACGATCCTCGGGCTGAACAAATACAGCTCGCCCTACGCGCTGTGGGCCGAGAAGACCGGCCGCGTGACACCGGAGGACATCAGCGACCGCGAGGCGGTGCGGCTGGGGCACGACCTGGAGGACTATGTGGCAAAGCGTTTCGCCGAGGCGACCGGAAAGCGGGTGCGGCGGGAAAACCACTTTCTCGTCAACAGTGACTATCCCTTCGCGCACGCGCTGCCGGACCGCATGGTGATCGGCGAGAACGCTGGGCTGGAATGCAAGACAACGTCCAGCTTCGAGATCCCGAAGCAGTGCGCCGAGGGCGAATTTCCGACGGTGTGGTACTGCCAGATCATGCATTACATGATGGTGACGGGCGCACCGGTATGGTATCTCGCGGTGCTGTGCTTCGGGCGGGGATTTTACTGGTTTCGCGTGGAGCGCGACGAGGGCGAAATTTCGGCTCTGGCGGCTGCCGAGCAGGAGTTTTGGGATTATGTGCGGAGCGGGACAGAACCGCCTGTGGACGGAACGGACGCGACAGCGGAGGCGCTGCGCACGCTCTATCCCGACAGCAGGGACGGCGAGACGTGCGACCTCGGCGCGGTGCAGTCAGCCGTGCGCAGCTACACGGCGCTCGGCGAGCAGATCGACGAGCTCAAGCGGCTGCAGGCGGAGCAGGCGGCGACCATCCAGCAGTTTATGGGCACAGCGGAGAAGGGGCTGTGCGGCGATGTGGCAATCACATGGAAGACGCAGCAGCGCAGCACCTTCGACCGCAAAAAGTGGGAGGCGGCGCACGGAGCGATCCCGCGCGAATACTTCAAGACGTCGCAGGCGCGGCCGTTCCGGGTGACGTGCCGATGACGCCGTCGACACCATGCAGGGAGTGCCCTGGCCGGTATCCCGGATGCCACGCGCGCTGTGACCGCTACGCCGCATTCCGGCGCGGGATGGACGCGGCAAATCTGGCACGGCAGCGCGATAACGATATCCTGCGCTACATACGCGAGAACCACGAAAAACGAGAATATGTGAAAAAACAACCATGAGAAAGGGAGACAGAGAAATGGCATATGAAACAAACATGATGAAGATCGACGCCGAGCGGCTGCGCCGGTTTGCTGCGAAGAACGGAGGACTCGCACACATCTCCAGACAGATGGGTTTCGGAGCAAGCTACCTGTCAACGATTATCACCAGACAGAAGATGCGCCAGTCTACGGCGAATCAGCTCAGCGCTATGTACGGCGTGCCGCAGGATTTCTTCCGGTCACGGGAGCCGGAAGAGCAAAATGCGGCCGCGCCGCAGGCGAAACAGATGGGATACGCACTGCGGCTGCAGGCGACGGACAAGCAGGTCTTTCTGCTGCTGGAGCACGATGGCGAGAAGGTCGGCAGCGCATACTCGAAGCGCAAAGACAGCAGCGAGCTGGCGCTGACGCAGGCAATCAGCTACGCGGCACACATGATCTACAAATTCTGCGAGCAGAGAACGCTGCAGGAATCTATGGAGGGTAAGTAAGCATGGAAAAGAATCTGATCCAGAAGCAGCAGACGGCCATGGGCGCGCAGGGCGCAGCCGGTCAAAGCATCAACACCATCTTAAATAGTGTCTTGGACGGCGAAAAAATGCGCGGCCGTTTTCAGGAATTGCTTGGCGCGCGCACGCCGCAGTTCTTGTCGTCAATCGTTTCGCTGGTAAACGCCGACGTGAATCTGCAGAAGGCAATGTATGAAGCGCCGATGACGGTCGTTCAGGCCGCTCTGAAAGCTGCGACCTACGATCTGCCGATTGAACCGTCGCTTGGCTATGCCTATGTGGTGCCGTTCCACAACAGCGTCAAAACCGCGAACGGCAGCTGGCGCAAGCGCTGGGAAGGCGCGTTCATCATCGGCTACAAGGGCATGGAACAACTGTGCCTGCGCACCGGCGCCTATGCTCGCGTGCCGGATGCCGTGGACGTCCGCGAAGGCGAACTGATCCGCTACGACCGTCTGACCGGCGACGCGGAATTCGCGTGGATCGAAGATGAAGACGAACGCGAAAAGCTGCCGGTCATCGGCTATGCCGGATATTTTCGCCTGAAAAACGGCGCGGAAAAGACCATCTACATGACGGTGAAGCAGATTGAAAACCACGAAAAGAAGAACCGCAAGGGCGAATACATGGGCAAGGGCTGGCGCGACGATTTCGACGCAATGGCCCGAAAGACTGTCCTGCGCCGTCTGATCGGCAAGTACGGTCTGATGTCCATTGACTATCGCAACGGCGATGACAGCACAATGCGGCTGGCAGAAGCAGTCGCGGCGGATGAAGCGCCTACGGATATTGGCAGCGACGTAATCGACCTGCCCGATTCCGAAACGGTCGACGCGGAAACGGGCGAGGTGATCGGCGATGCTGAATAAGATCGTGATCATGGGCCGTCTGACGCGCGACCCGGAGATGCGCCAGACAGGGAGCGGGACGCCGGTGACGTCCTTCTCCCTCGCGGTCGAGCGGGACTACAGCGGCAGGGACGGCGGCGAGAAGCAGACGGATTTTATCGACGTGGTGGCATGGCGGCACACGGCGGAGTTCGTCGACAAATACTTCGCCAAGGGCGATATGGCCGCCGTGAGCGGACGCCTGCAGATCCGCGACTGGACGGACAAGGACGGCAACAAGCGCCGCAGCGCCG
>OLYB01001206.1_pt1 | contig 21047 bp, 30 predicted proteins | sample 1674481 | NCBI WGS metagenome assembly OLYB01 (sample SAMEA103958167, study PRJEB25191) | human gut metagenome
CGCTACATAAGCGACATTTGGAATATTTACGATTTTACAACTGTCGAACTACCGATTTTTAGCCATTTTTGTGGTTTTAAAAATAGCAAGCAAGGTCATTGTACACACAATGACCTGAAACGGTTGTACACACAATGACGAAAATGTGTTGTACACACATTTTATTTTTTGAGGGCTTTCGTCCCCAAACCCCTTCGTATTTTTAAATTTATTTTACTTAGATTATGCTCGTGAAAACAATTTGTTTTCTTGTTGATCTATTTATATTTTGATTGTTACCAGATTGATAATCTTTTGAAATTTGGTCTTGTGTACTTTTTTGAGGTGTGCTAAAATGTAAACTGTAAAGGAATGCAAATAAAGTCACAGGAGATATCTTGTGTCTTTTTTTGTTGGTGTTTATATGAATAAAACTCGGCTCAAGAAAACGGAATTGAAATCAATTAGATTACATATTAGATTGTCAGAACAAATTAATAATTATTTAAATTATTGTTCTGATTTTTTTTCTGTTTCAAAATCTTTTTTTATCATAGAAAGAAGTATTTCACCAGTGCTGGTTTGTGTACATGATGAATTCTTAGATGAAATGTATTTCGATGATTTGAAGTCTATGGCATCTGAAGTTAATGATGTTGCTCATGAATTAAACGTCCTTTACAATAAAACACTTGAGACAAATCGCCTGGATCTTGTTTTTAAAGATGTATCATTTTTTGATTATACTAATAAGATTAATTTGATTATTGAAAGTTGGACTTCATTGTTTCATAAATTTATTGAACATGATGTTTTTTCTTATCATATTACGAAAGATGTAATTCCTGATTATGATATTTATTTTGATGAATGTTTAGGATACTCATCAACACGTAATAAAGAATTGCAAATCAGAGTAACTAATTCTTTTTATCAGCTCCTTACAGACGTATCACAATCGTTTGATAAAACAATAAGTCAATATATTTTAGACTGCTGTTTAATGCCTTTATATTTAAGTGTTAGTTCTGTGAATGAAAATAAAGATGTAATGACTGTGTTGAAATCAATTGGAAGAAATTTAAGACAAATAATCTATTCTTTAAATAGAATCAATAAAAGAAATATTGAATGCTCAGGAATTCAATTATTTGATTTAAATACAGATTATTGTAATTTACATATTGTGTCAGAAACGTTATTGAATTCTTGGCGTGATTTCTGTGCAGTACTTAGTGATAATGAGAAAAATACTTTTTATAAATTTATAAAATCTAGAGAACTGCATAGTTGGATCAAAGACGTTGATGATGCAGAGTTAGTTGAATATATAAAAATGTTAAAAAACAGAGAGTACCATATTTAATGGTGGCAGTACTGCCATCTAAGCACATTCTTAAGAGTGTGCTTTTTTTGTTGGACGGAGGAACGACATGGCTACAACAAGAGGATGGGCAATGAAGGGAAATATTGTCAATTTAGTAAATTATATTTTGGATATAGGAAATGGCGAAGAGAAAACTGATGATGGACTTTACGTTTCATGTAACAGTGGAGTTTCACCAATGGCAGAAGCGTTCAAATGGAAAAGAGAGCAGATTACTCATGAAGCTGAATCTGTTGGATATCATTTTCAATTATCGTTGCCAGCAGGAGAAGGTTCTGCGGAAGACTGCATGATGTTGGCTGAGGAATGGATCAATGCTATTTCAGATGGTAAGGCAAACTATATTATTGCTGTTCATACTAATACAAATAATATTCATGCACACATTGCTGCAAATTTTTACTTAAATGATGGAAAGCCGTGGAGAATTTATTGGAAACGTGACCAAAAACGTTTTCGTGAAATTTCTGATCGTATCTGTGTGAAACATGGATTCTCTGTTTTAGAGCAAACTCGAAACAGGAGTCAAACTTATTTCGAGTGGTTAGGTGAACACTCTGATAACAATCGTGATGTCGTCAGAAAAATTATGGATACTGTCATTCCAAAAGTAAAGTCTTATGATGACTTCAAAAATTATATGGAATGCATGGGATTCAAAATTTATGATGATATGAAATCAACAGATGAAAATGTATTCCAATTCACTGCTAACATAAAACTAATTTGTCAGGCAGATGATGGAAGTTACATGGTTCGTATTCCATATGATAAACAATTGGTACGAGTTGAGTCTGATGAATTTGAATGGCTTACGGAAGGAAAGACTGCACGTATCACAATTCCAATTGATAAAGATGTCAAAATATTTGATTCTGATTGGGTGTATAGAGGACTGAAAGATGCTGAAGAACTCAAACAATCGTTTGAAGATAAAACAAAAGGAAAACGTAAAGGATTACGTATTCGTATGCCAGAAAGCAAATACATTGTTCGTACAAATCGTTTAGAACCAAACGAAGATGGATTGGGTTATACACTGGAAGATGTCATGCATCGTATCAACAACAATGGCCGTATTATTAATACACGTGATATCCAAAGTGCTTTGGATAACGAAGATGATTTTGATAAAGTTATGCAAGCACGTAGAGATTTATACGAAAGTGCAAATGTGAAGTTTGATCCAACAACAACATTATTCAAATCAGTTCGTCAGGAATCATATTTTAGATGGAAAGCGAATGAAGTGCAGAAAGCTATGGATAGAATGAATTATAGAAATTTGCTTCAACATGATAGAGAAAACATTGATAAATTGAAGTCAAGACGTTTTGAATTACAAAAACAAATTGATGAAGTCAATCATCTTCTTGCAAATATTGATAACACAGTAGAAATGATGACTGAACAAAAAATTGAAAATGTGATGGATATTTCTGATGATGAACTTGAGACTTTTATTTCTGAGAATCGAAACCCTCTGATTGAAAAAAAGGAAAAGTTAAAAAAGATGATTGGTTTGTATTCAGAGCGTATCAATACAGTTGAAACTCAACAGAGTAAGGATGAGCGTCAACGTGGAGAATATGTGCGGTAATTTTATTTTTTCTATTGTTTTTATTTTTGTTATTTAAATTTCATGTCTTTCGATTCAAACAAGGGTTGCCCTACGGCGTCTCGCTAACGCTTGTCCCTTGTTTTTATCTTCAAGACATGAAGTGAAGAAATTGTAAACGAGGTTGGCATGGCAAGATGTGGCTTTCCTACATGCCTGTAAGTCCAATTGAATGTAGTATCCTGCAAACGAAAGAGATATTACATTATATATCGTGCTAAGCAGTTCGACCGCCTGCGATGCACGACCCAAACGATTTAGACATGTGGTTGTTTATTGGCGTCATTAGTTGCTCACCGGAACTTTTGAAGAAACATTAAACATGAAGTCAATCCAGATATCTGTTAGAACCTGTTCTATGAATCTCCCTTTGGAAACAGAGATAATATAGAAAGTAATACTTTTTCGCCTACAGTTTTAACAGTTAAACAGATATCGAAAATGACCACGGCAGAAAACATGAGCCTGCCACTACATGAGGATACGAGTTCTGTAGGTGCAATTCCTACAATCCTCAAACACATCTTTCCAATATACAAATGCTACATAATGATAAGGAGTAAGTTCCTTCTACGATAAACACGTTTGCGTTTGTACATTGATATGAATCATTTGACTTCATTTAAAATACAAAGGAGGTTTTTCTCCTTTTAAAGACTAAGCCATTTAAGTTGAATGATTCTACTCATGAAGAAAACTGTTAATTGCTTTTCTCTTTTCATAGGTACATATTCTATACATTCAATTCTGTGTTTTCTTCATGAGGTGTTTATGAAGGTACAAGTAATCTCAGGTGCAACTCCTGAAACCTTCAACTTTTAATTTCAAGATGTAGTAACGTGATTCTCTCAGTAGGAGGTGAAACTCCTGCTTTCCAACGTATCCTTTTCATGTTGCTACAAACGTTAGCTGTGACAGGCTATCTTAACATGTGATGGATTGAGATTTTTAAAGAGAATGTCAAAATCTAATTCATCGAATTATTAGTCATGGGACAACGATCCGCAAGCCAGAATCGTCTGGACAGAGCAGAAAACATGAGCCTGCTCATCTTTCTTAGATTGGTATAAATGTATATATACAGATTTATATGAAGGTGGTGATATATTGATCAACTTTGATTATTTTTGTTTACCTGCATTGTATGTTAAAGATAACTCGTCAGATGTTATACATATGGTAGGAACGGATTCGCATGACAGATTATATCTGGATGCGCATGGCAATATTCAATATTCAAATCTACAGAATGGAGGCGGGACGCCTGATGATTATTCTTTCGTCCTTGACGAAGATGGGCACAATCAAAGTAATCTGCCTTTTACAAAAAAAGAACAGGAGTCGTATGGTTTAGATGAGAAAGATGCTTTCTTCACAAATCTTGATATAGATACAATCAATGTACTGTATCAAAAAGAGAAATGTGAAAGCGAGATGAAAATGAAAAATCTGATGAAGTTCCTTAACGGGAGATAAAACGAGTATTAATTAGTTATGATGGCTGATTGTTATGCTGTCAGGAGGGTGAAAATGAAATTAGAAAATATTGATGATGTATTAAAGGAAAATATGTCCAAGTACTGTAGTGTACATTATTTAGCATCATGCATTCTTGATAATGAGGAGTGTTTAAATCTATATAAGACTTGTAAAAATTATGCTGAATTTGAGAGAAAAGTCTTAAGTAAAAAATGTGGTTTGAATGTAATTTATTGTATGGTTTCCTTGTACGGAAAAGACAGGGGAAATCACTGGTATAGGGTACGTGAGTTATTTGGAAATCATTGTTTTAAAACAGCATCAGATGTAGGTAGTCTTCTTGTTGGTAACGAAGAATTTCAAGTGCTCATTCCAAATGGGTATGGTGATGGGACTACACGTGTTGCAGTTTTTAATAAGGCGGATTCTGATCATAGTGTTGCCTCTAGAATTATGTCTGACATGATGGATTCTCATCGTGGACCTTATTTACATGGCAAATTTAATATCTATCCATATGATTGCTGCGATCCGACCGTTGATAAACCTTGCAGAACAATCAAAGGAAATTACTTTACGTATTATTACGATGGATTAGTTGCTTTTGTTGAATATTAAAAGGAGGCGTGCAAGGATGTTTGAATTTATAATGTTGATAATGGGTTTTACAGGTTTGGCATACTTTGGCCAAAAGTTTAAAAATGAGCAGGAGATGCAAAAAGGTTGGAGAAATTCAAAAGAGTCCAGATATCTTTTAACATGCTGCTTAAGACAGCTTGAAGAATATATGCCTGAATAGAGTTGTTTGGATATTATGTTTATGGAATTGACATAAGTGTACTGCTTATGTAGATATTCAAAAAAAGCATCCCTCTCCGTCTTAAAACAACGGAGTCTTGGATGCTTTTTTAGAGTTTTGACAAGGTGGCAGTACTGCCATCTGAAAATATGGAGGATGATAGTTATGGATGAGAACAAAAAGGATAAAAGAAAGAACGTTATTATACTGATACTTGTACTGATTATTGCATTAGGCGGTTTCTTTCTTTTCAACAGAAAGGATGATGATAAACCTCTGGATGTAGATACAGAACAGAGCAGTTATGTTAAGCCGGAAAAGCCTGTGGATCGCAGTAAAAATGTAACTTTGCCAGGTTGGGGTGCATTCAATATTCCTGCCAATACAAAAGAAATTACACAGGGATTTGAATTTCATAATCCAGAAGAGAACTTCTGGTACGTTGATAAAATGTCTGTAGACGGCAAGGAAGTGGAAGATCTTGTTGTAGACAGTGGAAATAAAGTGGAATTGAGCCACTATTTGAAACTGAATGGAATTGATTCTGAAGTAAAGTCTGTCGGAAAGTATGACAAAGACTTGTTTGAAATCACAAAGACCAAGAAAGGAAAATACCAGATCGAGGCAATTGGATATTCTGACAAGGTTCAGACAATCAAGATCAAGACTAAAGATGGTAAGAATCATAAGATTGGTGTTGAATCCAAATCTGACTGTTATTACATGACGTTTGCGTTATATCTAAAAGAAAATGATGAACTTCTGTATCAGTCAGGACTTGTATCTCCAAACAACTACATTCAGAAAATGAAGGTCTCAAGACCGTTGAAAAAAGGTTCATATGATGCCTACATTGTCATTCAGCCTTATCGCTCTGACAAGAAGACAAAGACAAATCAAGGTGTTGTCAATTTAACTCTGAATGTAAAATAACAATCAAATATACATCTATCAGAAGGGTGGCAGTACTGCCATCCTTTTGTGTTATATGAGTTTTTATGCTTGGATGTACACCTTCCTCCTTTCCATGTACATCCAGACATAAGGGCTTATATGTAATAAACCCTTTATATCTCTGTATCTGTGGGTCATAGACACAGTGCAGAAGAAATAATCGCAATTTAATGTTAATTTAGGAGGTAAGACGATTATGAAAAACTTCAAAAACTTATTATTAGCTGGTGCAACCTTTTTAGCTGCTTTAGCAGCTCCAATGAATGTGTTCGCAAAAAATGTAGACCCTGCTGCTGCGGATAGTCAAGAAACAACTTTAAACTACAAAGTAGGTTCTCATTATACTTGGGAAATCCACTCTGACATTGACTTTGGTAAAGACGGTGGAACAAACGCAACTTTAAATGGTACTGTAAAAACTGGTGAACAAAAAGTAAAAGTAACAGAAAATGTTATTGAGGAAGGTAAAAAACTTCACATTACTGCCCACGGCAGTGGAACAGATAACGCATTCACTATCACTAACGGAAGCAATACAGTATTAAATTATGCTGTTAAATCTGGAGATAAAGCTGTCGATGTTGACGGGGATGTATTAGATGTTCTTGCAGGAACAAACACTGGTGAAACAGCTATGGACTTCAAATTAAGTACAACAACAGATACAGCTGAAAAAGCCGGAACATATACTGGTACAATCACTTACGCATCAAGTGTTGTTGATGCTCAGTAATTTAAAGCAGCACGTACAATTGAATATATGAAGAGCAGGCTTCTATGACAGGTCTGTTCCTCTTTTGATTCTTTTATAAAATTGCTGATCCAAGTCAGAAATCAAGATGGCGGTACTGCCACCTTTAGAATATTTCTGGTTTAGATCAATGATTTTTCAGTTTCTTAAGTAAATGGAATGGAGGAGAGAAGATGAAAAAACATTTTGTATTACTGGGGATGATGCTCATACCGATGTTATGGGGTATGAGCATGCCTGTTTATGCGGATGAGGCAACAGTGCCTGTAACCTATGCAGTTTCCGCAAAGATCACGTTGATAAACGGTGATATATCATATGTTATCAAACTGGATGATTGTGGCCGAATCAGTGAACCAGCCCATTACCAGATGGAAGGTTATGAATTTGTCGGATGGATGAATGTGGAAACAGGAAAGATGTGGAATTTCAATGATGTCGTGAGTACAAACATGACATTGAAAGCCGTGTATAGAAAAATAGAAACAGCATCTAGTTCACAAGTACCTTCAACGAGTCAGTCAGGCGATGTAAATACATCTGTAAATGCCGATTCAGGACGTTGGATCCTTATTGGAATACTTGCTTTGACTGAGATGGGTCTTGTTATCTATTTAAAGAATTATGTGGATGGAACACAGCCACATCGAAAGGAGAAATAAGATATGAAACACATATGTTTAAAGACGGGAACTAGGATCTTATCAGGTATCTTAAGTATGTCTATGATGGCAGGAATTTTATCTATGCCCGTCATGGCCAACGAGACGGATACATATAAGCCGGTCAATGATTTAAAATTTACATCGAACATTAAAATGAATACTGAAGTGGAATCAGAGGAAGATGGCAGTACTGCCACCGATAACACAGTTCAAAAAAACAAAAACACTTCAAATGAAGGGACAGATTCATCACAGAATACAGTGGATTCAGATACATCAGAAACGACAGAGAATGCAAGTGGTGAATTAAAATCTGAGATGGCATATTCTTCAGATAAAACTTCTGTAACGCTTCACATGGAATATACAGATTCTACCAAGTCACTAGGATTAACAGAAGATTCGAGTGAGTTCTATAAGGATGTATTTGATAAGAAGCTTCTAGTTCAGAATGAATCTTCTAAAAATATTTTGGATTTTACTGCCAGTTCAAATGGTGTCTACTGCTTTGATGTGGATGTTAAAGATGATAAAGGAACTGTAATCGACACTCAGCAGGTTCGATTCAAGATACTTGATATTGTCGAAGCAGAAAATGAGGAAGTACAGCAAGACGAAAATGCAGTTGCACCTGCATCCGTACAGACAAATTCAACTGTACAGGCTAGTCATGATTCAAAATCTTTAGGAGTCAGCTATACAAGCAATGGCAGTTACACATGGACGATTCCTTCTGAAATCGATTTGAATAAGCAGGACACATTGACTGTATCGGCTACAAAAATTAATGAAGAGGCAAACGCCAGCTTGAAAATCAGTGTCAAATCTGAAAATGGATTCAATATGAAATCCAGCTCAGGACGTATGGGGGCTTATAAGATCACAAAAGATGGAAACCAAATCGTAAACAATTCAATCGTCCTTGAGACTACATCAGCAGGTACTACGACAGCAGATTTGAAGTTTACCGCAAATCCAGCCAACTTTATGACTTCAGGAACTTATAATGACACATTGACATTCAAAGCACAGAATGGATATGCGACAGGTACTGTACTGGAAATCGAAGGAATGAAGTTCATTGTTATGTCTCAGACAGATGATGATACATACATGCTGATTGATGGAGAAAGCCTTGGAAATATTCAGTACCAGCCAAATGTGGATTCTGATGGAAACTACAAAGTTGGAACATATGAAACACCGGATGAGAAGCGTCCTGATGGCCAGTATTCCAACACTTATGAAGGAAGCTATATTGATAACTATCTAGAAAATACATGGTATAAACAGCTTCCTGAGAAGCTACAGAAAGCCATTCAGGCAACGGATATCAAGCAGGTTGCATATAATAATACTTCGTCAAATCCAAAATGGAGATACCTTGATCCAAATGGAGATTCAAGCTACGATTGGTATTATAATGAAGGCACTACAGAGAATCCAAAATGGGTTAGATATGATAAAGCAACCTATCCAGACGATGCACAAGGAGCGTATCCTTTGAACTGTTGGAAGTACAGTGAAAAAGGGTATAACAACACAACTTATAACACAATTTCAAGGCATGTATTTCTGCCAAGTGTTGAGGAAGTATCCAATCTAGTGGATCTAAACAACGCCAAAAAGGTTTACAATTTCTTGAAAGGCACAAATAACTCCTTATCCCACATGTGGTTTAGAGACAGTTATTCTAGCTCGCCTCGCTCTGCAATGCTTCTTTATTACCTCGATCGTTCTATGGACAACTACAATGTTACGTCTACTTGGGTTGGCGTGCGTCCCGCTTTCACGGTCGATTTATCGACCGTCTCTGTGAGCGTGGAGGATTCTGTAAACTACAAATAGGAGGAATCAAGGGCAAGTGCTCAAAACCACGCCTTCATTTCCTCAAGAAATGAAGGCAAACCGACATTTGAAGGTGGCAGTACTGCCATCTTATGAGAAACAAATGTTGGAATGAAAAGGGGAGTATGAGGGGAAACATCCCCTCATGATGGTTTTGAATTATGGCAGAAAAGAAGAATAAATTTCATCTGTTGAGATATGCAGAGTTGTTTGATGATGCACTTGTGTTAGTAAGTACTCATGCACCGAAGAAGTTTCGCAACAATATCGTGCATGACTTGCAGATGACATCGGAAAATATAGTGAAAAGTATATTCTGGGCCAATGAATATCGGCAGTCCGATATTCATGAATGTCTAAAATATACAAAACAGGCAGAAATCAACATCCGCTGGATGACGAGAATACTTGAAAGAGCCAGACGGAGACAATGTATAACGCCTGTAGAGGAATTGGACTTAGGTGGCAAGCTCGCAACTGTAGAGGAATATTTTGCGGGCTGGTCAGATTCAAATATAAAACTAAGTGAAGAGCTTAGAAAAGAAGAACTTAGAAAAAAGAATCTCTAGGTCGGGATGTAGGATAGAAACGCCGGTTCGTTTTTGGGTTTCTTGAGTGTCTGTTGTATGCATGGCTTTTTTATGGTCTAGTGTCTAGCTCGCCTCGCAATGCAATGAATCTGAATTACAACAATCGTTCAATGAACAACAACAATGTAACGAATACTTGGATTGGCGTGCGTCCCGCTTTAGTAAGCATCCGAAATGGATGTGCCAGCAGTCAGAATAAGACGATATGTCGAAAAGACCAGAGCATAACATAAAGGATCCTGTATCCTGCGTAATTGACGCAAATCAGTCATGCACGGATCTTGAGCAGACTACAGCTACTCTAGACCACGTGCGTGATTTTTTATTTATTGAATTGGAGTGAATGAATGTACGTACCTGAACATTTAACTGAAATATTTACGTTTGAAAATCTGCTTAAAGCATTTCGCAGTTCTGCATCGAATCACAGGCATAAAGAGGATGTGCAGGAGTTTTTGAATCATCTGTATCTGAATATCCGAAGAATCGAAAAGATATTTAAAAAAGGTGAATATCCTGAAATTACATACCATAGTTTTGTGGTCAAACAGCCAAAGATGAGAGTTGTATGGGCGACATCATTTGAGATACGTGTGATTCAGCACTGTTTCTGTGATGTTTTTCTGACCCCTTTCTTTGAACAGATATATGTACCTAGAAACTGTGCATGCAGAAAGGAAAAAGGCACAGATTACGCTGCCAACTGTCTGAAAGCCGATTTGAAATATTATTATCGTGAAAAAGGCACGAACAAAGGCTATGTTCTAAAAGCCGACATCCATCATTATTTTCAAAGTATCGACCATGATATATTGAAACGTATGCTCCATCCAATCCTTCCAAATGGAGAAATAAAGGATTTTCTATTCTATATCATAGACAGTTTTGACAAGGGCGGCCTTCCTTTAGGTAATCAGACTAGCCAGTTATTGGCACTGTATTATCTTCATCCAGTGGATGTACTGATTCAGAACAAGTATGGTGTAATGTTTGTCTATGGAGCCTTGTTTTCAAGATACATGGATGATCTAGCGTTGATTGCTGAAGATAAACAAACTTTGATTGATGCATACAAGGATATAGATTTTATCTTAAGGAATGCATTGAATCTATGCTTCAATGAAAAGACGAGTATCCATCCATTAAAGAATGGAATTGGTTTTCTAGGATGGAACTATTATCTTTTAAAGAATGGACGTGTGTTAAAAAAGCGGAAGAAAGATGCAAAGGACAGAGCAAAAAAGAAAGTGAAGCTTGCCATCTATTTATATGATGAGAATATCATTGATGCAAGAAGCTATGGGAATCGTATAACGAGCGTTCTGGCAACTTTGAAAAAAGGAAATGCGGGAGCATTTGAGAGAAACCTGATCCACATGCAGAATACCTGCTCAGACAGGTTTAGAAAGGAAATTTATGATTATTAAATTTGCAGAAGGAATTGAAATCCGTATTGAGAATGTACATATACAAAAATGGTCTGGTGTGAAATCACCTGAAGAAGATCTTTTTCTTGTTAGTATGTATGATGGTTTGTATTATCTATTTGATCTAAACAATAAGATCATCCGAAAATATGATGATTACAACAAACTTCCGGATATTTTAAAGGATATTTGATTTTAAATAATTTTTTTACAGAATGGAGATGATGAAATGTACTTTGATGAAGGCATAAAACTTTATGAATTTAAAAATGATTCACAATTCAACAATCATTTGGATTATCTGATGCGTACAGACAAGGTGCAGAAATGGACCAATGACTATACCTCGAAAAATGAATCATTTACACTTGGCGACCCAACAGATACGGGTATATTCCAATTTAAACTGGATACACGTAAATCGTTAAAAGAGAATTTCTACAATCAGTGGAAACAGGATGTAAATCATCTCTATTTTGCTAGGGTGGAATGCCCTAGAGATGACATTTTTGATTGGAATGCAGATATGCATAAGGAAATGCAGAAAATCGTTCAGGATATGATGCGGAAGCATTACTATCCGATTCTTATCATCGTGCACAACGATCAGCCGAATGAATACTGTCATTTCCATATGGTTCTGGATTATATCAATTCTGATTATTAAATAATCATTGTGGCAGTACTGCCACAATCAAGAAAGGTGGCAGTGTTGCCATCTTTTTGTTTAGCAAAGGAGGTAAGACAATGTGGACTTTTATAGGACTGGTAGTTAGTTTTGGACTTGGCTTTGGCATTGGCAAGCAATACGCCGTAAATAAGGCTGCACAAAAGCCAAGTTTTATATTATACAGCGATGTTGAATGTATGAATGAAGTGGCGTTGAAAGATACACCAGATGGATATGCTGTGATGAACAGGTTTGTTCCATCTGAAGATGATGAAGGTGTTGTAAATACAAGCCCTGTGGAAATGGTATCTACGCCTGATAAGATGTTTGTGGTTCTTGGGCAGGAAGATGGTGTTTACTTTTTACGTGAAACAGATGATTCCTATGGCGTTGGAACACGCCCAAGAAGAGGTATCTTAAAAAGGATTGGTCATTCAATCCGAAGGAATCTTTTCTAGGGAAAGGCGATTTTGGCCCTCGCATCAAGAATGCTCGGGCAGATCTTGCGTCCGTTTCTCGGACGCTTTTTATTTGTTTTTATTTTTCTTTATTTACTTTTATTTTTTCTTATTTGTACTATCGAGTATTTTATCAAAATACAAGGACTGCCCTACGGCGTCTCGCTAACGCTTGTTCCTTGTATTTTTCTAAAATCCTCGATACGAAGAAATTGTAAAGGCGATGAGCTGATACTTGATAAAGTTTCAAGCTTGGCAATAGCAATGGAGGATAACAATATGAATGCTGATGAAATGATGTATGAAGCAGGATTTGAAAAAGTGGAAAAACACTGCAATGAAGTTGAATTAGTGTATCAATGCACTACTGAAAATGAACATTGGAGAGTAATTTTCTTCAAATCGTATGGAACTGAAATTGTGAACTATTCAGTTTCTCATTCTTTTTGGTTTGAAACTCTTGGAGAGTGGAAAGAAATGAATGCGGATGTTGACATGGAACTGCACAAAGCAATCCATCAGGTATTGCTTGAACATGGATGGCTCTAGAATTGAGCCATTCCATTCAGGCATGAAATTAAACATTTATTTTATGAATGCTATTCATAGACAGGAGGATAAATAATGAATGATGTACGTGTAGAAGTAAGCTATAGATTGTCCACAGATTATGAAACACGTTATGTAATCGTGGATGCAATGACAGGACGTGTGGTAGACAGTGCAAAGGGGTTTGGCTACACATCCTATAAAAAAGCATTAGCATGTTACCGTTGGAAACATGAAAAGCTTAGAAAAGGAATGATTTAAATGGAACGTAATGATGTTGAATTGAAGAATCTTCGAAAAGAGAATATGAAGCTTTTAGAAAGGATTCGCTTGCTTGAAAAAGATATTGAGCATTTGAAGCAGGTGAATCAAAGACTTCTGAAAAGAAGGGGAAAGGGTAATGGAAAAGACGGAAAATCAATGGATTAAAGCAGGCTTTATTCCAAAGAATGGAGTTACTGGTGTGCAACGCACTCAACAGTTTGGTAGTAAATACATATATTTTACAGAAGATGAAGTTCGTCCGTTAACTGATGAAGAAAAGCAAAATATGAGATCGAAGGAAAATCTATATAGAAAGCTGATGAGAGCTTATAAGGATTATGAGCAGATTGAATATGAGCGTGTGAAATGCCTTCCTTTCTACTTTGATGAAGATTACTACAAAACGTATTATCTTCCATTCAAGGCAAAAAAAAGGGGAGTAAAGAAGTTGATCCAAAAAGCTTTGAAGAAGAAATCCGTCCCATGTGAGAATCCCAGTCGAATGATTGTACTCGATTTGGAAACGACTGGTCTTTCAAATTACAGAGATGATGTTCTGCAATTGTCTGTAATTGATGGAGATGGAAATGTACTTATCAATTCCTACGTAAAGCCTTATTACAATTCGTTGTGGGAACAGGCTCAGAGAATCAATAACATATCTCCTGATATGGTTGCCGATGCACCAGAGTTACATGAACTGGTTCCTAAATTGAAAGGAATCTATGAAAGTTGTGACACGATTATTGGATACAACATCTTATTGGATTTGGCATTTATAAGCTTTTTAGATTTATCAGGCAAAACTATCATTGATGCGATGGATGAATTTGCACCAATCTATGGTGAGTGGTCGGATTATCATGGAGATTACAAATGGCAGAAACTAACAACTTGTGCCGAGTATTATGGATTCGATTGGAACTCGATCCAAGAGAATGCTCACAACTCACTAGGCGATTGCTATGCAACGCTGTACTGCTATAAATGTATGCATAATAAGCATGAAAGGAGTTCATATGATAAACAGAATTAAATGGTTTTTTAAAAGATTATTTTGTAAGCATGAGTTTACTTGGTGTGTAAAGAATGAGATGTTTCATTCTCTCAGAGGTGAGACTCAGTATCTAGTGTGTTTGAAATGTGGGAAAGTGAAAGATACAAGATTTGTTGAATTTGATTAAAAAGAGGCTTTTATAGGATTGTCCAAATAAAATCGGGAGGAAAATAAAAATGAATAAATATAGAAAAGCATTAAATACAATTAATGATGTACTTATATATTACGTGTTACGTGGTTAAAAATGATATTATTCCACTTCCTAGTGAGGATGAAATATATGATGCAATGGCAGTTCTTAGAAATTTTGCTGATACAGCAGATTCATTTGAGTGGATTCCATTTACCTTTGACGAAGAAGGCGTACTTAATTGTGAGTTGCCTGATATTGGTGAGCGTATACTCGTATCTGATGCAGAATGTATGTATGATGATGAAAGTATTTGGATTGATTCATGGGATTCACCAGATTGCGGTATTTATGAACTGGAAAGTGGTAATGAATTAGATGGCTTAGCGTGGATGCGATTACCTCAACCAAATAATAAGTAATAACCTGACTGATAAAGAATTAAATTAAATCAAAAAAAAGCATACGGAAGAAAATCAGAAAGAATTGTGCAAAACAAATATGAATTGAAATAGAAAAGAGGGGCTATAAATGGAAAACAATGAAAATTATGTTTACTGGAAACTTGAGAAATATCAGTTGAATCTGTTATTGAAACTGGTAAATCAGTTTAAAACAGAAAATGAAAAGGATAATACCTTTAGAAACGCTATGAGGGAGGACCTACTTCTGCTTTTGAGAAGTAGTGAAAATCCTGTGAGTTGGAAACTTGTAAAAGGACAGGTGGACTTCCTATTGAAGTTTTCGAATCAATTAGAAAACGTGGAAAAAGAAAATCAAGAAGCTGCCAGCCTTTTATTGGACGATCTAAGTTTTCTTTTCCAATATTTGGATGCTTTGGAAAATCCAGACCGTGAGGATGAAGATGAGGAGGAAAATGCTTGAGATGAATGAAAAACAGAGATTGGTGATTGGATTGTTTGAAAATCCTAATAATGTAGATGAATTGAACTGCATGATTGATAAAGATGTAGATGTAGCACATCTTTCAGCAATGATGGCAGCTATATTGGACTTTGTGTTCAAAAACGACATAAGTATGGATGATGTATTCAGTGGGGCAGGGCTTGTATTGGAAAATACAATTACTTCTGGTTGTGTAGATAAAAGTCAAATGAACTAAAAGAAAGTAGAGGGGTATTTAAAATGGCTTTAATTGATGTAATGAGTGGAGGAAATTCCTTTAGAAAAATTAGTGTGGATGAGATCCGTCCAAATCGTGAAAACTTCTATGCAAGTATCAGTGAGGATGAAGATCAAAAAGTAGAAGATATGGCTGAATTGATTCAGGAATATGGACAGGATGAAAATGGTGTTGTCTATATGGATGAGTCTGTAGGAGATGGGAAGAAATATACGCTTCTTGCAGGCGAAAGACGTTTCAAGGCTATTAAGCTGAATTATGAAAATGGAATCGGAGATGGACTGTTCCAAGTCAAAGTAGTTGCAAAACCAAAAAATCTAACAGAAGAGTTGATTCGTATCATCATGTATAACGGAATCCGAAACAAATCAAAGGATGTTCGTAAAGCGGAGGTTGATACATTGTGCATGTGTTGGGATGAAATGGATGCTCAGGGTGAAAGACCTCAAGGAAAGAAGCGAGAATGGATTGCAGGAAAGATTGGAATGTCACCAAGACAAGTTCAGGAATATCTTACGGGTGAATTTTCAGAACAGGGAATCGACACGGAGCCACAAGAAGATGGCAGTACTGCCACTTCTAAAAAATCTGAAAAGAAAAAGGGTCTGGAATTGACTTCAGCAGACAAGGATACATTGAATAGTCTACAGGAACATCTTAAAGAATCTACTGGTCGTAAAGTTAAAATCAATCAGAAAGATTGTTCCGTGACATTCTATCCAAACAAGGACGTTGATGCGATGGAAGATTTATATACGATTTTACATGACTTTGGTTTCACAGACCAAGGATACTGGGAATAATAGAAATAAGAGGGGTATTTAAAATGGCAAAAGTAATTTCAATTCTAATGAACAAAGGTGGCGTTTCAAAAACTGAAACGAGTTTAAATTTAGCATATGGATTATCTGTGAAAGGAAAAAAGGTCCTATTGATTGATATGGATCCTTCATCCAATGCCACATCCGTTATCCTTGGGTTGGATAACAATCTGTCAGAACAGGGAGCAAGTCAATATAAGGAACTGTTTGACAAGTACATCAGCGAAGGACAGCCAAGAATCCTTGCATGTTATGAAGCAATGCATGAATATTTGAAACAGACTCCATACAGGTTTGATATCCATGATGTGTTGGAAGACCAGAAACTAGATATCCATCAAGCAATTCAGAAAACACGATTTGAAAACTTGGATTTAATTCCAAGTTCAGTTGCGTTATCTACAACAGATATCAAATTAAAAGGGTCAATCAATCCTTACAATCGTTTAAGACGTGCTATTCAGAAAGTGGAAGATGAATATGATTTTATTCTAGTCGATAACCAGCCATTTGAAAATTCACTGTCTTTCAATTCAATTACTGCATGCTATAAAGAAGGGGATTTGATTATTGCTCCAACAAAAATCAGTTTAGGAGGAATACAGGGAATTGACTCTACCTTGCATACGATTCTTCAATGGATGCAGGAAGTAGAATCTTTACGCTATGATTTCAAGCTGCTGATTACAATGAAGAACCGCAATGGTGTAGACAATAAATGGACAGATATCCTTCATGAAACCTTTGGTGAATACATGTTCGATACAGTGATTCGTTATCAAGGAAAACCAGTTGCCGATGCATCTATGAATCGAAAGATTCTTCTTGAAACTCCAAAGTTTGGTGTTGCTGAGGACTACCAGAATTTTGTGGATGAAGTATTTAGCCTTAGCTAGTCTAATTGTAGGAAGAAGACTTCTGATAGTCTTCTTCGTACATTGGATTGCCAAACAGATGACGGATGTTCTAAAACATATGGATTCAGTCACGATTTAAGATTTGGACATTAGGAGGATATAAGAATGAAAGATTTATTACCAATCGGAAGTGTTGTTACTTTAAAAGAAGGAAAGAAAAAATTGATGATTATTGGTCGCCTTCAGGAGAATATGGATACCAATAAAGTCTATGATTATGCAGGATGTCAATGGCCTGAAGGATATATGGATAAAGATCATTGTTATGTGTTCAATCATGAGGACATTGATTGTTTGTACTATATTGGTTTGCAGGATATTGAGGAATTCAATTACAGATTTGAATTGGATGAAAAATTAAAGGAAATGTAATAATGGCTGATAAGAATGATGTAATTAGAAAAATAAAAAAACTTATGGCACTTGCTGAAGACACATCAGCAAGTGACCAAGAGATACAGCTTGCTATATATCGTGCAAACAAACTTCGCATCAAATATAAGATTGAAGAGATTGATTTATTTGATAAAAAGGGGTCACTTGAAAATGTCGTTAGTATTCAATTAGAGCATACAGGTATTGGATATATTCATTGGGTATTAAATGTATTAGCGAAATATTTTCAATGTGAAACAAGTTATGCAGGAAAAATAAATGGGAATAACGCTAAATTCTATATCGTTGGATTACAATCGGATGTAGATGTATGCGTGACTGTTGCTGAAGGAATGGTTTATTATTTGAATTCTATGTTGAAAGACATTCAAGAGTGCTATGTAGGAGATGTAGATTTCAGAATATTCAAAAAAGACTATTGTAAAGGTTTTGCGAATGGATTAAAGCAGCAACTTGAACAGTCTTTAATAGAAATGAATCTGCAACCTAAATATGAATTGGCAGTAGTTGGAGTTCCTGCTGTCGTTAAAGAATGGGCAAATAAGAATACCACAACCACAAAATCAAAAAGTAGATACGAAACTTGTGTAGGAGCATATAAATTAGGAAATCAACATGGTAGTGAATATGAAGTGGAAAGGACAGATTTACTTGAAAACTAAAGCGATGGCAGTACTGCCACTTAGGAAGGAGTGATGCTAATGTTAGAACATACGATATTTATGTTAAAAAACTTTTATGTTACTGATACATTTGTGTATGGAAGCGGTGTGTGCCTTGTAATAGCTGCGGTGGCAGTTTTGGTGGGGCATGGTATGATTGTTAAATGGATGAATGAGGACAAAAAAGACCTACCAGATAATTTGACGGAAAATGATGATATACAAAGTGAAGGTGAGAAACTTATAAAAAGATGTGAACTTTGGGTTATTATCTCATTAATTGGCTATTGTATATTGGCAATGCTTAATTTTATGATTTTGCCGTATAGTGTTCCTATTTACGATTGGGATGGATTAACTCTTCATAGAATTATGGTCGTGGTAGTTCTTGATGCAATTCTTGTAGCATTTGTAGATATCAGAGATGTTAAAAATCAATTAGCAATGATTATTGGAAAAAACAAAAAGTTATAAAGTTAGATTGAAAAGAAAATAACAGGAGGTGCGTAAAGATGATAGTATTAGAATTGATTGGATTGTTTTTTAGAATTTTGATTTCATTCTTATTTCAAATGATTGGATTATTCTTGAGCTTTTTATTAGGAATCAGTGGTCTAGTTTCTAGAGTGTGGATGCTATTACTCTTTGCGACCGTTTGTTTTCATGCATGTGGTTTGGATCAGGGAACTATTAACATGTTCTCAGATAAATTTGCGTTGATTGCCTATATCGTAATCACAATAATTGTATTGTTTGCACAGACGATTTTAGGATGGTTGGTCAGCTTGTGCTTTTGTATATCCGAGTATGCTATGATGTTTTAAAATAAAGATGACTGCATCATAATTTCTTCAATTATTTATAACCTTGTGTGTAGAAGGTTGTATAATAAATTTGTGATAGAAAGCGTGTGCAAAACTGAAAAAATATCTTGTGTACTTTTTTGAGGTGTGCTAAAATGTAAACTGTAAAAGAATACATGAATAGCAAGACACTTCAAATCAAGTATGAAGTGCCTTTTCTATTTAGCTGTTTCATAGAAAAAAAGGAGACGAAAAAATGACAAATGAAGACGTTTTGAATCTTGTTGCAGAAAATCTACCAATGGATCTAAATGTGATTGAACTATACAATATCAGCACATTATCCAATGGAGCTGTTACAGTAGATGTAACATATCCAATGGAGGATGATGATTTTACCGAGACACTTTGTTTCAATAACAATCTAAATGTACAGGATATCTTGATTCATCTTGAAGAAAGAGTCAGAACTAAATATTCTGCTTTGAATAAGGATGAAATGGTCAAAGAAAATTTAGATAAATTCTTTAAAATGATAAATAAATTATTACAGGCATAAGAGTCTGTATCATAAATGGGCGTGTGGCATTGAATACAGCCAAGCATTCATGTAAGTCCACCCCCTCTTATTTGAATGGTGGCAGTACTGCCATCTAGGAGGTTAATATGTTAAATACAATTGCAGTATCAGGAAAATTAGGTTATGACCTTGAACTAAAAAAAGATAAAAATGGAAAACCATATATCCGTAGTTCAATCATGGTATCTAGAAACTATAAAGGAGAAGACGGATATTATTTGAAAGACTATATCGGTTTCGTTGCGATGGGACAGAACGCTGAATACTTATCAAAGTATGCTCAAAAAGGTGATCGCATTGAAATTAAAGGACGTATGCAGTCTTATGCACAGACTTTCTGGGAATATTATGAAGAAGATTGCTTCCCTAAAAAAAGGGAGAAAAAAATCTATAAGGCAGAGATCCTTGTAGAAGAAGTTGAAGTTGTTGCAAAAGCAGAACAAAAGGAAGATGGCAGTACTGCCACGCATAAGTATACAGAAGAAGAACTCAAAGAAAAACTAAAGGCTTACAAAGCCACGAAAGAAACACATCCAGATTTAGTTTTTTAATGATGAATTCTAATTGGTGCAAAATAGATAAAGGAATATTGGAACGAAAAATATTGGTTCCAGAGGGGGTTATATAATGAAAACAAACAAAATCTTAATGGCAGGGGCATTAGCTCTTAGTATGGTTTTATCTGGTGGCATGTTGACTGGATGTTCTAATTCTTCAAACACAAAAGATACAAAGACATCCGAAGTCACTAAGAAAAAAGAAGTAAAATCAATTGGTCAAAAAACCAAGGATTCAAAATCTTTGAAGATTACAAACAGCACTGGTAAGAAAATCACTGTATTTGAAACAAAATCAAGTTCAGAAGAAAACTTCAGTGATAACTTGTTGGAAGATGGAGACGCTGTAAAAAACAAAGAAGAACGTACTTTGTATTACACTGTCAAAGAAAATGACAAGTTGGATGTAAAAGTAGGGTTACAGGATCAGGACAAAACATTCGTATTCAAGGATGTAGATACTACGGATACAAAGAAAGTTGATGTTTCTTTAAAAGAAGATAAGGTCAATCTGGATGTAACAAAAAAAGATGGCAGTA
>OLYB01001213.1_pt1 | contig 20992 bp, 19 predicted proteins | sample 1674481 | NCBI WGS metagenome assembly OLYB01 (sample SAMEA103958167, study PRJEB25191) | human gut metagenome
GATCTACACGCTCGAGCAGCTCACAGATGCGCTGCTCGCCGTCGGGAAGGAGGCGGGCGTATGCTGAAAGACGTCACCCTCGGTCAGTTTTTCCCCGGCACGAGCATCGTGCACCGGCTCGACCCGCGCTGCAAGCTGCTGATGACGGTCGTCTATATCGCGGCGCTGTTCACGGCCGAGAACTATGTGTCCTACGCCGCCATGCTCGTCGTCACGGGCGTGTGCATCGCGCTCTCGCGCATCCCGCTCAAGGTCATCCTCCGCGGTCTCAAGCCGCTGTGGATCATCATTGCGCTCACGGCCGTGCTCAATATGTTCTTCACTCCCGGCCGGGAGCTCGTGTCCTTCTGGAAGATCACGATCACCTATGAGGGTCTCGTGCGCGCCGTGTTCATGGTGCTGCGCATCACGATGCTCATCGCGGGCACGTTCCTGCTGACTTATACCACATCGCCCATCGCCCTCACGGACGCGATGGAGATCCTCTTCGGACCGCTCAAAAAGCTCAAAGTGCCCGTGCACGAGATGAGCATGATGATGTCCATGGCGCTGCGCTTTATCCCAACGCTCATCGAGGAGACGGACAAGATCATGTCCGCGCAGAAAGCGCGCGGCGCGGATTTTGAGACCGGAAACCTCATCCAGCGCGCCAAAGCGCTGCTGCCGCTGCTCGTGCCGCTGTTCGTGTCGGCGTTCCGCCGCGCGGACGAGCTGGCCGTGGCCATGGAGTGCCGCTGCTATCACGGCGATCAGGGGCGCACGCGCATGAAGCAGCTTGAGTGGCGCATGCGCGATACGCTCGCCCTGCTCTGGGGCGCGCTCGTGCTCGCCGGCATGATCGTGCTCTCGAGGTTCGGGCTGTGAGGCGCAACATCGCCCTGCGCCTGCAGTATGACGGCACGGCCTATCACGGCTGGCAGGTGCAGAAGACGGATGTCACCGTCGCCGAAACGCTTGAGCGCGCGCTCACGAAGGTCTGCGGCGAGCCGATCAAGGTCGTCGGCTGCGGCCGCACGGACGCGGGCGTGCACGCTAAGCGCTACTGTGCCAATTTCCGCACCGACTGCACGATCCCGATCGACCGTGTACCGCTCGCGGTCAATGCCCGCCTCCCGGCGGACATCGCCGTGGTCGACGCTGTCGCCGCGCCGGAGGACTTTAACGCCATCGGCTCGTGCATTCAGAAAGAGTACGTCTATCAGATCTATAATTCCCGCATCCGCGATGCATTTTTGCAGCATCGCGTCTGCTTTTATCCTCAGCCGCTGGACTTTGCGCGGCTCGAGCGCGCCGGCCGCGCCTTTGAGGGCACGCACGACTTTGCCGCCGTGCGCTCCGTCGGCACCGAGACGCGCACGACCGTGCGCACGGTGCACTGGTGCCGTGCCGAGCGTGACGGGGCGATGATCTCCATCGCCGTGTGCGCCGACGGCTTTTTGTACAACATGGTGCGTGCCATCGTCGGCACGATGGTCTATGCGTCCTACGGCAAGATCGAGCCGGAGGATATCCCGGCGCTGCTGGCCACGCGCGACCGGCGGCTCACCGGACCGACCATGCCCCCGCAGGGGCTGTATCTCAACCGCGTGTGGTACGACGGCGTCGTCGGCGATATGATGAATCAGGCCTGACGCCGCGTCCGCCGTGCGCGGACAGGGGAGGAATGTCCATGAACGACCGTGCAAAACCAAATCCCAGACTGCGTCAGGCGCTCATCGTCGCGGTGTGCGTGCTGGCCGTGCTGCTGTTTTTGTATCTGCTGCTGCGCGACCGGCCCGGCTCGGCGAACGACTATCTGGACGACAGCGCGCCCTATACCTTTGACTCCAGCGCCAACCGCACCTTCCGCACGGTGGACAGCCGCCTTGCGGTCGTATCCTCCAGCGGCCTGCAGCTGCTCGATGACAGCGGCAAGACCGTCCTGCACGAGATTTTCACGCTCGAGCAGCCGGGTATCTCCGTCGGCGGTGAGCGCGTGTGCGCCTATGACATCGGCGGCACGACGCTGTGCGTGGCGGATTTCAAGGGCAACAAGACCGATATCACCCCGTCCGGCGAGATCATCAGCGCCGATCTGAGTGAGAGCGGCTATCTCGCCGTCTGCACGGAGGCCGCGGGCTATAAGGGCGCCGTCACGGTGTATGACGCCTCCGGCAAGGCCGTCTACGTCTGGTATTCCGGCACGGGCTACCTCGTGCGCGCCGCCGTGAGTCCGGACGGGAAGTATCTCGCCGCGCTCTGCCTGCAGGACACCGGCAGCGCCGTGCACACCTTCACCCTCACGAGCGCCGACGAGCGCGGCAGCACCGTGTGCGCCGATGAGCTCTTTGCCGACCTCTTCTGGCGCGGCGGCAGGATCTGCTGCGTGTCGCAGTCGCGTCTCGCGTTTTTTGACGACAGCGCCAAGCTCGCCGACGAGTATCCGTTCGGCGACCTGTATCTGTACGACTACGCCGCCGAGGGCGACGGGTTTGTCACCCTTGCGCTCAGCCGCTACCGCTCGGGCAGCGCGGCACAGCTTGTCACGGTCAATTCCGGCGGCAATGTCCTCGGCGAGTGCACACCCACCGGCAGCGTCACGAGTCTGTCTGTCAACGGCAAGCAGGTGCTCGTGCAGTACAGTGACCGGCTCACGCTCTATAACCAGCAGCTTGATGAGATCAAGTCCGTCGAGCAGAATCTGCTCGGCGTCCGCCGCTCGGTGCTGCTGCGCCGGGGTGCGGCGCTGCTCGTGAGCGGCTCGAGCGCCGCGGTGCTCGCCTTCTGACCCCCGCAGCTTAGAGAGAAAGAACAGGGATACGCCTATGAAGATCGTCTTGACAGTGGTGCTCGCCGCCATCATTCTGGCCGCCGTCTGGAGCGGCTACCGCCGCGGCCTGATCCTCAGCGCCGCGCAGCTTGCCGCCATCGTCGTCGCGTTTTACGGCGCGGCGCTGCTCGCGGGTCAGTTTTCCGACCGCCTCCTGCCGGTGGCGGAGCCGTTTGCCGGCGGATATTTTGAGGGACAGCTCGACGTTGTCGCAGCCGGTCTCCCGGATAACGACGCCGGCCTCTCGGGGGAGGACTGGGTGGCCGCGCACCCCGACACCGCGCAGGAATACGCTGAGCAGTGCTTCGCCGCCGCCGGTGTTTCCGGCCGGGCGGGGCAGCGCATGGCGCGGCAGGCGCTCGCGCTGCGCGACGCGCAGGAGCTTTCTCTGCGCACGGCCATGACGCAGCTTTACTGTGCGCGGTTGTGCTACGTGCTCGTCACGGCGGTCGGCTTTCTGCTTTTGATGCTGATCCTTTCCGCGATCGGAAATTTACCGAATCTCACCTTCCGCATCCCGAACCGGGAGCGGCTCAACGACTTTGGCGGCGCTGCCATCGGCGCGGTCAACGGCGTGTGCTTTGGCATCCTGCTGTGCTGGGCATTGCAGTTTGCCGGGCCCGTCATCGGCTGCGACACGCTTGCGCACACCGCTCTGGCAAAAGCGCTGCAGGTCATCGACGTGCTCACGCTCGGCGCGAGCGTGTGACCTGCGCGCACGGAATCTATCGAACAGGAGAACCAGTCTATGCAGCCTACACTCTGCTCCCGCTGCAAGAAAAATGTAGCGGTGATCTTTATCACACGAATCGAAAACGGCGAGTCCCACAATGAGGGACTGTGCCTGCGCTGCGCGCGCGAGCTGCACATCAAGCCCGTCGATGAGATGATGGAGAAGCTCGGCATCTCGGATGCCGACCTCGACAACCTCACCGGCGACGTGGCGGAGATGCTCGGCAGCATGGGTATGCTCGGCGGCGACGCGGACGCGGACTCCGACGCCCCCGACACCGACGCGGACGAGGACGACGGCAAGACCGCGACGTTCCCGTTTTTGAACCGCCTCTTTAACCAGAACCCGCCCTCTGCGCCCGACGCGGAGACGCCGGAGCAGCCGCGGCAGGATGCCGCCGCTGCCGACAAGCGCGGCAGCGCGCCGCGCAAGCTGAAGTTTCTCACGAACTACTGCATCGATCTCACGCAGCGCGCCCGTGACGGCAAGCTTGACGCCATGATCGGCAGGGCAGAGGAGCTTGAGCGCGTCATCCAGATCCTCAACCGCCGCCAGAAGAATAACCCCTGCCTCATCGGCGAGCCGGGCGTCGGCAAGACGGCCATTGCCGAGGGGCTTGCCCAGCGCATCGCCGAGGGCAATGTGCCGTATAAGCTGCGCGACAAGCAGGTCTACCTGCTCGACCTCACGGCGCTCGTGGCGGGCACGCAGTTTCGCGGTCAGTTCGAGAGCCGCATGAAGGGGCTCATCGAGGAGATCCGCCGTGTCGGCAACATCATCCTCGTCATTGACGAGGTGCACAACATCGTCGGCGCGGGCGACGCCGAGGGCAGCATGAACGCCGCCAACATCCTCAAGCCCGCCCTCTCGCGCGGTGAGATCCAGGTCATCGGCGCGACGACGTTTGCCGAGTACCGCAAGCACATCGAAAAAGACGCGGCGCTCGAGCGCCGCTTCCAGCCCGTCACGGTGGCCGAGCCGAGCATTGACGACAGTGTCGAGATCCTCAAGGGTGTGCGCCGCTATTATGAGGACTTTCACGGCGTCGTCATCCCGGACGCCATGTGCCGCCTTGCCGTCGTGCTCAGCGAGCGCTACATCACCGACCGCTTCCTGCCCGACAAGGCCATCGACCTCGTTGACGAGGCCTGCTCGGACGTGAACCTGAAAAACGCCGACCTCATCCGTGCCGACGAGGTCGAAAAGGAGATCGGCGACTATGCGCGCGAGCGCGAGCTGCTGGCCTCCGCGCCGCCGAAGAGCGGCGACGCGTATGACGATCAGGAGCTTGACCGCCGCTATGCGCGCATCGCCGAGCTGCGCAGCCGCGAGATGCAGCTGCAGACCGAGCTTGACGCGCTGCGTGCCAAGGGTCGCCCGGAGCTCACGGCGGATAACCTCGCGCGCATCATCGAGCTCTGGACGAAGATCCCGGCCGCGAGCATCCGCGCCGATGAGTTTGAGCAGCTCGCCGGTCTCGGCGACCGGCTGCGCGCGCACATCATCGGGCAGGACACGGCGATCGATACCGTCTGCGCCGCCATCCGCCGCAATCGCGTCGGTCTGCAGGCCAAGCGCAAGCCCGTGAGCTTCCTGTTCGTCGGCGGCACCGGCGTCGGCAAGACGGAGCTTGTCAAGCGCCTCGCCGACGAGCTGTTCCACGCGCCCGAGTCGCTCATCCGGCTGGATATGTCGGAGTTTATGGAGAAGTTTTCCGTCTCGCGCATGATCGGCTCGCCCCCGGGCTATGTCGGCTATGACGAGGCTGGTCAGCTCACGGAGAAGATCCGCCGCCGGCCGTACTCCGTCGTCCTCTTCGATGAGATCGAAAAGGCGCACCCGGACGTCATGAACCTGCTGCTGCAGATTCTGGACGACGGCCGCATCACGGACGCGCAGGGGCGCACCGTGAACTTTGAGAACACCGTCATCATCCTGACCACGAACGCCGGCAGCAACACGCGCACCGGCACGCTCGGCTTCGGCCTGAGCGCGGACGATCAGAGCCGCGAGCGTGCGCAGCGCGCCCTCAATGAGTTCCTGCGGCCGGAGTTTCTCAACCGCCTCGACGAGATCGTCTACTTCAACCACCTCACGGAGGAAAACTTCCGTGCCATCGCATCCCTCATGCTCGGCGAGGTGCGCACCGCCATGGCCGAGCGCGGCATGACCCTGCACTGGACGCCTGCCGTCGTGGACTATCTGGTCGCCAAGGGCTACAGCGAGACGTATGGCGCGCGCAACCTGCGCCGCACCATCCAGCGCGACGTGGAGGATGCCATCGCCTCTGCCGTCGTCGCGCAGCGCAAGGCCGCCGGAGACGTCGCCATCGACGCGCAGAACGACCGCATCGTTGTCACCATCGACGGTAAGGAGGTAACTGCATGAACCGTTTCGAGATCATTCAGGGCGACATCACGAAGTCTGATGTCGACGCCATCGTCAACGCCGCCAACTGCTCGCTGCTCGGCGGCGGCGGGGTAGACGGCGCCATCCACATGGCCGCCGGGACCGGCCTGCTCAATGAGTGCCGCGGTCTTAACGGCTGCCGTACCGGCGAGGCGAAGATCACCCGCGGCTATCGTCTGCCGGCGCGCCACGTCATCCACACGCCCGGTCCGCGCTGGCGCGACGGGCAGCACGGCGAGCCGGAGCTGCTGGCCAATTGCTACCGCAACAGCCTGCGCCTTGCGAGCGAAAACGACTGTCATACAGTCGATTTCCCGTCCATCAGCACGGGCGTCTACCGCTTCCCGCTCGATCAGGCGGCACAGATCGCCGTGCGCGAGATCACGCGCTATCTTGCCGACCATCCCGAAATGACGCGCGTGCGCATGGTCTGCTTTGACAGCCGCACCTACGCCGCATACGCCGCCGCGCTGGCCGCGCAGGAATGCGCCGGCTGACGCTCACCGTCACGCCGGAGCAGGCAGGCCGCACGGTCAAGAGCCTGCTCCGGCGTGAGCTGCATATGGCCGACGGTGCGATCGCCCGCGTCAAGACCGTGCCGGACGGCATCTGCCGAAACGGTGTGCACGCCCGCACCGTTGACCGCGTCGCTGCAGGGGACGTGCTCACCGTGCGCATCGATGATAAGCGCTCCGGCGGCAAGTTCACGCCCGTGGCCGTGCCGCTGGACATTTTGTATGAAGATGCCGATCTGCTCGCGCTCAACAAGCCTGCGGGTATGGCCGTGCACGGCGGATATGACCGCGGTGAGCCCACGGTCGCCAATGCCCTGGCCGCCTATCTCGGACCGGACGCTGTGTTTCACCCCGTCAACCGGCTCGACCGCGGCACGTCGGGCGTCATGCTCGTCGCCCGCAGCGGATACGTGCACGACCGGCTGCGCCGCGTGCTGCACAGCGGCGATTTCCGGCGCACCTATCTCGCCGTCGCCTGCGGCACGGGGCTGCCGCCGCGCGGCACGATCGACCTGCCTATCGCCCGCGCGGACGACGGTTCGACCCGGCGCATCCCTGCGCCCGGCGGTCAGCCGTCCGTCACGGACTATACCGTCCTCGCCGAGCGGGACGGGTATACGCTCCTGCGTGTCGCGCCGCGCACCGGGCGCACGCATCAGATCCGCGTGCACTTTGCCGCCCTCGGCCATCCGCTGCTCGGCGACGCGCTCTACGGCGGCGAAATGTCCCGGCTCGCGCGCCCCGCGCTGCACTCCGCCGCGGCCGACTTTACGCAGCCCGTCACCGGGCAGAGCCTGCATATTACCGCGCCGGTCCCGGATGATCTGCGCGCGTTTGATTTTGAGAGGTACTTATGAAGAAACGCTCCATCACGATCCTGTATAATTCGCCCGTCATCCTCACATTTGCGCTGCTGAGCCTGCTCGCGCTCGGCCTCGGCAAGCTCACCGACGGCTGGACGACGCAAAACCTTTTTTGCGTCTACCGCTCGTCGCTGACGGATTGGCTGACCTACCCGCGCTTTTTCCTGCATGTGCTCGGCCATCCGGACTTCGCCGCCTATTGCAGCAACATCGTGATCCTGCTCGTCGTCGGCCCGATGGCGGAGGAGCGCTTCGGCGGCAAGCGCATCCTGCTTGCCATCGCGCTCACGGCACTCGTGACGGGGCTGGTGCTCTGGTTCTTTTTCCCGAACGGCGCGCTCATGGGCGCTTCCGGCGTCGTGTTCATGCTCATCGTGCTCGCGTCGTTCGCCGGCATGCGCACCGGCACCATCCCGCTCACGCTCATCCTCGTGCTCATCCTCTACCTCGGCGGTGAGATCTTTCAGGCCGTCACCGGCTCTGCCGGTCTCGCGCAGCTCACGCACATCGCAGGCGGCGTGCTCGGTATGATCTTCGGCTTCACGTGGAGCCGCGGAAAGCGCGGTGGACGATGAAACTGCTCGTCAGTGCGTGTCTGCTCGGCGTTGCCTGCCGGTATGACGGCGCGTCCAAGGGCCTTCCTGACAGCGTTTTGCGCGAACTGATGGCGCGCCATACGCTTGTACCCGTCTGCCCGGAGCAGCTCGGCGGACTGCCGACGCCGCGCGACGCGTCCGAGCGGCAGGGCAGCCGCGTCGTCATGCGTTCCGGCCGGGACGTTACAGACGCCTATGCGCGCGGCGCGCAGCAGGCGCTCGCCCTTGCGCAGCGCTTCGGCTGCACGGCCGCCCTGCTCAAGCAGCGCAGCCCCTCGTGCGGCCACGGGGAGATCTATGACGGCACGTTTACCGGCACGCGCGTTGCCGGCGACGGCGTCACCGCAGCGCTCCTCGGCGCGCACGGCATCCGCGTCTATGGGGAGGACGACATCGCGGAGCTCTTGAACGAATAATTATGTAAACCAAAAGTCCGAAAACAGAATCCTTTTCCGGCAGTCTTAAGCGCAGCCTTTCGCGGCTGCGCTGCTTTTTTTGCGCCGATGGCACAAAAGACTTAAATAATTTGAAATCTCTGCGAAAACCGTTGAAAAATCACAGCCTTCCGTTATAATGAAAACAGTCGAAATCCGCAGAAAACAATGGAGGAGAAAACCATGCGCAAACGCTTTTTGTCCCTGCTGCTCGTGCTTGTCTGCGTGCTGACGCTGGCCGCCGCGCCGGTCGCCGCTGCAGAACCGGACGCTGTGCAGTCCCCGACATCTACGACAGAGCCTGCCGTCCCCACGACGGAGCCGACAGCCCCGGTCGAACCCAGCACCGAACCCAGCCCGGAGCCCAGCCCCGAGCCTACACCTACCGGCCCCTGGTATCAGGCGGCGATGGATTTTGCCTGTGCGCACGGCATCCTGCTCGGTGACGAGCACGGTGATCTGCTGCCGATGGGCAATGCCTCGCGCGCGCAGATGGCCGCCATGCTCGTGCGCGTGTTCGGCTGCACGGCAGGGAAGGACATTGCGTTCTTTTCCGATGTGAACCGGGATGCCTGGTACTATCCGGAGCTGAGCACCGCCGTCCAGATGAATATCCTCAGCGGCTACGGTGACGGCACGATCGGCCCGAACCGCAGCATCACGCGCCAGGAGGCGATGTCCGTCTTCGCGCGCGCCTTTGCAGTCTCTGACGGCACGGCTGCAGACCTTCAGTCTTTCCCGGACGCCTCCGGTGTCAGCGGCTGGGCGGTCGCCTCCGTGGCCGGTCTGGTCAGGGCCGGCATTGTCAACGGCGATGATACCGGCCACCTGAACCCAACGGCCAGCATCACCCGCGCCGAGATCGCACAGATGCTCTATGAGCTCGGCCTGCAGTTTTGCAGCGATGCCGACGCACTGCCCGATTCCGGCCGCGTGATCTATACCGGCGCTGCGCCCCTGACGGCGGACGCCTTTACCGGCACGCTCTACCTCGGCGGTGCCGCCGGGCGCGATCTCGGCGCTCTGAACATCACCGGTACGCTGGTCGTGCGCACCGATCCGAACGGCACGGTCACCGTCGGCGGCGCGGTCGATGCGCTCACCGTTGCAGCCGAGGGCACGACGGTCGCGGGCAGCGGCCATGCCGGCCTTGTGCGCGTGCTTATGCGCGGCTGCACGGTCACGCTCGCAGCCGATAAGACCAGTCAGGAATATGACATCATGCTTCAGGGTGTCGGCACGGTCGTGACCGATCCCGTGCCCGCGCTCTCGCCGGAGTGCCGCGCCATCGACCTGTACGTGACCTATCGCTATTTCCCCGCGGAATACAAAGCCGCCCCCGGCAAGGCGACGCTCGTCTGGTATGTTGACGGCGTGCAGCAGCCGACGCGCAGCTACACGCTCGACGGCAGTTCCATTACGCCGGGCTTCCACATTGCCGAGTCGGTCTGGAAGCGCGATATGCCCACGCAGCACACGGTGGAGATCCTGTTCTTGTGCGGCACGGATGCGATCCGCACGACGTTTGTCGTCCCGGTCAACAACTATTCGGACGCGGAGTATCAAAGCCTGCAGAGCGCGCAGTACCCGTATCAGCTCGAGGTCGTGCGCAACCAGTGCACGGTGCTGGTCTATGGTCTGGATAAGAGCGGAGAATACTCCATCCTCCATCACGCCTTCGTCTGCGGCCCCGGCCAGACCACGCCGATCGGCACGTTCCGCACGCCGTTCAAGGCGGCCTGGCATCCGCTGCAGGGCTGCTGGGGGCAGTACTGCACGCAGATCGTCGGCAACTATCTCTTCCACTCCTCGCCGTATAACAGCCCGAACAAGAATGACCTGTCCTACCGGCTGTATAACCAGCTTGGCACGGTCTGCTCGCACGGCTGCGTGCGCCTGACGGTGGCGGATGCGAAGTGGATCTATGACAATTGCCCGCTCGGTACGACGGTGAAGATCTACAATGCCTCGTCCCTGCCCGTGCCGAAGCCGTCGGCTCCGTGGCTGGACATCACGAGCCCGAACCGCGGCTGGGATCCGACCGATCCCGACCCGGCGAACCCGTGGAGACAATAAAACGATTCCCCGGAGCGATCAGCTCCGGGGAATTTCTGTTCAGGTCTCAAAGCGGACGATCGTGCACAGCGTGTCCGCACTGTACAGACACACAAACGCGCCGTCGTCTGCGGCGGTATACTTGAGCGTGACGGTCTTCGTGTCCTTGACCGCCTTCGGATAGACGATGCGAAAGCCGCAAAATGCGTCGCAGCGCATGGTTTCCGGCAGCGCCTCAAGCGCGAACTCGAGATATCTCGTGTTGTGCACATGGCCGTTAAAATCGATGTCGCAGCGTCGCAGCGGCAGCACCGTCTGCGTGTCAAAAACATCGGGCGCGCGCAGCCGCGGCGCAGTGTCGGGGAAGACGCTGCGTGCCTCCGGCCGGTAGGACGCGAAGCGTTCGCGGTCGATGCGCACGATCTTTTCCGTGCGCAGGTCGAACAGGATCAGCCGTGATTCGGCGCGCACGAGCTCCGTTCCGCTCGTGTCCGTGATCGTGTAATCTCGGAAAACGCGTCCCACGGGGGCATTGTCGCGCACCCAAGTCGCGACCTGCAGGGGGGCTTTGCTCTGTGGCCGGCGCACGATCTCGACGCGCCAGTCGGTCAGCACCCATGTGATGCCGCGGCGGCTGCCGTCGATCACATCGTCGCCGGAGGAATCGGAGTGGCGGCTTGCGGTGTTTTCCAGAATGCGCAGGATCGCCTCATAGGCGAGCTTGCCGTCGCGGTCAAAATCGGCGACGCCGGGGCAGTAGGTCTCGGTGTAAAACATGGCGCACCTCCCTCAGACTTCCGGAAGACAGCCGTTTGCGAACATCCAGCTGTATGCCAGCGCCCACGAGCCGAACAGGTCCGTCTCGTGCAGGGCGCGCACCTGTGCGCGCGTGTACCAGCCGGATTCGATCTCCTCCATGGGGTCGCTGCTCGGGCGGAACGTCCCCTCGGCGATGCCGAACAGGCACACCGTGCGCTCGTCGCCGATGCCGACCGTGCACGCCGCCGGCGGCAGCACGTGCGTGATGGCGACCAGCCGCAGCCCCGTCTCCTCGCCCAGCTCGCGGCGCGCGGCCTCCTCGGGCGTTTCGCCCGGCTCGATGAGCCCGCCGGGCAGCCCGTAGATGCGTTGGCCGAGCTCCATGCGAAACTCGTGGTTGAGCGCCATGCGTTCGCGCTTTGCGTCTGTGAGCACCATGACGACCGCGTCTGTGCGGTGCTGCTGCAGGTGCGCGAGCGAGTCGATGTTCCGGTCACGGCTGACCATCTCATAGGTGCGCGGGCAGCCGGTGCGGTCAATATAATGCAGGTCATAGCGGTGCAGGTATGCGCCACCGTCTTTTTTTTCAATGTCAACGAATTGCATGGGCTTCTCCTCTTTGCAGGTGATAGTCTAGCATACCACGTTTTGCGCCGCCCGACAACAAAAAAGATCAGAGCGGCACCGGAAGCAGCGGCTGCTCTGATCTTTTTTGGAGGAAGAAAGAAGGGGCATCTCTGACGCGAACGGTCATCACGTCCCAATGACTGTAGCACAGCTTTCTTAAAATATTGTGAGAGATCAGCCGCTTTCCGGCATGTCCACAATGCCGTGCGCGAGCTTGAGCTGCAAAATACGCAGCACGCTCTCATCGAGTGCCGCGCGCGAGAGCGTCCCGTCGGCGAGCGCCTTTTCGATGGCCGCGACCGTGCCGGGTACGTCGCTGATCTCGAGCAGCATATCGTTTCCGGCGGCGAGCGCAAGCACGGCCTTTTCTCCGTCTGTGTACTGCGCGAGTGCCTGCATCTGCAGCCCGTCCGTGACGATCACGCCGCGAAAGCCGAGGTCGTAGCGCAGCAGATTCGTGACGATCTTGCGCGACACAGAGGCGGGCACATCGTCCATCGTCGGCACGGTCAGATGCCCGACCATGACCATGTCCGCTCTGGCGGCGATGCCGGACATGAACGGCTTGAGATCCTCCTGCCGCAGCTGCGGCAGCGTCTTGTCGACCGTGGCGGCGCCGTCATGTGAGTCGGTTTTTGTGCTCCCATGGCCGGGGAAGTGCTTCAGGCAGCAGATGACGCCCCCGTCGTGAAAGCCCTTGACGGCGGCGGCGACAAGCTCTGCCGCCTCATCATAGTCGTCGCTGTAGGCGCGGTTGCCGATGGCGCTGCTGCGCTTGTTCGTCCAGACGTCGGCCACGGGCGCAAAGTCCGTGTTGAAGCCGTAGGCCGCGATGTCGCGCGCGATGGTCTGCGCATTGTCGTGCGCGCCCTGCGTACCCTGTGCGCGGTAGCTGTACATGCTGCCGAGCTTCGTCGTGCCGACGGTGTTCATCAGCCGCGCGACGCGGCCGCCCTCCTCGTCGACCGAGATGAGCGGCGCCGTTTTGCACCCGTCCGCAAGCGCTCCGGTGAGCGCCGCAAGCTGTTCGCCGGAGGTCATGTTCCCTGCCGAGAGCAGCAGACCGCCGACGGGGTAAGCACGCAGCGCAGCGGCGAGTTCGTCCGTCATGCCCGTGACGGTGCTGCCGCCGGTGAGCGCCTCCGGGTGTACGATCAGCAGCTGGCAGATCTTCTCCTGCGTGGTCATGCCGTCGAGCAGCGTCTGCACCGCATCCTTGCGCACCTCGGCCGAGGTGCGCGGCGTAGGTGTGGGCTGTGCGGCCTCCTGCCCGCGGCGGACGCACACAACTACGAGCACCGCCGCCAGCACCGTGAGCACGAGCAGGTAGACGAGTGCGCGCCAATTTTGTTTTGCAGTTATCCAAAAATCATTTCGTTTCATGCCGTCATTTTACCGCAGCGGCAGCAAAAACGCAACACCGTCTCCTCGACGTGCCGGACTTGTTTCGTTCACAAATATGTGCTATAATAATGGACAAAATTTTGGGGTGTGACCCCAGACAGGAAGTGTTCGATTCTTATGACAAAAATTGATATTTTCTCCGGTTTTCTCGGTGCCGGCAAGACCACGCTGATCAAAAAGCTGATCGCCGAGGCGTACACGGGCGAAAAGATCGTGCTGATCGAAAACGAGTTCGGTGAGATCGCCATCGACGGCGGCTTCCTCAAGGACTCCGGCGTACAGATCAACGAGATGAACTCCGGCTGCATCTGCTGCAGCCTCGTGGGCGACTTTGCCGACGCGCTGCAGAAGGTGCTGGCACAGTTTCACCCCGACCGCATCCTCATCGAGCCCTCGGGCGTCGGCAAGCTCAGCGACGTCATCCGCGCGGTGCAGGGCGTGCAGTCCGATGAGCTGGTGCTCAACGGCTTCACGACTGTGGTCGATGCCAACAAGTGCAGGATGTATATGAAAAACTTCGGTGAGTTCTTCAACAACCAGGTCGAGAACGCGAGCGCCATCATCCTCTCGCGCACCGAGGGCATCCGCCCCGAAAAGCTCGACGCCGCCGTGGCGCTGCTGCGTGAGAAAAACCCGACCGCGACCATCGTGACAACGCCCTGGACAGAGCTCGACGGCAAGCAGATCCTCCAGACGATGGAGCGCCGCGACACGCTCTCGGCCGAGCTCGCACACCTGCAGGCCGAGGCCGCCGAGGACGAGCATGAACACCATCATCATGACCATGACGATGACGATCACGCCTGCTGCTGCGGCCATCATCATGACCATGACGAAGATGATGACGATGAGCATGAGCATGAGCATCATCATGACCACGATGACCATGACCACGACCACTGCTGCGGCCACGATCATGACCACCATCATCACCACGCCGACGAGGTGTTCACGAGCTGGGGCACGGAGACGCCGCGCAAGTACACCGACGACGAGATCCGCACCGCGCTCGACGCGCTCATCAACGAGCACCACTACGGCGTCGTCCTGCGCGCCAAGGGCATCGTGCCCGCGACCGACGGCGGCTGGATCCACTTTGACTATGTGCCCGGCGAGTCCGATGTCCGCCGCGGCAGCGCGCAGGTCACCGGCCGCGTGTGCGTGATCGGTTCGCATCTGGCGGAGGATGCGCTGAAGGAGCTGTTCCACATTGGCTGATAAAAAACAGCAGGCGCCGGACGTTCCGGTCTACCTCTTCACCGGATTCCTCGAGGCCGGTAAAACGAAGTTCATTCAGGAGACCCTCGAGGACAACCGCTTCCACAAGGGCGAGCGCACGCTGCTGCTGCTGTGCGAGGACGGCGAGGAGGTCTACGAGCCGGACAGGTTCTGCGCCGGAAATGTCTACGTGCGCAATGTCGACGAGGAGTCCGAGCTCACGCGCGACTATCTGCTCGCGCTGCAGGACGAGCTGCACCCCGAGCGCGTGCTCGTGGAGTACAACGGCATGTGGATGCTCGACTCGCTCTACGGCAGCCTGCCGGAAAACTGGGCGGTCGCGCAGGAGTTTCTCTTCTGCGATGCGACGACGTTCGTGAGCTACAATGCGAATATGCGTCAGCTCACGGTCGATAAGCTCAAGAGCGCCGAGCTCGTCGTGCTCAACCGCTACAACGACAACATGGATCGCATGGAGATGCACCGCATCATCCGCGCCATCTCCCGCCGCTGCGACATCGCGTATGAGTACACCGACGGCAAGGTCGTCTATGACGACATCGAAGACCCGCTGCCGTTTGACGTTGACGCGCCGGTCATCGAGATCGAGGACCGCGACTACGCGCTCTGGTACCGCGATATGTCCGAAGCGCCGAAGAAATATGACGGCAAGACCATCGAGGTCAAGTGCCGCTGCCTTGTGCGCAAGAACGTGCCAAAGGGCTGCTTCATCGCCGGCCGGCACATCATGACCTGCTGCGTGCAGGACATTCAGTTCGCGGGCGTCGTGTGCGTGTGGGATCGCGCCGATGAGATCCGCAACGACGAGTGGGCGATTATCACGGCCCGCATGGACTATAAGTTCCACCGCGCCTACGGCCGCAAGGGCCCGGTGCTCACGGTGCTGTCCGTGCAGGAGGTCGAAAAGCCGGAGGAACCGGTGGCCACGTTCTATTAAGTGCATAAACACAAAAAATCAGCCGCCCGCAGGGCGGCTGATTTTTCTTTTCCGGAATTCAGTTTTCCGTGCCCTCTGCCGTGGACAGCAGGACGCGGTCGTTGTCAAACGCCGTGCCCGCCTGAGCGGCAAAGGCATCGATGAGTCCCTGCACGGTCATGTCCGCGCGCTGCGCCCCGGAGACATCGAGCACGATGCGCCCGGCGTCCATCATGAGCGTGCGCGAGCCGAGCTCGAGCGCCTGGTGCATATTGTGCGTGATCATGAGGCAGGAGATGCTGCGCTCAGAGACGATGCTGCGCGTGAGCGCGAGCACCTTGTCGGCCGTCACGGGGTCGAGCGCCGCCGTGTGCTCATCGAGCAGCAGCAGCTCGGGCGTGACCATGGTGGCCATGAGCAGCGTCAGCGCCTGCCGCTGACCGCCGGAGAGCAGACCGACGGGCGTGTTCATGCGCTCCTCGAGCCCCATGTCGAGCTGGGCGAGCGCATCGCGGAAGAATTCCCGGTCCTTGCGGCTGACGCGGCGCAGCTGCTTGTGCTTTTCCGGCGCGCGCAGATACGCCACGGCGAGGTTTTCCTCAATGGTCATGTGCGGCGCGGTGCCCTTGAGCGGGTCCTGAAACAGGTGGCCGATGCGGCGGCTGCGCTTGTGCGGCGGCAGAAACGTGATGTCCCGCCCGTCAAGCCGGAGGATGCCGTCATCGACATAGAACATACCGGCGATGGCGTTGAAGAGCGTGCTCTTGCCCGCGCCGTTCGAGCCGACGATGGTGGCAAATTCTCCGTCGGCGAGCGTGAGCGACAGGTCGCACAGGGCGCGTTTTTCGTTCACCGTTCCGGCGTTGAATGTCTTGCTGACGTGGGAAAGTTCAAGCATCGGTCTCATCCCCCTTTCCGGACAGGGCGCGCAGCTTGCGCGCGTTGGAGCGGATCTTTGCCAGATGGACATAGTCCTTCATATTCGGCGCGGCAATGGCGACGGCGACGATGACGGCGGAGACGAGCTTGAAGTATTCGGCCGAGATGTTCAGCCGCAGCGCCAGCGCGATGATCAGGCGGTAGACGATGCTGCCGAGCACGACGCAGACGACGCGCTTGCCGATCCCGCCGCGGCGGCCGGCAAAGACCTCGCCGATGATCAGACTTGCCAGCGCGATCGTGACCATGCCGGTGCCGAGGTTGATGTCGCAGAACTTGTTGTACTCACCGATCAGGCAGCCGGAGAGCGCCGTGAGGGCGTTGGCGAGGCACAGGCCGATCGTGATGGTGACCTTGGGGTTGATGGAGGAGGCGCTGACCATGTCGAGACTGTCGCCCGTCGCGCGGATGGAAAGCCCGAGCGACGTGCCGAAGAACCGGATGAGCACGACCGCGATCACGCCCAGCAGCAGCGCGAGCAGCACCAGCGTGCTCCACTGGCTGCCGCCGGTGAGTGCCTTGAACAGCGAAAAGACCGTATCGCGCCCCGTGATGGACACGTTGGACGAAAAGCCCATGACCGCGAGGTTGATCGTATACAGGCCGGTGTTCGAGATGATGCCGGCGAGGATGCTCTCCACGCCGAGGCGCGTCTGCAAAAAGGCGGTGATGAAGCCCGAGAGCATACCCGCGGCCATGGCCGCAGGCAGCGCCAGAAGCGGATGCCCCGCGATGGTGAGCATCGCGCCCACGGCACAGCCGAGCGTAAAGCAGCCGTCGGTCGAGAGGTCTGCAATGTTCAGGATGGAAAAGCTGATGAACAGCGCCAGCGCGACGAGGCCGTAAATCAGGCCGACCTCAAGCGCGGTCTTCAACACTGTCAGCATAAACGCCCCTCCTTTGGGATGTCAGATATCAGTCAAAATTCTGCTGCGTGGTCGTCTCGAGCACGGCGCTGCACTTGCCGTCAAACGCCTGCTTGACAGCCGCAAGGTCGTAGCCGAGGGCGGTGCAGCTGTCCGTATTGATCATGGCGATGCCGTTGTCGAAGGTCGCGACCGGCAGCGTGGCGGGGCTCTTGCCGTCGACCAGCACCTGCACGACCATGTCGGCCGTCATCTTGCCGAGCGCGGTGTAATCCACACCGTAGCCGACGAATGCGCCGTTGAGCGCGAAGGAGTCCGCGCCGCAGTACTGCGGGATCTTGGCGTTGAGGAACTTCTCGTAGATGGCAAGCTCTGCGGTCATGACGGTGTTGTCGGTCGGGGTAAAGACGGCGTCGACCTTTTCGGCGATGAGCGCGTCAACGGCGGAGGTGATCTCGTCGGTGGTCGTGCCGGTCTTCTCTACGCAGCGGATGCCTTTGCCCTCGAGGTAGGCCTTCGCGTCTTCGATCGGCTGCTTGGACGAGTCCTCGCTCTTGGAGTAGAGCAGGCCGACGGTCTTGGTGTCCGGGTTCTGGGCAAGCATCAGATCGAGCAGGCCCTTGGTGTTGAGCGCGTCGCTCGTGCCGGTGATGCGGCCGCCGGGCGCGTCGAGTGCATCGACGATGCCGCTGCCGACGGGGTCAGACACGGCGGAGAACACGATGGGGATCTCGGTGTCCTCGGTGGCGGACTGCATGATCTTCACGGCCGGGGTCGCGATCGGTACGATCAGGTCCACGCCCTTGCCGACGAGCTCTGCGCCGATCTGGTTGAGGGTCGTGGCGTCGCCCTGACCGTTGAAGAGCGTGTAATCGAAGGTCACGCCCAGCTCCGCAGCCTTGGCGTCGAGCTCAGCCTCGATGGCCGCCTCGATCTGGTTGAGGGACGCATCATCCACAAACTGCACGATGCCGACCTTGTAGGTCTTACCCTCGGCCTTGTCGCCTTCGGTCTTGCTGCCGCAGGCAGCCAGGCCCATGAGTGCGGTGACGGCGAGCGCGCCGCCGACGATCTTCCGGAACGTTTTATTCATAGTAAATTCTCCTTATATTTGACGAAATGGTTGGTTTCTGATGTTTGGATACGGTCTGACGCGGCAAAAAATCTCCGGCCGCCACGCCATCGCCTGTTCCTCCGTGTCATATGCATCCCTCCTGCGTAATTTTATGCAATAAAAAAAGCCTCGTCCACAAAACGGTTTCTTCCGTTTTATGGGACAAGACTGTAACTCCTGCGGTGCCACCCATATTGGCGCTCACGCGCCCACTTTGCACGTACGATCATACGCTCCGCCGGATAACGGCCGCGGCCACCGTCGCCCCTCATGCTGCTGCAATCGGTTTGCCCTCGCGAGTCCATTCGCCATTCGTCCGCTGCAGCGCTTCCACCGTCCGCTGCTCTCTGAAAGCTTCGTAAATGGGTACTCCTCTCGGTCATCGGTTTCTCGATGGTGTTACTCTACCACGTCCGGGAGCGGATTGCAAGCCCCATTTTCACGAAACTGCACGCCGGCGGCAAAAAAAGATTTGTGCAAGGCGAACAAACGTCCCTGACCGGCGGTCAGGGACGTTTTGCTTGCTGTTAATTTCCGGCGTAGACAAAGGCGTTCGGCAGCGTCCGCCCGGCGGTGAGCGCGGGGTTGGAGCTGCGCATGATGTACTTGCCCTTGTACCAGATCATGGCGCTGGTGCCGCCGTCAAGGTTCATGGCCTGCATACAGTCGTGCTTGGCCATGATGGCCGCGCAGTCCGGCACGCTGATGCCGACCGACGTCGTGAGCCGGCCCTCGACGAGCAGGGCGATGATCTCGCCGTACTTCGACTGCCCGAGACAGGCGCGCGGCTGCAGGTCGGAGAAGCCGCTGCGGGCATTGACGACCGTCTCCCCGTCGATGATCATGGCGGGGGAGAACTCGACCGCGTCCGTCGTGTCGGACGAGACGGGGGAGGTGCTGTCGCGGATGTAGATGCGGTTGTCCGCATGCAGCTCGAGCCGCTTGTAGCCATAGCCCATGTGGTCGCCGTAGGCCCTGCCGTTGCACATGGCGTAGCCCGCGAGCGTGCCGCCGTTGCCGGTGCCGCCCGGATCGATGAAGCCCGAGCCGGTCATGCCGATGACGCCGCCGTGCGCCTGCGCGATCTGGCCGCAGTACTGGCCGATGCTGCCGAGCGTGGTCGCAGCGTGCAGACTCAGGCGCGACGGATCCTTCATCACGACAAGTACGCCGCGATAGGTGCTGCCCTTTTCGCGCACGATGAGGATCTCGTTTTGCGCATCGATCGCGAGCACCTGCTCACCCTGGATGGTGCGGATGCTGGTGCCGTTATCCGTGAGCGCGGAGTGGTCGATGTTGATGCGGCTCCACCCGGCGGCGAGCGCGTCGGGATGCTCCTTGACATACGCCTGCATGCTCGGCACGTCTACCTCCCAGAAGAGGTTGTAAAACGTGATCTCTTCCTTGCTCATGCCCTTGGTGTCGGTGAGCGTCGGGTTGCGGGACTCGCTCTCTCCCTCGTCCCACTCACTGTTGACGCCGATCTGCGCCTCTCGCGCGGCCTCCATTTCGGCGACGACCTTGTCGATGACGCTGCGCGGTATGAAAGCCGTTGCCAGCCACTGGTGGCTGAGCGTGTTCATAGCCGTCTGGATGTAGGCTGTGCGCCACTTGGCGATGAACGGAATGTCGGAATACACCGCCGTCAGGTACAGGCCCGCAAGGATGGCCAGCACAAGGAACAGGATCAGCAGCCGGCGGCCGAGGCTCTTTTTCTTCTTCGGCTTTTTGGCTTTTTTGGCCTTGCGGCCGTGCTTGCCGGTCTGCGGCTGTGCGGCTGGCTGTGCCCGGCGGGCGTTCGGCGCGCTGCGGCGCGGCTGCGCGGCGGCATCCTCTGTCCACATACCAGCGTCCTGCGGCTGCCGCTGGGCAGGTCTTTGCGCGGGACGCTGTTGTGCGGGACGCTGCTGAACAGGGCGCTGCTGCGCGGGTCTCTGCTGCGCGGGTCTCTGCTGCGCGGGTCTCTGCTGCGTGGGACGCTGCTGGGCAGGACGCTGCTGGGCAGGACGCTGCTGAGCGGGGCGCTGCTGAGCGGGGCGCTGCTGAGCGGGGCGCTGCTGAGCGGGGCGCTGCTGCATGTTATCGGTAGCCGGCCGCTGGGTACCCGTTGGGCGCGGCGGCGAGGAAAACAGCTTCAAGGGGCAATTCCTCCTTTATGTGCGGGAGATTACGAAGGGCTTGACGTCCGGGCGCGGAAAAAGTTCCGCATCTGCCGGAAAACGGGAAGGCTCGTACTGCGAGCCTTCCCGAACGTGTGCGGGACCGCTCAGCAGAGCTGTGCGCCGGCGGGCACGCTGTCATCGAGCATGAGCAGGTTGAGCTTGCCGTCCTTCTCCGCCGAGAGGAGCATGCCGTTGGAGGGCATACCCATCATCTTGCGCGGCGGCAGGTTCAGGATGGCGACGACCGTCTTGCCCACGAGCTCCTCGGGGCGGTAGTACTTGGCGATGCCGGAGAGGATCTGCCGCTCGGTGCCGCTGCCGTCGTCGAGCGTGAAGCACAGGAGCTTGTCGGACTTTTTCACCGGCTCGCACTTGAGCACCTTGCACACGCGCATATCGCACTTGGCAAACTCGTCGATCGTCACATCCGGCAGCACGGGCGCGGACTTCGGCGCGGCGGCAGCCGCGTGTGCGGCCTTGAGCGCCTCGAGCTCGGTGAGCTCCTTGGCCATGTCGATGCGCGGGAAGAGCGTCTCGCCCTTGTGCACGGTG
>OLYB01001225.1_pt1 | contig 20885 bp, 16 predicted proteins | sample 1674481 | NCBI WGS metagenome assembly OLYB01 (sample SAMEA103958167, study PRJEB25191) | human gut metagenome
CTGAATTCAATGCAATGGACACCGCCGCCTTCAAGGGCGTGTGGGTATTCTGCGAGCAGCGCGAGGGCGAGATCCAGTCCATCAGCTATCAGCTGCTGAGCGAGGGCCGCAAGCTGGCCAATGACCTGGGCGTTGAGCTGGCAGGCGTTGTCATGGGCAGCGGCCTGGCCGAGGCTGACCTCAAGACGCTGGGCGGCTACGGCGCTGACCGCGTTTACAACATCGACAGCCCCCTGCTGAAGGACTACACCACCGATGGCTATGCCAAGGCGCTGTGCGACCTCATCATGGACAAGAAGCCCGAGATCATGCTGATCGGTGCGACCAACCTGGGCCGCGACCTCGGCCCCCGCTGCGCAGCCCGTCTGCACACCGGTCTGACCGCCGACTGCACCCATCTGGACGTCGATGTCGAGAAGTACAAGAACTTCCTGCGCACCACCTCCAACATTGATGTGGACAACACCAAGTTTGAGGAGAACACCAACCTGAAGATGACCCGCCCCGCTTTCGGCGGCCACCTGATGGCTACCATCATCTGCCCGCGCTTCCGCCCGCAGATGTCCACCGTCCGCCCCGGCGTCATGCAGATGCAGGCGTTCGACCAGGCCGGTGCTGACAAGGTCGTCGTTGAGAATGTCGCTCCCGCTCTGACCGCGGACGACATCCATGTTCAGGTGCTCGACATCAAGAAGAGCGCCGAGAAGCTCGTTGACCTGATCGGTGCCGACGTTGTCGTCGCCGTGGGCCGCGGCATCTCCGCTGACCCCGAGAAGGGCATCAAGCTGGCCGAGGAGCTGGCTGAGGCTCTGGGCGGTGTTGTCGGTGCTTCCCGCGCCGTCACCGATGAAGGCTGGCTGTCTGCCGACCATCAGGTCGGTCAGACCGGCAAGACCGTGCATCCCCGCATCTACGTTGCACTGGGCATCTCCGGTGCCATCCAGCACGTTGCCGGTATGCAGGATTCCGAGAACATCATCGCCATCAACAAGAACGAGAACGCCCCCATCTTCGATGTTGCCACCTACGGCATCGTCGGTGATCTGTACAAGGTCGTTCCCGAGCTGATCAAAGAGATCAAGGCTGCCAAGGCCTGATTCCGCCTGTAATCAACAAGAGCCGTGCCCCGCAAAGGGCACGGCTCTTTGATTTTTTGTATCGCTCAGTCTGCCACAGCCGGGGCGGTCAGCAGCTCCGGCGGCAGCTCACTCTCGTCCTCATTGACGAGGGAATCATCGACATCAAATGTCGCACCAAAGGCCTTTGCGGCAGCATCCGCCACCAAATCGGCATCGACCAGCTCACTGTCTGCCATGACATACAGCAGCTTATCATCAAAGCTGACCACGCGGGCCTTATCTGCCTCCACGCAGACCCACTTGCGCATACTGATGTTTTCCTCCATCGAATCGGCGATCTCGCGGGCATCGGCCTTGTCCTTGAGGCGCAGCAGCACCAGGCTGTACGCCTGGCTTCCGGTCATCGGCTCGCTGACTACTGCGGCATCCACCTTGTCCACATTGTCCGCGGTCAGCCCCGCCAGATAGCCGTACCAGCTCTCGTCGGTCAGGTCGATAGCCACCGTCTCCATGCCCATCAGGTCAACCGGCTGGACGTCATAAATAGCATCCACCATCTCGCTCAGCTCCGCGTCCGGCTGCGGCTCGGCGGTCTCACCGGTATCCTCGCCGTCAACGCTGAACTCCGGGTCCAGCTCCGCGCCTTCCTCGGGTCTTGTGGCAGGTTGGTTCGCAAGATCGTTGCTGTCAGCCTTTTGGCTGCCGCAGGCAGACAGGAACAGGGCGGTCAGCAGGGCTGTTGCAAAAAGCAGCTTTTTCATCGTAAAATTCCTTTCTCGGTCAGAATATTCTCGGGCGCAAAGCGTGCGTCCCAGTCGTCGCAGGGCAGCTCGTCCAGCAGCAGGGCCTCGGGGCAGAGCAGCAGCCCCGCTCCCTTATAGTGTGCCAGAAATCGGTCATAATACCCGCCGCCGCGCCCCAGCCGGACCCCGTCGCAGCTGGCGGCCAGGCAGGGGACAAGGGCCAGCGCCGCGGCGTATCCCGCCGGGTCGGCGGCGGGCAGGTCGGCGGGCGGCTCCTGAATGCCGAACGCCCCGGGCCGCAGCAGGCACAATGCCGGTATCTCCACCCAGTCCATCTCGGTTTTGCTCCGCACGCGGGGCAGCAGCAGGCGCTTGCCGTCGGCCAGCGCGCGTCTTAGTATTTCCGCCGTGTCCGGCTCATCCGGCATGGCCGCAAAGGCCAGCACTGCCCCGGCGCTCTGCCATTGCGGCAGGCCAAACAGCGCCTGCGCCATGCCGCGGCCCACAGCCGCCATATCCAGTTCCGCGCGCCGGGTCTTGGCCCATGCGCGGGCTTCGCGTTTTGTCACTCTGCACACCACCTTCCGGGCTATCATACCATATCTGCCCTCCACTTAACAAGACGGAAAAGCCGTCCTGTTGTTACAGCAGCGACAAAATTTTTCCGCCATCTTGCCCGGCGCAGTGAAATAGAGTATAATATATCCTGTATCGCTATGTATTAGACTAATGAAATATAAAAAGGAGATTCCAAACCATGAGCAAGTTCAATTTCATCAAGACCGATATTCCTGACGTGCAGATCATCGAGCCGACTGTTTTTGGCGATGACCGCGGCTATTTTATGGAGACCTACCAAATCGACGAGTTCGCCGCAGCTGGCATCGACAAACCCTTCGTGCAGGATAACCAGAGCCGCTCCACCAAGGGCGTGCTGCGCGGCCTGCACTTCCAGACCAAGCACACCCAAGGCAAGCTCGTCCGCGTGACCCTGGGCGAGGTGTTCGATGTCGCCGTCGACTGCCGCCCCAACAGCAAGACCTTCGGCAAGTGGGTGGGCGCAACGCTGTCCGCCGACAACAAGAAGATGCTCTGGATCCCCGAGGGCTTCGCCCACGGCTTTGTCGTGCTGTCCGATGTGGCCGAGTTCTGCTACAAGTGCACCGACGTCTACGACCCCACCGCCGAGGGCGGCATTCCCTACGATGACCCGACGGTCAACGTGCAGTGGCCCGACTGCGGCTGCGAGCACAAGACCAGCGCCAAGGACAAGGAGCACACCCCGTTTGCCGCCCAGAAGTTCGAATATTTTGAGAAATATTGAGGGTAAACCGTGCAGAAACTGAAAGACACCTTCGCAGGCTTCTGGAAATACCGTTACCTGCTGCAAAACCTGATTTCCCGTGATTTCAAGCTGAAATACCGCCGCAGCGTGCTGGGCGTGGCGTGGAGCGTGCTGAACCCGCTGCTGACCTGCCTGGTCATGTGGGCCGTGTTCGGTGCGCTGTTCAACCAGCGCGGTCAGGGCATCGAGGACTTCCCGCTGTTCCTTATCATCGGCCAGCTGATGTTCAACTTCTTCCGCGAGAGCACGACCATGGCCATGGAGAGCGTGCTGAAGAACGGCCCGCTGCTGCGCAAGGTCTATATTCCCAAATACATCTTTCCGCTGGAAAAGTGCTGCTTTGCGCTCGTCAACTTCTTTTTCAGTCTCGTGGCGCTGTTTATCGTCGCGCTGCTGACCTGGTCGCACATCTCGATCGGGACTGTGCTGCTGGCCATTTATCCCCTTGTGATGCTGTTTATTTTCAGTCTGGGCATCGGGCTGATTTTGTCTACGCTCTACGTTTTTGTGCGTGACATCATGCATATCTGGGAGGTCTTTTGCACACTGCTTGTCTACGGCAGCGCCATCTTCTACGACCCGCGCCAGATGGAAAGCTGGATGCAGTACGTCATCAACCTGAACCCCATCTACTGGTACATCACCGCCGTGCGTTCCTGCGTCATGTGGGGCGAGGGGCTGACCCCCAACATGGTGCTGATTCCGTTCCTCTGTGCCGCGCTGAGCCTGGGTCTCGGCATCTGGGTGTTCAAAAAGAATCAGGACAAGTTCGTCCTGTACATGTAAGGGGGCATCGAAATGGCAGAGCAGAAACCCATCATCTCCATCGACCATGTTTCGATGCGCTTCAACCTCTCCAAGGAAAAGCACGAAAGCCTGAAAGAGTACTTCGTCGCACTGCTGCACGGCGGTGTGCGGTTTGACGAGTTCTTCGCGCTGGACGATGTATCGTTTGATATTATGCCCGGCGATTTCTACGGCCTCATCGGCCTGAACGGCAGCGGCAAGTCTACGCTGCTGAAAGTGATTTCCGGCGTCTACAAGCCCAGCGCCGGCAAGGTCACGGTCAACGGTACGATTGCGCCGCTGATCGAATTGGGCGCGGGCTTTGACATGGACCTGACCGCACGGGAAAACATTTATTTAAACGGCACCGTGCTGGGCTACACACCCAAGTACATCGACTCAAAGTTCGACGACATCGTCGAATTCAGCGAATTGCAGGAGTTTCTCGACGTGCCGCTGAAAAACTACTCCTCCGGCATGGTCGCGCGTCTGGCGTTCGCCGTGGCAACGATAACGAAGCCCGACATCCTGATTGCCGACGAGATCCTGTCCGTCGGTGACTTCCTGTTTCAGGAGAAGTGTGAGAAGCGCATGGCCGAGCTGCTGTCCGGCGGCACGACGGTCATTCTGGTCAGCCACTCCATTGACCAGATCGAGCGTATGTGCAACAAGGTAGCCTGGCTCGACCACGGCCATCTGCGCCGCATCGGCGCGACGAAGGAAATTACCGCCGAGTACCGAAGGTTCGAGAAAAAGGACGCCATGCCGGCCAAAGTCACCGAGGAATAAGCTATGTCCGAGAACACGAAACCGAACAACGAGCGCCCTGCCGACCTGGCCGTACAGGACAGCGTCGGCGGCATGGCGCGGCGGCTTTTGAACCCCGCCCACCTGCGGGACCTCGCGGGGCGCAGCGTCAAGACCCTGCGGGAGCAGGGGGCCGAGCAGCTCTGGCGCGATGTGAAATTCCGCGTCGGGCTGGCGATGCACCACGACGACTGGCGGCACCGCGCCGACATTCCGCTGCGCCGGGAGCTGAAGGCCCAGCGCGCCGCGCACCTGCAAGGGCCGAAGATCAGCATCATCGTGCCGCTGTACAACACGCCCGCCAAGCTGTTTGACGAGATGCTGCAAAGCGTCGTCAGGCAGACCTACACAAACTGGGAATTGGTGCTGGTGGACGCATCCGACGCCGACAAGCGGCTGGAGCGCCGTCTGCCCAAGGCTGTGCCCGGCACGATTGTGTATGAGCCGATTGAAAACGGCGGCATTGCCCTCAACACGACCCGCGGATTTGCGCTGGCGCACGGCGAGTACATCACGCTGCTGGACCACGACGACGTGCTCTACCCGAACGCGCTGTTCGAGGTTGTGCAGACGATACAAAACACCGGAGCGGATTTTGTCTATAGTGATGAAATCGTTCTCTCCGCCGATTTGAAGGAGCTGGGCGGCTACCACTTCAAGCCCGACTTTGCGCCCGACTACCTGCGCGGGGTCAACTTTATCACGCATCTGGCGGTGTTCAGCCGTCCGCTGCTGGACGCGGCGGGCGCGTATGAGTCGAAGGAGTTTGACGGTGCGCAGGACCATGATTTGATCCTGCGCCTGACAGAAAAAGCACAGCGTATCGAGCATATCAAGAAGGTGCTCTACATCTGGCGTGCCGCGGCCGGCTCCACCGCCGCGGGCATGGAGGCCAAGCCCTACGCCGTCGCGGCGGGGGAGCGCGCCATCGACGCGCAGCTCAAGCGTCTCGGTCTGCCGGGCCACGCCATGGCCGTGCCCGACGCGCCCGGCGCATTTCAGGTGCGGTACGAGCTGACCGGCCACCCGAAGATCAGCGTGCTGATCCCCAGTAAAGACCACATTGACGACCTGGACCGCTGCCTGACGAGCCTGTACAAAAACGCGGGCTACGGCAATTTTGAGGTCATCGTCATCGAGAACAACTCCACCGACCCGGCAACGTTTGCCTATTACGAAACACTGCCCAGCCGCTTTGCCGACTGCCGCGTCGTCTACTACAAGGGCGCGTTTAACTTCTCGGCCATCAACAACTTCGGCGCGACGTTCGCCGAGGGCGAGCACCTGCTGCTGCTCAACAACGACATTGAGGTGTTGTCGTCCGACTTCCTGCGCGAACTGCTGAGCTACAGCCAGCGGCCCGACGTGGGTGTGGTGGGCGCGAAGCTCTACTACCCCGACGACACGATCCAGCACGCGGGCGTGCTGATGGGCATCAACGGCAGCGCGGGCCACAGCCACAAGAGCTACCCCCGCACCGCTGTGGGGGACATGTACCGCTTGGTCACGACGCAGAATTATATGGCCGTGACGGGTGCCTGCCTGATGACAAAAGCGTCGCTCTACCGCGCATGTGGCGGGCTGGACGAGGAAAAGTTTGCCGTCGCCTACAACGATGTGGATTATTGCTTAAAGCTGTGGCAGAAGGGGCTGTTGAACGTTTACACCCCGCGCGCCGAGGCCTATCACTATGAGAGCAAGAGCCGCGGTCTGGATACCTTAAGCGAGAACGCCAAGCGGTATGATCGCGAAAAAGCGAATTTCTACGCGAAATATCAGCAGTATATCGACAATTACGACCCCTATTACAACCCCCATTTCAACAATCTGTTTGAGAATTTCGGGTTGAAGTGATGGAAACCGTATTGCCGAAGCGCAAGTCTCACCATTTGCAGGGTTACGATTACAGCCAAAACGGCGCCTATTTTATCACAATATGCACGCACCAACGCAGAATGTTGTTTGGCCAGAACCGGGCTCCCGTAGGGGCGGATTCTATATCCGCCCGCATGGCGGCGCGCGTTTTCCAGGAGATCATCGGCCAATACCCGGCGGTCCATTGCCGTTATTTTGTGGTGATGCCCAATCATTTTCACGCGTTGGTCGAGATTGAACGGGCACGGGCGGATATGGAATCCGCCCCTACGATTATCAGCATCGTGCAGGCGTTCAAACGGTATTCTACCGTCGAGTACATCCGTCTTGTCAAGCGCGGGCAAGCCGCACCGTTCGATAAGCACCTTTGGCAGCGTTCCTTTCACGACCACGTCATCCGCAATGAAACCGATTACCGCATGATTGCGGAATACATTCAATCCAACCCCCGCCTTTGGCACAAAGACTGCTTTTATGAGGAGCCATCCCATGAGCCTTGAAACGAAACGCATCAAAGAACTGTTCGGCTATGCGCGGACGCTGACGAAAGAACAGGGCGTCGGCGTCATGGCCGGGCGGGCCGTCGGCTTTTTTAAGCGGCGGTTCTTCGGCAAAAAGGCGCGGTATCTGCCGTCGAAGCAGACGCTGGAGGCCCAGCGTGCCGACGCAGCCGCCCGCGCCGACGGCTGGCCGACCATCAGCATTCTAACGCCGCTGTACAACACACCGCCGCAGTTTTTGCAGCAATTTTTGGACAGCGTGCAGGCCCAGACCGCGCCGAACTGGCAGCTGGTTCTGGTGGACGCCAGCGACGGTGCCCACCCCGACGTGGGTGAGACCGTCCGCACCCGCGCCGCGCAGGATAAGCGCATCGTCTACGCCAAAATCGAGAACAAGGGCATTGCCGCCAATACGAACGAGGCCGCGAAGCTCGCAGCGGGTGAGTATCTGGCCCTTGCCGACCACGACGACATGCTCGCGCCTCATGCCGTCTATTGCATGAGCAAAGCGCTGGCCGAGAGCGGCGCGGCGTTTGCCTACAGCGACGAGGCCCTGTTTGAGAAAACGCCCGAGCACCCGCGCGTCGGCCACTTCAAGCCCGACTATGCGCCCGAGTACCTAATGGCCGTCAACTACATCTGCCATCTGGCCGTGTTCAAAAAATCGCTGTTCGACGCCGTCGGCGGTGAGCGCCCGGCCTGCGACGGTGCGCAGGATCACGACTTATTCCTGCGTCTCATCGACGAAATGCAGCGTCATGACCCCGCAGCCAAGCCGCTACACATCCCGCAGGTGCTGTATTACTGGCGCGTGCACGCGGCGTCCACCAGCGGCGGCACGGCGGCCAAGCCCTATGTGGAAAAGGCTGCGCAAAAGGCCGTGGCCGACCATCTGGCCGCCACAGGGCGGCAGGGCAAGGTGGAGCCGGGCAAATTCCCGGGCACCTGCCATGTGGTGTGGGACATTCCCGAGCCGCAGCCGCTCGTGTCAATTTTGATTCCCAACAAGAACCACACCGACGATTTGGAAAAATGCCTGCACAGCATCTACGCCAAAACGACCTACGAGAATTTCGAGGTCATCGTCATTGAGAACAATTCCACCGACCCGGCCACAGCGGCCTACTACAAAAAACTGCCGGAGCGGTATGACCGCGCGCGGGTCGTGACTTACAAGGGTGGCTTCAACTTCAGCCGCATCAACAATTTTGGCCGCAGGTACGCGACGGGCAAGTACCTGCTGCTGCTCAACAATGACGTCGAGGTCATCAACGGCGACTGGCTCACCCAGATGGTGGGCGAGTGCAGCCAGCCCGGCGTCGGCCTCTGCGGGGCAATGCTCTACTATCCCGACGACACGATCCAGCACGCCGGCATCATCACGGGGCTGGGCGGCTACGCCGGGCACAGCCACAAGTACCACAAGCGCGGCGGCAGCGGGTATATGTTCCGGCTGGCCACGGTGCAGGATTTCTCCGCCGTGACAGCGGCCTGCCTGCTGGTGCGCACCGCCGTTTACGACGAGCTGCACGGCCTGGATGAGGAGTTCACGGTTGCCTACAACGATGTGGACTTCTGCCTGCGTGTGCGCGACGCGGGCTGGCGCATTGTCTGGACGCCCTACGCCGAGCTCTACCACTACGAAAGCAAGTCCCGCGGCTCCGACGAGAACGATCCCGCCAAAAAAGCACGCTTTGACGCCGAGCATGAACGTCTCTACGCCGTGCACGGGCGAGAGAATATTCTGCACGACCCCTATTACAGCCCGTCGCTGTCGCTGGATTATGAGGATTTCCGCGAGAGCGGGGATTTGCGGAATCTGAAATGAGTTGATTGCCTTCCCCCGTGGGGGAAGGTGCCCGAGGCCCCGACCGAGGGCGGATGAGGGGCGGGTTTGCCCTATTGCCCGTCCGTGGGAAATTCCCGGTAAGTTTGTCCCTCATCCGTCAGCGGGCGGGGCCGCTGACAGCTTTTCCCCCCCTGGGGAAGCCATACTGACAAAAAATGCACGCCGTAAATTTCACGGCGTGCGTTTTTATTATTCTTTTTTATCCGGCGGGAACTCACCCTGCTTTTCGGCTTCCAGGCGGCTCAGGCGGGCTTCGAGCTCGGAGATGCGCTGGTTGACAATATCCGGCAGATCCTGCTGGTCCAGATCGTCCGCCGGGCAGCACTTGATATTGCCGACGCGGACGATCTCCGCGGGTACACCGACGGCAGTGGCGTTGGCGGGCAGGTTCTTCAGCACAACGCTGCCCGCGCCGACGCGGACGTTGTCACCGATGTAGACCGGGCCCAGCACCTTCGCGCCCGCGCCGATCAGCACATTGTCGCCCAGCGTCGGATGGCGCTTGCCGGTGTCCTTGCCGGTACCGCCCAGGGTGACGCCGTGGTAGATCGTGCAGTTGTCACCGATCTCCGTCGTCTCACCAAAGACGATGCCCATACCGTGGTCGATAAAGAGCTTGCGCCCGATCTTGGCGCCGGGGTGGATCTCGATGCCGGTCAGGTGGCGCGCCAGCTGGCTGACAAAACGGGCCAGGAAGAAACACCGGTGGTTGTACAGAAAATGTGCGATCTTGTGCGTGACCAGCACATGAAAGCCGGGGTACAGGATGATGACCTCCGCCACATTGCGCGCGGCGGGGTCCTTATCGCGGATATTTTTTGCATCTTCCCAAAGGCCCATAGTTCGTTCCTCTTCCTATTTACCATACTTATTATAAATATACCACAAAGCCGGACAAAGTGCAATGCTGTACGCGCCGCGCGCGGATTTTTGCGGATTTTGTCAAATCCTCCAAAAGTCAGCGCAAAAATCTATAAAATCCTTACTTTTGCAAAAAGCCCGTTTGCATTGACACCGCCGCCCCTGCATGGTACAATAAGTAAAACGTAGGTAAAGTCATAAGAAGGAGTGTGCCGGGATGATGCGTTTTATTTCTGTCTTTAAAAATCACGGCACAGTGTTCTTTCCCGTCGCCGCTTTGTGTATGACTTTTTGACTTTTCCCTTTTGGGAAAAGTTTTTTTTTGCAAAAATATCCCTGCGGGATGTTTTTGCATGGGGCTTTGTAGGGGCGAGCATTGCTCGCCCGCAGGCCGTTTGCCTCATGCGCGGCTTTCCCGCAGAAGCTCAACCACGCAAAGTTGACGGGCGAACAATGTTCGCCCCTACACTCTCAGCTATGACAAAGTTTCCTATTTTTAAGGAGGTTCCCACCATGCTGATCCGCAACGCAAAGGACAGCGCGGGCAAGGCCATTGAGGTCTGGCTGCGCGACGGAAAAATTGCCGCTGTCGGTCTGGGGCTGCTCGTCCCGGAAGGGGAGGAGGTTCTCGACGCGAAGGGCCGCACGGTCCTGCCCGCCTTCATCGACACCCACTGCCACTGGCGCACCCCCGGCTTTGAGTACAAGGAGGACATCTCCACCGGCTCCGCCGCGGCTGCCGCGGGCGGGTACACCTTCGTCAACCTGATGCCCAACACGAAGCCGGTCTGCTCCAGTGCCGAGATTGCCCACGCCGTCGAGGCCGAGGCCGCCCGCGTCGGCCTGTGCGACGCAAACCAGACCGTCTCCATCACGAAGGATTTCGACGGCAAAACGCTGGATCATCTGCTGACCCTGCCCGAGGACATCAAGTTCATCACCGAGGACGGCAACGGCGTCATGAACAACGCCGTCATGGCCCGCGCGTTCGCGATTGCCACCGAGCGCGGCCTGACCATCATGTCCCACGCCGAGGATCGCGAGATCAGCCCCTGGGACTACCGCCTGGCCGAGAACATCGAGACTGTGCGCAACTGCCATCTGGCCGAGTACTACGGCACCCGGCTGCACATGTGCCACGTCTCCACCAGGGAATCCGTCGATGCCGTCCGCATGAGCCGGATGCGCGGTGCGCGGGTCAGCTGCGAGGTCACGCCGCACCACCTGTGGTTTGACGACAGCCGCCTGACCTACCGCGTCAACCCGCCCATCCGCAAGGCGGACGACGTGACCGCGCTGATCGACGCCATCAAGGACGGCACCGTGACCTGCATCGGCACCGACCACGCCCCCCACACCGCCGAGGAGAAGGAGAAGGGCGCTGCCGGTATGGTGGGTCTGGAAACGGCCTTCGGCGTCTGCTACACCAAGCTCTGCCGTGAGCAGCGTCTGCCGCTGGAAATGCTCAGCTTCCTGATGAGCGCCGGCCCCGCCGCCGTGCTGGGCCTGGCCGACCACAAGGGCATGCTGGAGCCGGGCTACGACGCCGACATCGTGCTGGTGGACCTTGACCACATGTACGAGGTCCACGCCGACGAGCTGCACAGCAAGAGCAAGAACTGCCCCTACGACGGCGCACTGCTGTACGGAAAAGTGGTAACCACGATCAAAGGCGGGAAGGTTACGTTCCAGATTGAAGAATAACATCCCTTCACGCACAAAACACCCGTAGGGGCGCATTCTATATGCGCCCGTGCAGGCTGCCGCTGGCACAGTCCCGCGGGCGGATATGGAATCCGCCCCTACGATTCCCAACATTATACAATAGAGCCGCAATTTATATACATCAAACGGAGGAATCAGCATGCTTACCAACATGGACAAGCTCTACGAGAGCGTCGCAGCAAACGGCCCGGTCTGCGTGGGCCTGGACACCGAGATCAGCTACCTGCCCACCACCGACACCGCCAAGACGGCTGGGGAGAACGTCGTCGCGTTCAACCGTGCGCTGATCGACGCCACCAAGGGCGTCGCAGGCTGCTACAAGGTGCAGATCGCCTATTATGAGTCCCTGGGCCTGGACGGCATGCGCGCCTACGCCGAAACGCTGAAGCTGGCCCGCGCCACCGGCCTGCCCGTCATTGCCGACATCAAGCGCGGCGACATTGCCAAGACCGCCGAAATGTACGCCAAGGCGCACTTTACCGGTGATTTCGAGGCCGACATCATCACGCTGGCCCCCTACATGGGCCTTGACTCCATCAGCCCGTATCTGCCGTACTGCGCTGAGCAGGGCAAGGGCGTGTTCGTGCTCTGCCGCACCTCCAACCCCGGCGCGAAGGACTTTGAGTACAAAAAGCTCGACGATGGCCGCCATGTGTACGACCTCGTCGGCGACAGCCTGACCGCCCTTGGCAAGGACTACATGGGCGAGCACGGCTATTCCAGCATCGGCCTGGTCATCGGCGGCACCCACACCGAGGAGGCCACCGCCATCCGCGCGGCCTACAAGGACACCTTCTTCCTGATCCCCGGCTACGGCGCACAGGGCGGCAAGGCGGCGGACATCGCGCAGTATCTGACCAAGGGCAACGGCGGCGTTGTCAACTCCAGCCGCGGCATCCTGCTGGCCTACAAGAAGCAGCCCGGCGTTGCCTTTGACGAGGCTGCCTACAACGAGTGCGTGCGTATGCGGGAGGATATTCAGGGTGAATGCAACAAGCTGTAATCTGACGGTCCTGCGTCAGGAAACCGTCGCAGAGGATATTATGCGCCTTACGGTCCAGTGGCAGGACCGCAGCCGCGAGCCCCACGCCGGGCAGTTTTACATGCTGCGCGCTTGGGCCGCGGACGCCACGCCGATTCTTTCCCGCCCCATCAGCGTTGACGACTTTGACAACCAGACCGGCGCACTGACCTTCCTGTATCAGGTCAAGGGCGAGGGCACCCACAAGCTGGCCGCGCTGAAAAAGGACGACACGCTGACCGTGACCGGCCCCTGCGGCAACGGCTTTGACACTGCCGCACTGGCCGGGCAGTACAAGCGCATTGCCGTGGTGGGCGGCGGCATCGGCACCGCGCCGCTGCTGCTGCTCTGCAAGGAGCTCTGCCGCGCGGGCGTGCGCCCTGACCTGTTCGTGGGCTTCCGCGACACGACCTACGGCATGGACCGCTTTGTGCCTTGGTGCCGCGACATCTACGCCGCAACCGACTCCGGCAAGGAGGGACACCACGGCCTGGTCACCGACCTGCTGGACGTGAGCAAGTACGACATTGTGCTGACCTGCGGCCCCATGGTCATGATGCGCGGCGTGGCTAAGCTCTGCGCCGCCGCAGGCGTGCCCTGCCTGGCCAGCCTTGAAAAGAAGATGGCCTGCGGTCTGGGCGCGTGCCTGGGCTGCACCTGCCATACGAAAATCGGCCCGGTCACCGTCTGCAAGGACGGCCCGGTCTTTAACGCACAGGAGGTGTTTGACTGATGGCAGACCTGCATGTTGATTTTCTCGGCAAGCGGCTGGCCGGGCCGGTCATCGCGGCCAGCGGCACCTTCGGCTTCGGCCCCGAGTACGCGGGCATTGAGGATCTGCGCGTGCTGGGCGGCATCTCCGGCAAGGGGCTGACCCTGAACGGCCAGCCCGGCAACGAGGGTGAGCGCCTCTACGAGACGCCGTCGGGCCTGATGAACTCCATCGGCCTGCAGAACCCCGGTGTGCAGCACTTTATCGACCACGAGCTGCCTGCCATGCGCCGGTGCGGCACCACCGTCTGGGCGAACCTCGGCGGCCACACGATTGAAGAAAACGTCGAGGGCGTGCAGATGCTCTGCGCCGCGGGCGTGGATTTTATTGAGCTGAACATCAGCTGCCCCAACGTCAAGCAGGGCGGTCTCGCGTTCGGCATCCGCGCGGCAGACGCCGGCGAGGTCGTCAGCGCGGTGCGCAAGGTCTGCACCGTACCGCTCATCGTTAAATTGAGCCCGCAGGCCGAAAGCATCCCCGAGATGTGCAAGGCCGTTGAGGCCGCCGGCGCGGACGCCATCAGCCTGTGCAACACCTTCCAGGCGTGCGCGATCGATCTGGAAAAGCGCCGTCCCGTGTTCAACAACACGTTTGCGGGCCTGTCCGGCCCGGCGGTGCGTCCCATCGCCCTGCGCATGGTCTGGCAGGCCGTGGGGGCCGTCAGCATCCCCGTCGTGGGACTGGGCGGCATTCTGACGGGTAAGGACGCCTTGGAGTTCATCATGGCCGGTGCAGCGGCGGTACAGGTCGGCACCGCGAACTTCCTGGACCCGAAGGCCTGCACCCGCATCACGAACGAGATCGGCCAGTGGATGGACGCCCACGGCGTCAAGACGCTGGATGAGATCAGAGGGTGCGCACGGTAAATCACCGATTGCCTTCCCCTCATCCGCCCGTTCACGGGCTATAACGGCAAGCCCGGCCCTCATCAGTCGGCGGGCGGACCGCCGACAGCTTCCCCCGCGGGGGGAAGCCGCCCCACCATATACGTTTTGCTTGCATTTTTATACAAAATATGCTACTATAAGTTGAATAACATACAGGAGGAACAAATTATGGCACGCGAAGCACTTGAAGTTTTAAAGGAATGTGAAGCATTTTTAGAGGGGCACTTCCTGCTTTCCTCCGGGCGCCACTCCGGCGCTTACTGCCAGATGGCATTTCTGCAGCAGTACCCCGACAAGGCCGCCGAGGTCATGGCCCCGGTTGCCGAGAAGCTCAAGGAGCTGAACATCGACGTCGTGGTCGGCCCTGCCATGGGCGGCATCGTCTACGCCTACGAGCTGGGCCGCCAGATGGGCAAGCGCGCCATCTTCACCGAGCGCGTCGACAACGTCATGACCCTCAAGCGCTTCAGGATCAACCCGGGTGAGCGCTGCATCATCGCCGAGGACGTTGTCACCACCGGTGTTTCCAGCCTCGAGACCAAGCGCGTCATCGAGGAAAACGGCGGCATCTGCGTGGGCATTGCCTGCGTCGTGGACCGCACCCGCGCCGAGGCCCCGTCCCCGATCCCCATCGTCGCCAGCGCCCTCAAGCTCGACCTGCCCAACTACGCCCCCGAGGAATGCCCCATCTGCAAGGAGGGCAAGCTCCCGCTGGTGCACCTGGGCAGCCGCAAAATGAAGGAAGCTGCGAAGCAAACCCTGTAAAAGATAGGAGATAGGAGATGGGTACCGTTTGCCTTTTCTCCTCTCTCCTCACTCCATATCTTAAATGTAAAGTGAGAGGCTACCAACTATGCAGGCATATCTGATATTGGCCAATGGCCGGGTGTTCCGCGGCGTCAGCGTAGGCTGCCCCGGTACCACCATCGGTGAGGTCGTCTTTGCAACCGGTATGGTCGGCTTTGAGGAAACCCTGACCGACCCCAGCTACTACGGCCAGATCATCACCCAGACCTATCCGCTCATCGGCAACTACGGCATGAACAGTGAGGATGTCGAGAGCACGAAGATTTGGGCCAGGGGCTACATTGTGCGCGAGGCGTGCAAGACCCCGTCCAACTTCCGCAGTGAGGAAACGCTGGATGCCTTCCTGAAAAAGAACGGCATCATCGGCATTGAGGGCATCGACACCCGCAGCCTGACCCGCACCCTGCGGGAGAGCGGCGTTATGAACGGCGCGATCACCACCGAGTTTGACCCCGACGCCGAGCCCGAGAAGAAGGCCGCGCTGCTGCCCGAGATCGCCGCCTACGCCGTTGTCGACGCCGTCAAGGCCGTCACCTGCCGCGAAGCCGTGACCTATGAGCCGACGGCTGCCGGTGCATGGGGTGACACGCCGCTGCACGTGGCGCTGCTCGACCTGGGCTGCAAGAACAACATTGTGCGCTGCCTGCAGAAGCGCGGCTGCCGCGTGACCGTGCTGCCCGGCACGACCACCGCCGCCGAGCTGGCAGCCCTCAACCCCGACGGCCTCATGCTCTCCAACGGCCCCGGCGACCCGGCAGAGAACGTGGAAATCATCGCGAACATCCGTGAAATGCTGAGCACCGGCATCCCGACCTTCGGCATCTGCCTGGGCCACCAGCTGACCGCCCTGGCCGCCGGTGCCAAGACCTGCAAGCTGAAATACGGCCACCGCGGCGCCAACCAGCCCGTCACCAGCCCGGCCAAGCAGCGCACCTTTATCACCAGCCAGAACCACGGCTACGCCGTTATGGCGGACACCCTGCCCGAATCCGTCGGCCAGATGAGCTACTTCAACGCCAACGACGGCACCTGTGAGGGCGTCGACTACTTGAAATGGAACTGCTTCACCGTGCAGTTCCACCCCGAGGCCAACGGCGGCCCCAAGGACACCGAATTTCTGTTTGACCAGTTCGTCAGCCGTATGCTGGCCGCGAAAGGAGTAATCAACAATGCCTAAAGACCCGCGTATCAAAAAGGTACTGGTCATCGGCTCCGGCCCCATCATCATCGGTCAGGCGGCAGAGTTTGACTACTCCGGCACGCAGGCCTGCCGTGCGCTGAAATCCGAGGGCGTCGAGACCGTCCTCGTCAACTCCAACCCCGCTACCATCATGACCGACCCCGACATTGCCGATCATGTTTACATTGAGCCGCTGACCGCCGAGGTCATCGAGCGCATCATCGAGAAAGAGAAGCCCGACGCCATCCTGCCGAACCTGGGCGGCCAGATGGGCCTGAACCTGTCGATGGAGCTGGCCCGCAACGGATTTTTGGACCGCAGCGGCGTCCGCCTGCTGGCCTGCAAGCCCGACACGATTGACCGCGCCGAGGACCGCCAGCTGTTCAAGGACACAATGGAGAAGCTGCACCAGCCCATCATCCCTTCTAAGGTTGTGGAAGATCTGGACGACGCGCTGGACTTTGCCGAGGTCATCGGCTACCCCGTCATTGTCCGCCCCGCCTTCACGATGGGCGGCACCGGCGGCGGCATCTGCGAGGACCGCGAGAAGCTGCACGAAATTGCCACGAACGGTCTGCGCCTGTCCCCGATCCATCAGATCCTCGTTGAGAAGTGCATTTCCGGCTGGAAGGAAATCGAGTACGAGGTCATGCGTGACTCCAAGGGCAACGTCATCACGGTCTGCAACATGGAGAACCTTGACCCCGTCGGCATCCACACCGGCGACTCCATCGTCGTCGCGCCCAGCCAGACCCTGTCCGATAAAGAGTACCAGATGCTCCGCACCGCCGCGCTGGACATCATCACCGAGCTGGGCATCGAGGGCGGCTGCAACTGCCAGTTTGCCCTGAAGCCCGACAGCTACGATTACGCGGTCATCGAGGTCAACCCCCGTGTGTCCCGCTCCTCCGCTCTGGCCTCCAAGGCCACCGGTTACCCCATTGCCAAGGTGGCCACCAAGATCGCCATCGGCTATACGCTGGACGAGATCACCAATGATGTCACCGGCAAGACCTGCGCCTGCTTTGAGCCTGCGCTGGACTACATCGTGGTCAAGTACCCGAAGTGGCCCTTTGATAAGTTCGTCTACGCCGACAAGTCTCTGGGCACCCAGATGATGGCCACCGGCGAGGTGATGAGCATTGGCAACAGCTTTGAGGCGGCCATGATGAAGGCGGTCTCCTCCATCGAGCTGGGGATGGACACCCTGACCCACAAGCCCTTTGAGGAGCTGACCGATGACGAGATCGTGGCCCACCTGCATGTGCAGGATGCGGAGCGCGTGTTCTGTGTCTACGAGGCCCTCAAGCGCGGCATCGACCACGAGACCATTTGGAAGATCACCAAGATCGACTGGTGGTTCCTGGATAAGATGCAGCACCTGGCTGACCTGGAAAAGGGTCTGGCAAAGTGCAACGGCGTGCTGAGCCTGGAGCAGTATCAGACCGCCAAGAAGTATGGTTTCCAGGATAAGACCATCAAGCGTCTGGCACAGGTGGATGTTCTGCCTGTGGAGAACTACCGCGCCGGTTTCAAGATGGTCGATACCTGTGCTGCTGAGTTCTCGGCCAACACCCCGTACTTCTACTCCACCTACGACGGCGACAACGAGGCCGCCGAGTTTATTGCCGCCAGAGAGGCTGAGGCTGCCGCCAACGGTCAGCCCAAGAAGAAAAAGGTGCTGGTCTTTGGCTCCGGCCCCATCCGCATCGGTCAGGGCATCGAGTTCGACTACTGCTCTGTCCACTGTGTCTGGACTCTGAAGAACCACGGCTGCGAGGCTATCCTCGTCAACAACAACCCCGAGACCGTCTCCACCGACTTTGACACCGGCGACCGTCTGTACTTCGACCCCCTGAACCCGGAGAGTGTGGACAACATCATCGCCACCGAAAAGCCCGATGCCTGCGTGGTCCAGTTCGGCGGCCAGACCGCCATCAAGCTGGCAAAGCACATGGATGAGATCGGCCTGCCCATCCTGGGCACCCCGGCGGATGCCATTGACGAGGCAGAGGACCGTGAGCGTTTTGACGAACTGCTGGAGCGCTGCAAGATCCCCCGTGCGCCCGGCCGCACCGTATTCAATCTGGAGGAGGCTCTGGCCGCTGCTGATGAGATCGGCCTGCCTGTCCTGATGCGTCCCTCCTATGTTCTGGGCGGTCAGAACATGATCGTGGCCTACACCAAGGCCGATGTTATCGAGTACATGGGCGTTATCACCGAGCATGTGGACATGGATCACCCTGTTCTGCTGGATAAGTATATCATGGGTACCGAGTGTGAGGTCGATGCCATCTGTGATGGCGAGAACTTCCTCATCCCCGGTGTCATGGAGCAGGTGGAGCGTACCGGTGTCCACTCCGGCGACTCCATCTGTGTCTACCCGGCCCAGCACCTGACCCAGGCCGAGATCGACACCATGGTGGACTACACCGGCCGCTTTGCCCGCGAGCTGCATGTCACCGGTCTGGTCAACGTGCAGTACGCCGTGTCCAACGGCAAGGTATACGTCATCGAGGTGAACCCCCGTTCCTCCCGTACCGTGCCTTACATCTCCAAGGTCACCGGTGTGCCCATGGTGGATCTGGCCGTGCGCTGCTGCCTGGGTGAGAAGCTGGCAGATATGGGCTACGGCATCGGCCTGCACCCCAACGCCCCCTATGTGGCCGTTAAGGTGCCTGTGTTCAGCTTTGAAAAGCTGCACGGCGTGGATACCCAGTTTGGCCCTGAGATGAAGTCTACCGGCGAGGTGCTGGGCATTGCTCCCAACTATCACGATGCCCTGCTCAAGGGCCTGATCGGCGCGGGCTATACCTTTAAGACCCCCGGCCCCGCCTCCTGCTGCATCTTCACCGTGAAGGACAGCGACAAGCCCGAGTTTGTGGATATCGCCTGGAAGCTCAAGAGCATGGGCTACAAGCTGTACGGCACCTCCGGCACCTGTGCATGGCTCAACAAGCACATGGTCCCCTGCAACGAGGTGCGCAACATCTCCGGCGAGGCACCCAACATCGTGGATCTGCTGCAGAGCGGTCTGGTGGACTATGTGTTCTCCACCAGCGCCAAGGGCCGTGACCCCAAGCGCGATTCTGTCCGCCTGCGCCGCAAGGCTGTGGAGCTGAGCATCCCCTGTATCACTGCTGTGGATACCGCCAACGCACTGGTCGATTGCCTGCGCAGCGACCATGACCTGAAGAATATCCCGCTGGTGGATATTGCAACGCTGTATCATAAAAAATAACGCACAAAATGTAACTCGTGCGCAATATTATGCGTTTCGTGCGCAATCTCTCGTAATGAGGGGCTGCATTTGTTATACTCAACAACGCAAAATTTGCCAAAAGACGTTACTTTTGGACGTTCCAGGAGGATATCGATACAATGACTCGTTCCCAGATGATCGAAACCGTGGCACGCAAGACTGGCTTTACCGAAGCACAGGTCGAGACCACGATGGACGCTTTGTTTGACCAGATCGCTGACTGCCTGCGTGCAGACGAGAAGGTGACCATTGCCGGCTTTGGCCGTTTTGAGATGCGTCCCCGCAAGCCCAAGGCTTACACCAACCCCAAGACCAAGGTCTCCAGCCGTCTGGAGTCCACCTCCATCCCTGGCTTCAAGGCCAGCGGCCGTTTCAAGCAGAAGCTGGAAGCAGGCCGTGCCGCTGCTCAGAGCGTGGAAGAGACCGCCTGAGCGCCAGAACAGTTCCTCTGACCGCAGAGCCGTGCCCCAAAAGGGTGCGGCTCTTTTTGCGTGCTGACAAGCGCCGCGTTTCATGGTATACTGAACAAAACAAGGGTAGAAGGATAAGGAGTATCAAACATGCTTTACAGTGAGTTGCAGTGCAGTGAAGCCATCCACAAGGCCGTGGAGCGGATGGGCTTTGCGGAGATGACGGAAATTCAGGAAAAGACCATCCCCGTGATGCTGGCAGGCCGGGATGTGATCGCCAAGGCCCCCACCGGCACCGGCAAGACCTGTGCCTTCGGTATCCCGGTGGCGGAGCATATCGACCCGGAAAAGAAGTACCCGCAGGCTGTGATCATGGCCCCCACCCGGGAGCTTGCCCAGCAGATCGCCGAGGAACTGACCGAGCTGACCTACTTTATGCCTGAGGTGCAGGTGGCCTGCGTGTACGGCGGTGCCAACATGGAAAAGCAGGCCAGGCGTTTGGCCGAGGGCTGCCAGATCGTGGTGGCCACCCCGGGCCGCCTGATGGACCACTATAAGCACCACAGCATCGATCTGGCCCATGTGACCCAGGTGGTGCTGGACGAGGCCGATGAGATGCTGAACATGGGCTTTTATAAGGATGTGCGGCATATCATTGAGCTGATGAAGGCCCGCAAAAGCCTGTCCATGTTCTCCGCCACCATCAGCCGCGAGGTCATGGACATCGGCTGGCTGTATCAGAACAACGCCGAGGAGATCACCGTTCAGCCCAGGGAGGAGAGCCAGCCCAAGATCACCCAGTACATGCTGGAGACTTCCGGCCGCAACAAGCTGTCCGACCTGGCCCAGATCATCATTGGCGAGGGCTACAAGCGGGTCATGGTGTTCTGCGATACCAAGTTCAATACCGCCACCCTGGCCAACCAGCTGGCCCGTCTGGGCTTCTCTGTGGACTGCCTCCACGGCAATCTCTCCC
>OLYB01001227.1_pt1 | contig 20867 bp, 20 predicted proteins | sample 1674481 | NCBI WGS metagenome assembly OLYB01 (sample SAMEA103958167, study PRJEB25191) | human gut metagenome
CACGCTGCTGCAGCTTGCGGTGGTCTACGTGCCGTTCCTCAACACCGCGTTCGGTACCGTGCCGCTGTCCGCGGGTGCGTGGGTCGAATGCCTCGGCCTGGCGATGATTGTGCTCGTCGCCTCCGAGCTGCGCAAGTGCGTGCTGCGTGCGATGCATCGGCGGTGATGCTGGCTTATAGCGTCGACGGGCTAGACTGGACGACAGTTGGTGGGCGCGCGTTGGCTGCGCGCCCGCTCATATGACGATTGTTCCGGTGATGTTTGGAGGAATTTCGATGCTGCTGTCCGATCGCGACATTCTCGCCGCACAGGCTGACGGCCATATTTCGCTCGATCCGTGGACCCCGGAAATGGTGCAGCCGGCGTCGATCGACGTCCGTCTGGACCGCTTCTTCCGTCTGTTCAACAACCATGCGTATACGTATGTGGATCCGGCGGAGAACCAGGGCGAGCTGACCGAGCAGTTCGAAGTCCGGTCTGATGAGCCGTGGATCTTGCATCCGGGCGAGTTCGCGCTCGGCTCCACGTGGGAGTATGTGAAGCTTGATTCGACGGTTGCGGCACGACTCGAAGGCAAGAGTTCGCTTGGACGACTCGGCATCCTCACTCACTCCACCGCGGGATTCATCGACCCGGGTTTCGAAGGGCACATCACGCTGGAGCTGTCCAATGTGTCGACGCTGCCGGTGAAGCTGTGGCCGGGCATGAAAATCGGACAGATGTGCTTCTTCCAGCTGAGCTCGCCCGCCGAGCATCCGTACGGCTCCGCCGGCACCGGCTCGCACTACCAGGGCCAGCGTGGCCCGACCCCGAGCCGCTCCTACGTGAACTTCTACAAGGCCGATATCACCGACTGATGCATCACAGAATCCCCGGCGCGATGTCATGCACGGCGAGCCATCCGCGTAGGTCGCTGAACTCGTCGAGGCTGACGGAGTGGTCGAGCCCACGGTAGCTTTTCGCGGTGAGGAACGTGTGCTCGTCCAGCCAGGCGCTCATGGCGAAAAGCTCCGGCTTGGCGATCACCGTATCGCTGTTGCCGTAACCGAAGAACGTGGGAATATTGAGCGGCGCGATACGGTCGTCGGCAGGCGCGGTGCCGCGGACGAGCCCAGGCGCAAGGAATCCGGACAATGAAATCGACGCACGGTAGCGTTCCGGGTGCACGCGCAGCAAGTGAATAGCCAGCAGACCGCCCTGCGAAAAACCGATCGGCACCACGGCACGGTCGTCGGGAATGTTCGCCGAAACCCAATCGTCGATTGCTTTCGCTGCGGCGAATGCGTCACGGTCCAAATCCTCGCCGGTATCCACACAATCATGCAGCCACGAGTACGCGCCGGGTGCAAAGCGGCCAGCCGGCTGCAGCGTCAACGGCGCGCGCAACGAGGCGAAATCGTTGTATGGCGCGACGTAGCGCATCATGTCGGCCAAGTCCGCCTCGTTTGATCCCCAGCCGTGCAGGCACAGGAACAACGGTCGTTTCGGCGCGGTGCTGCCGCCGCCGCGCGAATACTGCACATGCGTGATTTGCAGCGGTTCGCCGAAACGGCCCGGCACCACGTCCGATTCGCGTCCGATCAGCGCCGTCTCGTCATGCCCGTTGTTGTTTGCTTTGCTTTCGATTGCGTCGCTCATACCTTCCCAATATAGCGTGCGTTTGCGGCACGCGTTCGCAGTGCGAAGAGGGCTGCGGAAAAGTTGCGAAAAAAGAAGACCCCGGCGGGATCGGCCACCGGGGAGAGAAAGGAGAGAGAAGAAGAAAGGGTTCAATTGTCGGGAACTTTAAGGTTCCTGGTCGGCTTGTTTCTGCTGACAATTCATATATAAACACCTGATGCTGAGCGCATGTCTGGTGTTTTCTGAAAACTTCCTGAGAATCCGATGGCGATTTCGTTCAGGCGCAATTTGGCACAGTTCCCGACGAACACGATTTCGGCTGGATGCGATTCCAGCCGATCGTCCGCCATTGCGCAATCGTCCGTCGCCACGCGATCCGAACGCCGGAAATCGAAAAAACGTCAGATCTGCGCGTCCGCATCCACGCTCATCACATACACGTTGCGTCGCAGCTGCTTGCTTTGCGCACGCGTGATGTCGCCGGCCTCATACATGTCCTGGATCACGCCCAGCTCGATGCCGTAGCTTTCGCGCTTGACCTCCTCGGCCTGCTCCTGCGCTTCGGCGCTGATGCCCATATTCGGACGCGCCCTCAACGCGGATTCGCTGCGTCGGTAGTCCAACAGCAGGCCGGAGCAGTGCTCGGTGTTGTACGTGTCTCCGCCCATCTCCTCATACAGTCGGTCGATCACATGTTCGATCGCATCCACCTGCACCACACGCGTATGCGCGAACAGCTCATCGTCGCTGAACAGCGGGGTCGTGCGCCGGATACGGCTGTTCACACGCCTCACCAGCGTGCCTGTACGACGCTGCAATGCGCGCAGACGGCCCTTCAATCGCCAGATCGTACGACCGGAATTATGCTCCGTTTCGATGTGACGCAACGAGCTCATGATCTGGTCGAGCAGGCGCTCGCAGGCCTCGGCCTCCAGATTGTTCGCGGCGCGGTTCTCGGTCGGATTCGTCTTGATCGCCGCGCGCACGCCCGCCAGACGGTTCTTGACGTACTCCTTCTCCCAGTTGAGCGCGTCGATCTGCAGCTGCATGTAGCCCTGCGGATTGATTTCGCCGGTGCGCTGCTTCAGCCGCGTGACGCGTCCCGACAGTTCCTCGACGGTCCGGCGCAGCACTTCGATGGTGATTTCCGTCATTTCCGTCGAATTGTCTTTATTGCGATTCGGCGCGAGCAACGGCAGCAGGAAATTCGCCAGCAGCAATGTCACTACTATCACACCGCCGGCGATGAAGATCAGCTCGTTACGCATCGGGAAATTCGCTCCCGCCGCAAGCGTGTACGGAATGGTGAACATCAGTGACAGTGTGATGGTGCCTTTCGGTCCGCCGAACGTCATGACGGCAGCTGATCGCCAGCGTTTCGCCGTCATCTTGCGTCGCTTGCCGGTTTCGGTGTCGCGCGCCAATCGCAGCATCAGCGAAATCCACAGGAAGCGCATGACGATCACCACTGCGGAAACCACAAGAATCGCAGTAAGCAGCAGCCAATTGCTGACGTGCGGATCGTCCCAGCTGGTGGTCATCGCGCTTGGCAGCAGCATGCCGAGCAGAATGAACACGGTGCCGTTCAGCGAGAACGACAGCACCCCCCATACGCTGGATGAGACGATATTCGTACGTGCCACATTCGGGCCGATGCCGGTGCGGTCGAAGCGGATAAGCAGGCCGGCGGCCACCACCGAAAGAATGCCGGAAACGTGCACCGCTTCCGCGCCCAAATACAGGATGAACGGCAGGAACAGTTCCATCAGAATACGTGTGGTCATTGTTTCCCAGCCGAGGGAACGCATCGTTTCGAACACCACGTCAGCCACCATGCCCACGACGATGCCGAAGAATGCGCCGCCGAAGAAGGACGCCACGAATTGCATGGCCGATTCGCCCACTTCGAATACACCGCTGACGGCCGCCGCGATGGCGAACTGGAAGCCGACGATGCCGGACGCGTCGTTGAACAGCGATTCGCCTTTCAGCACGCTCGTCTGCCGTTGCGTCAGCGCCGCTTCTTTGCCGAGCGACGACACTGCGACCGCATCCGTCGGCCCAAGCGCGGCACCGAGCGCCAAAGCCGCTGCAAGCGGAATCGCCGGCCATACGGCATGCAACGCGAAACCAACCGCCACCATCGTCGCGATTGCCAAACCGATCGCCAATGACAACGACAGTTTCACCGATTTGAGCAGTTCCGATTTATCGATTTCGTGCGCTTCCAAATACAGCAGCGGCGCGATGAACAACACCATGAACAGTTCAGGGCTGAGCGTTACGTCCGGAAAGAACGGCAGTTGTGATGCCAGCGCGCCCAACGCGATCTGCACGAGCGGCGTGGAGACCTTGGGTATGAAACGACTTAAGAAGGAAGATAATACGACGGCAGCGATGATGCATAGAATCAACTCGAATACCGCCAACGTGCCTCCTTCGCGCGTGTTTTCAACCTTTTCCAGCCTACCAAGAGGCGGTTATGAGCGTGTTTCGCCATGGGCTGACGTTCGTGCCGCTTCGGTTGGGCGCGCAGGTCGGACGTGCGGACCAGTCGTGCGGAGCGGTCGTATGGCCGCCGCTACACTGTGGCGTATGCGATGGGACGATGATATGGAACCGGCGATCGCGCTGGCCCGCGAAGCCGCCGCGGATGGCGAGGTGCCGGTCGGTGCCGTCGTGCTTGCCGCTGACGGCCGGGTGATTGGCCGCGGGCGGAACCTGCGTGAGACGCATGCCGATCCGCTTGCCCACGCTGAAGTCAAGGCGATGGCTGAAGCGGCCGCCTCGCTTGACACTTGGAATCTCGCTGATTGCACGCTTGTCGTTACGTTGGAGCCGTGCCCTATGTGCGCCGGCGCCATCCTCAACGCCCGCATCCGCCGGGTGTTCTACGGCGCGCGGGATGACGTGATGGGCGCCTGCGGCGGCGTGCTGAACCTATACATGGAGGGCTTTCCCCGCCCGCCGCAGCTGGTGGGCAATATATGCGGTGACGAATGCCGGGACGTTTTGCAGTCGTTTTTCCAAACTATTCGGTCAAAAAGCGGCGAAAACGAAATCGACGCACCGTGATTGTCGATTATTTCACGGAATTTTAATATTTGTAACCGAATTTTTTTCACATCTCCGGGGTATTCTATACTTGCAAGAAGCAAAAAACTTTTTCATCTTCTCTTCCTTCCATATATGCGGAGCGCCTGACGGCACTCCGCTTTATGGTGTCCGGAGGTTTTGCCCGCGGGATACTGCCCCGCAGGGCTTTTCTTTTTTCTCCGCCCGTGGTATAATACGCCGCAGAACGACAAAAGGAGCGCGCTCATGGTCTATCCCCTTCAGGAAAAGCTGTATATCTCCGGCATGGATAGCCGCGCCCCTTCGCTGGCGCGGCGCTGGCGGCTGGGCTGCGAGGACATCACCTTCTCCTACGCACCCATGCTGGATGACCCCGCCGCGCTGCCGCAGGCGGCCAACAGGGTCGCCGGTCTTTCCCGACTGTGGCTCCACGCGCCCTTTGCCGAGCTGATCCCCTGCGCCATCGACCCGCTGGTGCGGCAGACGGCGCAGCACCGCTTCCGCCAGACGCTGGCGGCGGCACAGAAGCTGGGCATCCGGCAGGTGGTGCTCCACGGCGGCTTCATCCCCCACGTCTACTTCCCGGAGTGGTATGTGGAGCAGTCCGTCCTGTTCTGGCGGGACTTTTTGCAGGAGGTGCCGCCGGACTTCGTCCTGGCGCTGGAAAACGTCATGGAGCCGTCGCCGGACACGCTGGTGTCCATTGCGGCGGGCGTGGACGACCCCCGGCTGGGGCTTTGTCTGGACGTGGGGCACGCCAACACCTGCGTCAGCCGGACGCCGCCGCTGGACTGGATCGCGCCCATGGCGCCCTATCTGCGCCACGTCCACCTGCACAACAACCGGGGGCAGGATGATCTCCACGCCCCGCTGGATGAGGGCACCGTCCCCATGCAAGAGGCCATCGGCGCGGTGCTGGAGCAAGCGCCCCGCGCCACCTTCACCATTGAAAATCAGGACGCACTCCCCTCCCTGCGCTGGCTGGCGCGGCAGGGGTATATTGAGGATATCCTATGACAGAGACAGAGCTGAAAAACTACATCGCCGCCATCCGCCCCGCCGACCGGGACGCCATGGCCGCTGCCCGGCAGCGGCAGGCGCAGCTGGCCAAGCCGCCGGGCAGTCTGGGCGCGCTGGAGGATATGTCCATCCGTCTGGCAGGCATCACCGGCCAGGTGTGCCCGAAAATGGACAGCTGCCGCGTGGCGGTGTTTGCCGCCGACAACGGCGTGGTGGACGAAGGCGTGTCCTGCGCGCCCCGGTCCGTGACCTTGCAGCAGGCCATCAACATGACCCGGCGCAGGACCGGGATGTCCGCCATGGCCGCCGCCTTCGGCGACGATGTGGCGGTGGTGGACGTGGGCATGGACTGCGGCACCACCCCGGCGGGCATTCTGAACCGCCGCGTGCGGCGGAGCACCGGCGACATCGCCATCGAGGACGCCATGACCCGTCCGCAGGCGCTGGCGGCCATGGCCGCCGGCATGGAACAGGCGGCCATCGCCAGAGCCGACGGCGTCACGGCGCTGGGCATCGGGGAGATGGGCATCGGCAACACCAGCACCTCCGCGGCGGTGCTGGCTGTGCTCACCGGTGCGGATATCGAGACTGTCACCGGGCGCGGCGGCGGCCTGACCGACCGCGCCTTCGCCCGGAAAAAGGATGTGCTCCGCACGTCCGTCGGACGCCGCCCTATCCGGAGAGACGACGCTGTGGACGTCCTCTGCGCCGTGGGCGGGCTGGACATCGCCGCCATGACCGGCGCATTTCTGGGCTGCGCCCACGAGGGCATCCCGGCGGCGGTGGACGGGTTCATCTCCGTCACGGCGGCGCTGTGCGCCGTGACGCTGTGTCCGGCGGTACGGGACTATCTGTTCCTGTCCCACGATTCCTACGAGGTGGGCTACCGTCTGGCGGCGGAGAGGCTGGGTCTGGAGCCGTGCCTGCATCTGGGCATGCGTCTGGGCGAGGGCAGCGGCTGCCCGCTGCTGTTCCGCGTCATGGAGGGCGCCTGCGGCGTCATGAGCGGCATGGCCACCTTTGCCGAGGCCGCCATTCACGACGGCTATCTGGACGAGATACGCGCGCAGGACAGCTTTACGGTGGACAGGCCATGAGGATATTACTGATCGGCGGCGGCAAGAGCGGCAAGAGCACGCTGGCGCAGCGTCTGGCCGCAGCGCTGTCCGGGGACGCACCCCGGTATTACTGGGCCACCATGACGCCCCACGACGACGAGGATCGCGCCCGTATCCGCCGCCATGTGGCGGATCGGGCGGGCATGGGCTTCGTCACCGTGGAGCGGAGCTTCGACCTGCCCGGCGGTCTGAGGGAGATCGACCGGAACGGCACGGTGCTGTTCGACAGCATCACCGCCTGCCTGTCCGAGCGCATGTTCCCCGGCGAGACGCCCAACGCCCGCGCCGGGCGGGAGATCACCGGCGAGCTGCTGACCGTCAGCCGCTCCTGCGGCCACTTCATCGCCGTGTGCGACGATCTGTGGCACGGCGGCGAGGACTATCAGGACTGGACGGAGGTCTATGTCCGGGAGCTGGCGGAGATATGCCGCGCGCTGGCATCGGAGTTCGACGCGGTGTGCGAAATGACGGCGGGGCTGCCCCGCCTGTGGAAGGGAGAGCTGCCCCGTGTCTGATTGGATCTACGGCTTTTTCATGGCGTGGGGCATGTTTCTGGCTATCCCCTGCCCGAAAAAGATATGGAGCGAGAGCGCCCGCCGGCGCATGCTGGCGTGCCTGCCGCTGGTGGGGCTGATCGCCGGCGGTGTATGGGCGCTGTGTGCATGGCTGGGCGGCTTCCTGCCCCGTCCCATCGGGGCGCTGCTGTGCGCCGCCGCCCCGTGGCTGGTGACGGGCTTTTTGCATCTGGACGGCTTTATGGACGTGTGTGACGCGGTGATGAGCCGCCGGGATATGGAGACGCGGCAGCGGATCCTGAAGGACTCCCACTGCGGCGCCTTTGCGGTGATCTGCATGGTGCTGCTGGCGCTGGGACAGTGGTCGGTGTTTCTGTCGGCGGAGGGCATCGCCCTGTGGCCGCTGGCGCTGGTGCCTGTGGCCTCCCGCGCCTGTGCGGCGCTGGCGGTGCTGACGCTGCGTCCCATGACCACCAGCCAGTACAGCGCCATGGAGCGCGGCGGCGCACCAGTGGTATTCGCCGCCCTGATACTGGCGGCGGCATGCATCACCGCCGCGCTGGTATGGGGCAGCTTCGCCCCGCTGGCAGCGGCGGCGGTATACGCGTTGGCGGCGTGGTATGGCGTAAAGCAGCTGGGCGGCATGTCCGGCGACGTGTCGGGCTTCGCCCTGACGCTGGCGGAGCTGGGCGGCGCGGCCGCGCTGGTATTGTGGAGGTAACGGCATGGAATTGGTCATCGGCGGCGCGTTTCAGGGCAAGCTGGCCTACGCGCTGGAGACTTACGGCCTGACGGAGAGCGATGTGTGCGATCTGGCGGTCTGCGACCCTGCGCCGGGGTACCGGTGCTACCGGCATCTGGAGGCGCTCAGCCGCCGGGAGCCGGACGCGGAGCGGTATCTGCCCCTGTTTGAAAACGCGGTGGTCATCGCCCGGCAGGTCAACGGCGGCATCGTCCCCATGGACGGCGAGGAGCGGGCGTGGCGGGAGCGCTACGGCCTGCTGCTGCAAAAATTCGCCCGAAATGCGGCGCATGTGACCCGCATTTTCTGTGGGCTTTCGGAGGTATTAAAATGAAGCTGACACTCATACGTCACGGCGAAACGGAGGGCAGCCGCCGTGATCTCTACTACGGCGCGGCGGACATTCCGGTGCTGCCGGATTCGCTGAAGGCGCTGGAGGAAAAGGCAAAGACCGGCGTCTATCCCACCGCCGGCCGCTACTGCATCAGCGGCATGCTGCGCACGGTGCAGACGCTCCGCGCCCTGTACGGCGACGTGCCCTACACCGTGCTGCCGGGGCTGCGGGAGATGGATTTCGGCGACTTTGAAATGCGCGCCTACACCGGCGATCTGGAAAACGACCCGGCCTTCCGCGCGTGGTGCGAGGATGCGGAGCACAACGTCTGCCCCCACGGAGAGAGCGTGCCGCAGGTGCTGGAGCGGAGCCTGCGCGCCATCCAGCCGGTGCTGGACGCGGGCGAGGACACGGTGTGCGTCATCCACGGCGGCGTGACCTCCGGACTGATGATGCACTGGTTCGGCGGCACGCGGTACGACTACTCCCCGGCGCCGGGCACCGGATTTCAGGTGACTTTCCGCGACGGAAAGCCCGAGAGCTATATACATATCGGATAAAGGAGCATAACTATGGACTACACCTATCGGACAAAGGGCACCTGTTCCCGCGAGATCTCCTTTGAGCTGGACGGCGACAGGGTGAAGAACGTACACTTTGTGGGCGGCTGCGACGGCAATCTGAAGGCCGTGGCCAAGCTGGTGGACGGCATGACCGTGGAGCAGATCGAGACCATGCTGCGGGGCAACACCTGCGGCCCGCGCCCCACGTCCTGCGCCGACCAGCTGGCTATCGCGGTGCAGGAGGCCTATAAAAAGGAGCAGGCGGGCGAGTAAGACTAAGATATGGAGAAGGCGGCTCTGCGAGCCGCCTTCTCGTTTTGCTATTTGACCAGTCCGCGGGAAGCGGCGTATTCGGCGTTGATCTCCGCCAGCTCTTTCTCCCCGTCGATATAGGGCCGGTAGATCTCGTCCACCCGTCCGCCGCCCAGATTGCCGCAGCCGCTGCAGCCGTCGCACGGGCTGCCGCATACGCTGAGGGCGCGGCGGACGATCTCCTCCCGCTGGGCGCGGGTGGTGTCCTTGATAAGCAGGGACTGCATGTGTGATTCCTCCTACGTTGGCTTGTCCGGGGCGCTCTGCCTGAAACCGCCTGTTCCGGTGCCGGTTTTCTGCAAGCGCCCGTTGTCTGTTATCCGGCCATGTCCAGCATGTTGCCGATGAAGATGCCGTACCCCCGGGTGGGGTCGTTGAGCAGCACATGGGTCACAGCGCCCACGATGCGTCCATTCTGTAGAATGGGGCTGCCGCTCACGGTTGATGTCAATATGGGACAACAAATAATTTTTCAAGAACTTTATTCGACAAATTCAATTGCAAAATCAGAAAATCTCCAATTTATTTGAATTTTTTGCCTGTTGAAAACTAAAACTTCACAAACTAATTCCCGCATAAGAGCAGGGTCTAAAGCGCTTATTTCATGGTACGAAGAGAGGACGGAGGTTTGCCGTTCTTCCTTTTTGGCGGTCTCCTCCTCCGCGCAGAGCAGTTCCCAATCGCTTTCCAACTGGGCAAGCTGCCGCTTCTTTTCGTTCTGTGCTCGGAGAAGGCTTTCCCGTTTTTCTGTAAAAGACTCTTTTGATAGCCGGCCACCGACATGCGCTTCGTAAAGAGACATAAGCTCCTCCTGCTTGCGGTGGATATCGGCCTGTACTCTCTGCATCCTCGCGTTGATGGCGCGGCGCTTGGAGGCGTGACTCTCAAATTGACGCTGATAGGTCTCAAGGCGGGCATCCCGCAGCTGGCACTGCATATTGATCGCATGGATCAGAATGGCTTGCAAGTCGGCGTCGGAGATACAGGCCTCGGCACAGCCGCTTTCCGGTACATAGCGCGCCGACGCACAGCGCCAGTTCTTGTTGGAGGCCTTGCCCTTCACCAGACGGTTTCCGCAGCAGCCGCAGACGAGATAGGGTTGCAGCAGGCTTGGCGTGTTTCCTGTCGGCGTTTTCGGTGCCGTTTTTTGCACGGTGCTGCGGGCGAGAAAATATAGCTCCCGTGATACGATAGGCTCGTGTGTATGGGGAATGATGGGGCGTTCCGCTTCGGGGAGAATCTTCGTGCGGTTGCTGCCGACCTTGACCACATGGGATTTGAATGCCTCCGTATCGCCGGTGTAGATGCGGTTTTGGAGAATATTCCGGACGGATTCGTATGTCCAGAACTTCCGCACCTTGTAGCGGCCACGGACTTTTGCCAGATAGGCGGAGGGTGTCTCGGTGTCGGACGCATTCAGCCGCTGTGCGATCCGCGTGATGCTGATGCCCTGCGAGGCCCACTGAAATATCTGCCTGACGACATCGGCGGCAGGCGGATCAACTACGATAGTGTTCTTCTGCTCACCCTTCTGATAGCCGTAAGGGACAGCGCCAAAGGCATATTCACCATTCAGCTTTTTGCGGTCCGTTACACTTTTGATCTTGCGGGACAGATCGCGGCTGTATAACTGGTTCAGCAGGTTGGTGATGCCCAACTCCAGACCACCGGTGGATTCACCATAGTCGGCACTGTCAAAGTGATCATTGACGGAGATAAAGCGAACGCCATACGCTGGAAACACAAACTCCAGATAGTGGCCGCCCTCCAGAAAGTTTCTGGAAAAACGGGAGAGGTCACGCACAATGACAGTCTTGACGCTTCCAGACTTTACCAGCGACAGCAGCCGCTGCATACCGGGACGGTTCATATTGGTGCCGGTGTAGCCATCGTCTACGATCTCCTCAACGGCTCCCTCCAGATTGGGGTTGGATGCGAGGAAGTTCCGTACACAAAGGCGCTGTGCGGAGATACTGAAGCTCTCTGCGACATTTCCGCGCGCGACGTCGCCATCCTCCGAAGAAAGGCGATAGTAGCAGATCATAAGATTGGAAGTCGTCTTATCCACAGCAAACAGCCTCCTCTGTCAGTGTGTGATAGGGGCGTAGTGTGGCGAAGGGATCAGCATAGTTGAGTTGGATCGTGATGCTGCGGTCCTCGTGAATAGAGATGCGCTCGACAAGCGTATCAAGAAGCTCCCTTGTTATGGCCGGGAGCCGCCGGTATTCCTGCATAGCGCACACCCATGCCTGTGCGGTGGATAAGCCTTTCTGCATCTGCTCGATCCGCTCCTTTTGCGCGGCTTCCGCCGCGAGAATGCGGTTGAGCTCTGCCCGGTATTTCTCTTTTGCGTAGAGAAATTCCTCGCGGCCAATCAAGCCGGTAGACAGGTCGTGTATCAGCATATCCAGCTTCCGGTCAAGGCTCTGCCGCTGGAGCCGCAGGCTCGTGGCGGTATTTTGCTTTTCCCGCTTTGCCTGTGTCAGCTCGACGGAATGGCCGATTTCATGGATCAGCCGCTCTACATCAACAGCCAGCGCCAACTGCTGGTCTAAGGCATCGGTGACAGCGGCAAGCAGCCGTTCGTGGCGAATGTAGTGACTGGCGCAGACGCTGTGCGCGGAGTAGCGGTAGCGGTTGCAGTCATAGAACAGCCGACTGGGCGAGTGTGCACCGTGCCGAGCACAGCCCTTACCGGCCCCCATGGGACTGCCACACTCCGCGCAGAACAGCTTGCCACGGAAAAGATCGGCCTGCACATCGCCAACATCGGCACATGTGCGATAGGCGGCACGGGACGCAAGAACCTCTTGGTTGACCTGTTGTACCGCATCAAATAGCTCTTTGCTGATGATCGGCGGATGTGCGTTTGGAATGACCGTCCATTGTTCCGTGGGCTGACGCTTCTTTTTCTCGTTCAAATGGTTTCGGGATACTTTCCCATAGGTGCGGTTGCCGATATAGACGTCGCTGCCGACGATCTTGCGGATGGTCGCCCTGCTCCACAGTGCGTCCCGATACGCAGCGGAGCTGTTCATTCCACGCAGATAACGCAGCTGAGCGGGGGACGGGATATGTTCCTGATTCAGCTGCTTTGCGATAGCGTTGAAACTGGCACCCTCAGCGCGCAGGGTAAAGATACGCCGGACGACCGGAGCGGCTTCCTCATCAACATCATAGGACGCGGCAGCAGCGTTCCGGAGATAACCGTAAGGAATGCTGCCGGACGAAGGCAGATAGGTGCCGCTGCGCATTTGTGCGTGGATGCTGCTGCGGATCTTGCGGGAGATGTCCTTGGCGTAGTTCTCGTTCATGACCATTTTCAGCGGCATGGTGAGGGACGCGGCAGCGCTGGCATCCTGCACGAGACTGTCATAGTTGTCATTGACGCTGATGAGGCGCACGCTCATGGCAGGAAAAATCTGCTCCACCAGTTCACTTGTCTCGACGAAGTGGCGTCCCAAACGAGAGATGTCCTTGATGATAATGCAGTTAATTTTGCCGCTCCGCACATCCGCCATCATCTGACGGAACGCCGGACGGTTGTAGTTCATACCGGTATAACCGTTGTCAGCGTACCGCTCGACAATTTGGATGTCGGGGTACTCCGCAAGGAAAGCGTCAGCAATTTTTGCCTGATTGCCGATGGAATTGCTTTCGGTATCGTCGCCGTCCTCCACAGATAACCGGCCATACTGCCCAGCCAGATAGTGAGTTGAAGTCTCCGCCAGAGGGTGGACCGACAGATATTTGCTTTTTCGTGCCATACTTACCCCACCTCCTTCGCAGCTGCTGCGATCATCTGCCGGTAAGATGCCAGCTCATCGGCGTAGTTGAACTGTATCGTGATCTGCTTGCCCTCGGATACCGTGATCCTGCGGATCAATCCGGCCACCATTTCACGGGTAAGCTTGTCAATTTTCCTGAATTTGGTATATTCGGCGACCCAGTTCCGGGTGTCTGCCGCACCCTCCTCCAAGACTTGCCGCCGCTGGTGCAGACTGGCGAGAGCCGCCTGTAATGCGTCGATCCGCTGCGTATAGCGCTGCCGCATCATGTCATACTCCGTGCGGGAGATCAGGTCATCGTGAAAAGCCTCCAGCAAACGCATACGGTATTCTTTCTGCTCGGTGATCTGCTTTTCCTTTTCTTCAATGGTCATATCCAGTTGCCGGTGCTTGGCGGCTCGGATGCTCTTTTGACCGATCTCGTGAATTAACTGGTCAATATCGACTACCATCTCAATTTGCTTCTGGATGGCTCGCAACACCACGTCCTCTAAAGCAGTCTGCGAAATGGAGTGGCTGCTGCACAGCTTAGAGCGCTTGTATGTGGAGCAGACATAGTAATAAAATGTGCGATTGCCTCGCTTTACGCTGCGCCTGCACATGGCGCGGCCGCAATCGGCACAGTACAGCATACCGGCCAAGGGCTGTACCACTTTCTCGGAAGGGGAAGTGCGGGTATCCAGTGACAGCAGGTGCTGCACCGAAGTGAACAGTTCCTCGCTGATAATGGGCGTATGGTTTTTCTCCACAACGCACCAATCCCCTTTGCTGCGCGGCTTCATCTGTTTGATCTTATAGTTGGGCGTCCCCCGTTTGCCCTGCACTAACGTCCCGATATAAATGGGGTTTTCCAGAATAGCCCGCACCGCAACAGGTGACCATGCGTTATTATCACCAACCGCCTGAAACCCAGACTGATATTTCAGTCCCTGCTGCTGCTTATATGCCGCCGGCGGCAGAACGCCCTCCGAGGAGAGGTAATTGGCGATGGCCTGCTGGCTGTAGCCCTCCATTTTCAGTTGAAAGATGGTACGGACCACCATAGCGGCATATTCGTCGATGATGAGTTTGTGTTTGTCGGCAGGGTCTTTCAGATAACCATAACAGGCAAAGGCGCCGAGAAATTCTCCCGCCTTGCGCTGGACACGGAACTGCGCCCGCAACTTCTGGGAAAGGCTGCGGCAGTATGCCTCGTTCATGATGTTCTTGATGGGGATGGAAATATCATCACACAGCGGCGTGTGTTCACTGTCCAGATCATCATTGACGGAGATAAACCGGATGCCCATATCCGGGAAAACGGTTTCCAGATACTTGCCGGTTTCGATATACTCACGGCCAAGGCGGGACAGGTCTTTTACAATGACGCAGTTCGCCTTCTTTTCACGGATGGCATCCATAACGCCCTGAAAGCCGGGGCGGTCATAGTTGGTGCCAGTATAACCGTCGTCTACCCGCTCCCCCACCAACGTGATCTCTGGGTGCCGCTGCACGAACTCATGGATCAGCTTCCGCTGGTTGTCGATGCTCTCGCTCTCATAGCGTTTGCCCAGCTTTGACAGGCGGAGATAGGATATGCCATACCAATGCTGTCCGGAGCGTTCTTCGGTTTGTGGGCAAAAAAATGCAGCCATAAAACGTACCTCCTAAAAATTCAGGAAAGCGGTTTCTGGCTGTCATTGCCGGGCGGCAACATTATTTTCACTGACGGGTCTATTATGCTTTCCCGCTTTACTTTTGTCAACTGGGAAACGTTGGAGACTCAGGACAGGCTGCACACATAGGCCCGCAGGCGGTCTTGCAGGCTTATATCTGTGTTGGAATACGCAAGCTTCACCACAATGCCGCTGTCCGTATAGCAGTACGGGTCGCCTACCTGCTCCACATACTGCTTGATGCGTTCGGCGCAGGAGGCGGAGGTGTCGATACTCACGCAGGCGATATCTCGTGGTGCTGTACGGGCGGTGTGATCGGTGCTTGGACAGTTTGCTTCCATGAAGATCCCTCTTTTCCAATAGCGTTGTCGGTAGTATTGCCAGATCTCGGTGGTTTATGAAAATATTGATAAAAGAGCAACGCCTCCCGGCGTGATGCCGGGAAGCGTTGTCTATGATTCTGTATTCTAAAGAATACCAGCTTCAAAATGCCCTTTCAAGGTAAGACTTGGTGAACAATAGGTGAAGCTTTTCAGAAAAAGATGGGAACAACAAGGCTTTACCGCTGCAAATCGGCAGTCAGCGCATACATTTCCGCCAGCTCCTCGACCGCCTGATTGCGGATCTTATACAGGGTTCTCGTTGTAATTTGGGTTTTAGCGCTGATCTGCTGCCATGTGTGGCCCTCGAAGTAGGCGAGTCGAATGACCTCGGCCTGCCGCGGTTCCAGAAGTGCCACATAGTACTCCAGGCGGTTGATCTCCTGCTCCAGCGGCACAAGGCGGCTGACCAGATCATGCGTCAGCGCGGCATTTACCTCATCCGATGCACTCTGGAAGTTCATGGCGATGTAAAGCGTCTTGTTGGATACGCTGCCGGAGGGCCGGCTCTCGCCATCACCCTTGGCGAAGTTCATGGCCTCGATCATTTCATCCGGCGTCACTCTGGCCGGATGCTCCAGCTCATAGCGAAGCTGTTCGATCTTGCGCTTGGTGGCGCGGTAGCTCTGCAAAAGGGTTAGAACGTAATTCGTTGATAAGTTGCTCATAATATCCTCCATAGGTTGAATTGTTATTTTAGAATTGAGAAAAGTTGCTTTGGAGGATTGCGGCAGCGGTAAAAAACGATTTTCGGAATGCATATTTGTCTACATAAAATTGCCGACTTTGTAAGAAGTACGCTTCAACAAGGAGACGGGGTCAATATGCAACTCTTTGCTCGAGGCAGTAGCATATGAGACCGACTTGTATCTATTTAGCAATATTATGTTATCTATACAGAACTGCTGACTTAGCTTTGACCACATTTGACGGAAAACTATTTTTGTTTGGGCCTAGCAAAAATAGCCTCGATACACCGGGAAAAATGAGCCAATCATAACCGGAAATAAAAAGTCACTACCATAGTTCTTTCAAGTCTTGCACGCTGGAAAATGCCAACACCCCTATTTGTGGTCAGCGGAAAGTACTAACTTCTGGCGAGAATATAGCATAGGTTATATCTTTGTTCGGGCATAAAATAACTGAGGGGCTTTCATGGTGAAAGCCCCTCAGTTATGTACGCAACACTGTACATTTATATATTTTTTTCAATTTGCGCCAAGAAGGCGGAGATAGTATGCCTCATTTTTCTCCATGCGCCGTCTATTTACTCCGTAAAATGCAAGGATCGGATCAAGTGTGTTAGTGTGAGGCTCCTCTCCAACATGTACTTCTGATTTAACTTCGGAAAGTAATTCAATCAATTCAGTTTCCTGTTCTGTCGTCAATCTTCGATATTCTACCTTCCATCTTTCAATCAATCCATTCTTTTCAAAATAGTCCCTGTATCGAATAAAATCATCGGGCATTGAAAGGATCTCCAAATATTCCTCTGTGTTTTGACCAAAAGCCCGAAAGAAAAAGTCTTTTTCTTTTGCAACAACGCCAGAAGTAACATTTAAAATCACGTTGATTGAGCGAAGGTATTTCTTGTTCCAGAGTTCTCCTATGTAACTACGATCAGTGTGCTCTATCGAAGCATACTTCATCGGGAAAGAAAAGAGCGATTTTATTTCCTTGTGTCGTTCGCAAAAATCGACATTCATGAAAAGCCTATTCCATAAATCCTTCGGTGCGTCTGTGTAATTATAGAGTATGTAATTTGAAAAATGGCGAATACCACTTTGGTCAGCTAACTCCATAGCATTAAAGTACTCTTTTTTTGTCCGTATATCATCAAAGGCGATACGACAGGGTTTCAGTGCGACTTTTGCAAGCAAACAGGCTTTTTCCGCCGTAAAAAAACGCGCATCAAGACCTTGATTAAAATCTACATAGCGCGTAATCTTGTGGTAGTCATAATCAATTCGGTCTGTATAGTAGTACAAAGTATCCGATGTTTGACCAGCATACGAGGGATCCGTACTGGCAAACTTTGAACTAGCAATCAATTGGCTATAGTAGCGAAACACATCAGCATATTCTTTTGCAAATTTCGCAGATGGTGCATCTCGATTTTCATCAAACGCTTGCTTGAATCCCAGCACATCCATAAAGGCAAAATAAATATGGGAGTATTCTCTGTAGTCCTCGATTATTTGTGACGCATATTTGTTGCCTTTTTGGGGGACTTCATTTGGCCGCTGAGATAATTTCGGAATAGGATTTGTATAACCCACGCCGCTCCCTCACTTTCTATTTGTAGTCGCTATCATAGGTAACTGGGGTATGTAATTCAACTTTTGCAATATTGTATAGTAAAATTCCCCCTATTTCAACATTATTTTATCTCTTGGCAAATTGCCCATAAACACAAGTAGGCGTCATTGGCCTATATAGCCGATGACGCCTACTTGTGTTTGCCTACATACTGTCTTTGATTGTAGATTGCCCTGCTTATCGGAAAAAGGCTTTTATGCTATGCCGCCTTCTTTGCCCGAATCGTCTGGGCGCGGAAGGACAGTTCCTGCGATAAGAGCTTCAGGGTGGCGAAATCATCGTCCAGCCCATCCAGCTCACGGCGCAGCACGGCTTCATAGTGCTGCTTTTTTCCCTCCAGACTCTGGATCTTCAGCACCCAACGGTCCATGACGCTGGGGCTCTGGCAGCCGCTCTTAATAAAATAGTCGGCGCGTTCCTGATACTCCGAGATCTCCTTCTTGACGGCGGAATAGAACTCCTCTGTCATTTTCTGACGCTGCTTGGCGTCGTCGATGATGTAGATGGAGTTCGCCATCAGGTGCGTCTGATTGCGGCTGAGCCGGCTAAGCTCGGCGACAAAGTCCTCGAAAATATCTACTTTTTCCATATTATGCCGTGGCACAAAGTAGAGATGTCCGTTGACACTGAGCTTGGTAGATTCCAGTATACGGAGAAAATTCACACAGATGGTCTCCACCTGTCTTCGGTTGGCGCAGCGCTGGTACAGTTCAAACAGTTCCTCCGCCCTACGGCAGTAGGCCATGGCATCGATCTGACTGTCATAGGCCAGATTGTCGTAGCTGAAGATCTGGCTGTCCTTATCGTAGCTGATGTTGGCCAGCTTCTCATATTGGTTGGTTTCCTGGTGCATGGTCTCCTTTACCAGTTCACGGGAGATGATGCTGTCGGAAATACGCCGGTTATCCCGGCAATAGATCTGATAAATACGGCGCTCACCGTATTCCTCGCTGATGATCCTGTCCCGCACATCGCCGGTGGCGCTGCGGAAAGCGTCGGACACCGACAGGCGGTTGCCGCCTGCGTAGGGGATGTTCATATCTGCGCAGAGCTGGCGCAGATCATCCTTATCCACTAAAACACTGGGTAGAGAGAAATACAGCAGCTTTCCCAGCATATTCTGACGATCGCCGGATGCGGCGGCAGTCATGTTTTCAAATTTGAGTTCTGTCATATAGCATGTCCTCCTCATTGTGCCGCGGCGCGGCTGAGATAGTAGTCGTCGATCCCCTTATACGCCGGATTCCAGACGTATTTGGAGTAGCGTATACCACGGATGCTCTGCACCTCCTGGCGGATGGCCTGTATGGCGCGCCGTACCTGCGGATTGGTCATCTGATCCATGTCCATTGCCTCCACCACCTCGGTCACGCCAAGGCTTATCAGCGTATCTTTCAGCCCGTGGAGGGCAAAGACACCACCGATGCAGACGAACAGGGCGTCGTTGTCCAGATAGCTGGCCACGTCGCCTTTCAGCGGTCCCTCCGTGATATAGGCGCGTTTGCTGGCGGTGCTGCCGGTGACGTGCGTCCATGAATAGCTGCGTGTCCCATTGGGGGCATTGCGGCTGGATAGCCAGCGATATTTCCGACCCGGTTCACCTTCGTCGAGCCGTATCTTCATACCCTGTATCAGACCGTCCTTATCACGGACGGGGATCAGGAAACCGTTGGGTCCGGACAGTGTCCATTCTCCATAGCTGGTGCGGAAGCCGGGAATACCTTGCAGGTCATGCCCGGTGCTTCGCAGCAGCGAGGCCAGCAGCTTTCGGCCTTCCGGTGTCTGCGGCATACTACGATATTGGTTTTGGTCGATGCGGTCGTCGGAAAGGCCGCGTTCACGCAGGTTTTCCCGATGCCCTGCCGAAAGTGTCAGAAGTGAGAGCATATCCGTATATACCTCATGCCGCTGTGCCAATGGTTTTGGCTGCGGCTCTGTATTTTGGGAGCTGGGCTGTTGGGGCATGGGGTACACGTTGCCGCCCCGGCTCAGCTCCATATATGCCTCTTTGTTGGTCAGACCGTGCAGCCGGGCATACAGCGAAACGCTGTTGCCGGACGCGCCGCACAGGTTGCAGCGGTATTGGTCTGTATCCACATTGAGGCTCAGATGGTATTTCCCCTTACCGTGGTCACCGCAGAAGGGGCAGCTTGCCTCGACCTCCCGACGCCGAAGCGACGAGGGGTCAAGGACAAGCCCGCACCGTCTGGCTGTGTCTACGATGGGGATCTTTTCATAGGCACGAGCCAGAGGGCACACCTCCTTCCCGTGCCGCTTATGCGGCGGTGGGCATTGCGGTCAGGATCGGCTTCACCGGCCTGACGGACAGCTCCGCCTTGCTGACGCATTTTGCCATGATGACCTGTCCCGTGGGGCACACGTTGGCAAGATCGTCCACCGACTCCATGTTATCCACGAACTGCGGATAATTCCTGCCGGTGAGCCGCTTCATCAGCTCCGACACCTCCATGCCCGCACGGATCTTCTCCGAGAGGGAGAGCCAGTCATAACGCCGCCCATTATAGGTGAACTTGAAGGCGTCCTTGACCTCGCCGGTGGATTTCACCACATCGTAGAGCGAGATCTCCACGCGGTTCATCTTCAAGGCGGAGAAGGTCATCTCTGCCCGCTTGCTGATGTACTGCGCCAGATATTGCAGCTTCAGCTTACACTGGTCGATCTCCGCACGGGCCGCTTTCAATTGGCTGTCCAGATCACCGGCTGCGGGTGTGGCCTTCTCAATGGCGGCGATGTCCGCACGAACCTGCCGCAATTCCTCTCGGCAGGCAAACATACGGTCATATTCCTCCTGAGAGAGCGCACCGAACTCCAGCTCTGCCGCCAGCACCTGCATCCGCTCCTGAAGCTGCTGTGCCTCGGGACGAGTTGCATCCGGTTCAGCGGCTTCCTTTGCCTCCTGCAAGGTTTCTTCCAATTTGGCAATATCGTCCTTCTGAAATTGCAGAAACGTATCCCGTGCTTTTTTCTCAAGGGCTTGCAGCTCCTCCAGCTTGGCACGCTCTGCCTGACCTGCCTCTACGATCTGCTTGACAGAGGTCCGAAAAGCATTCTGCATCGCGGGCAGTTCGTCCGCCGTTACGGCGCGGCGGCAGGTGGGGCATTGATAGCCGGGCTTGAGCTGGCTGCACCGCTCCTTTTCCTGCTGATATTGGCTGCCCAACTGGCGTATCCTGGCGTTGACCTGCGCGATGGCCTCCGCATACTTAGGCGTGTAGACCGCTGCTTTTCGAGCGGTCAGCTCCTGCGTCAATGCAAGGATGCATTCATCCGAAGCTTCAGGTATTTGCCGTTGATTTGCCAAATCACTATAACGGGCACTGAGGTCTGTCAGTTCATCGTTCAGCGCGGCAATATCCACGCCGGCAAACTGCTTACTTTTCAGTGCCTGTTCCTCGTTCCGGAGGG
>OLYB01001238.1_pt1 | contig 20780 bp, 16 predicted proteins | sample 1674481 | NCBI WGS metagenome assembly OLYB01 (sample SAMEA103958167, study PRJEB25191) | human gut metagenome
TTTCATGGTACGGCCCCGGGCTTAGTCCTTGGCCTCTTCCGTCTGGGAAGCCGGCATGACAGCGGGACGCATGCCCTGGCCCCAGACGCGGGGCGCCAGCCGCCATTGGCCCTGGGCATTGCGGCAGGCAACGATGATCTCGGCTTCATTGAAATTGTTGCGGACAGTGGCGCGCTTGCATTCCTCACCAGCCGCGGAGAAGAAGCTGTCTTCCATGCTCACGCGCACGTCCGTCCCGAAGGCGGGATCGGAAAGGGTGGTGATGTCACCGGGCACGGCATTGGCCATAAAATTTTCCACAGGGCTGGGCTTGTATTCGGGCGTTTCAGGGGAGTCTCCCAGCAGGCCGCAGCCATTGAGGGCCAGACAGGTCGTCAGCATAAGAAGGGTAGAGAGACGTTTCATGAGTTCTCCTGGAAAGGAAAGGCCGGAATCGGACCGTTGTTGGTCAGCCCTGGACAGGCTGAGACGCGGGATCCGGCATCCGGGGTGAAAAGGGCAGGGGAAGCTCCAGATCGATGAAGCGTTCCCGCACGATAGCTTCCGGGATATGGATGGCGAGCTGCTTCAGGTCCTCCGGAGCGAGCGTTACAAGCCAGTTTACGGCCTCCCGGGCCATGACGAGCCAGCGGTCCAGCGGCAGGAAAAAGACCGCCGGGCAGATCTTGTACAGATAAAGGCCCGTATCGAGCAGGACCAGCGGGAACAGACTGCAGGCCACAGGACGACGTTGCCGTGGCAGAAGACAGCCTTCCGGGCCGCAGGATTTGCACCCCCTGTCGTCCAGGCAGGCCGTATCAGGGGCAAGCAGAAAAAAGTCCCTCTCCAGATGGGCATGCTGCTGCGAAGGCAGCAGCTTCATGGGAAAAGGGGTGGCGCAGTCCTGGGGGCCGCAACAGTAACGACAGTCCCGGCAGTAATCATTGCTCAGGATCCCCTGATCGAAATGTACATCCCGTTGCAGGGAAAAACGCTGACGCCATTGCTGCCAGTAATGCCAAGAGCTTTTTTGCATGGAGATCCTCCGGCAGTTTCAGCTGTGCCGGACAAAAATGTCGATTATCCCGATCGGTCCATTTAGGGGTAAATTCGTATATCGTTGGAATGCCGCAAGCACGAAGCACATTACAACTCCAATTTGTCATATTATGACAATCCATTTTAAATTTTGGCACAAACAGATCATAGATACCTAAATGTCCTTTAGGTTTTGTATGATGATTTATCCATCTACATTTATCTACATAAATTTTATAGTGTTCAATTTGTGTACGGATAGAAGCAGTGTCCACTAATAAACTCTCGTACATTTTACGTATTTCACTACGTTTATGCGCTAGATACTCATTCGTTGTTCGATACGGAAGAATGAATTCTTTAAAAAAATCAAAATCTTTTCGATAGTCATATTCATTTGCCTCCCAAATTTTAATCGCCTCCTCAATATTATCTATTAAAAAGTCCGACTTAACAGTTTGCAAATCAGAAAGGTGAACACCTGACTTAATTTGTGGAGCTGGCAATGTATTAAAAATATCACCTAAAGTCAAACGCAAAGAATCATATTCTCGTCCCTTATATTCTTTCTGTTCGTTTAGAGGTATTTTGCTAAAAATACCTCTATAAAGAGAATCTGTATGTATGAAATAGCTATTATACAAACTGTCTAATACAATTTCATCTTTACTTTCGTGGTATTGCATATTGGTTATTAGAAAACATGCTGATTCATAAGCCACTTTACCTCGGTCTTTAAAATGATCAAGAACAGCTTCAAGTTCAGGACGGTTATTGCCTGCTAATACCAGTGCTTCTTCCAAATCTGACGAACGGAAATTACAAGATGTTAGGACAAATAACAATATGCCCCATAAACGTATTAATTTCATGATATGGAAATTTATTTCAGAATATTATTGGTCTATACTAAATTCTCCCCATAAAAAGAAATATATAGAATTTATCATAATCTGATATTCCCCTTTATTTTTCGTGTTTATATCAATTATTATATCAATCGCCTGTGGATTCTCTAAGAACAAGGCTGTGTGGTAATGTATAAAGGTTGTGGTCGGGATTTGTCGCTTTCATATTTTCAATCAGCTTCTCGATTACCAGTTTGCCCTGTGCGTAACACGGCTGTTCGACTGTAGATAAGTGGGGTACGAACATATGTGAATACTGGATATTGTCAAAGCCCATGAAAATCAGATCCTTGCCTATCCTGTAGCCCTTTGAAAGTGCATAGTTCATTGCGCCGATTGCGATTATATCCGAAATAGAGAATATTGCTGTCGGGGGGCTTGGCAGGTTCATAAGGTATTCACAGCCTCTCATACCCTGCTCTGTTTCATAGCCGCCGAAATAAACGTAATCCTCGTTATAGGGAATGCCGTTATCCTTGAGCGCCAGCTTGTAGCCTATCTCACGGTCAATGCTCGACTGGCTTCTCTGTAAGGTTGTGATAAGGCCTATCTTCTTATGACCCTTGCGGATAAGGTAGTTTACTGCGTCACGGCCTGCCTTTACGTTATCTATTGTAACGGTAAGAACGTTACAGTTGTCAAGACGTTCAAGGCACATTGCTATATTGTGCTTTTCGCCGAGTGAATTGATGGTTGCGGCGTCCAGCTTAGGACCGAGCAGTACCGCACCGTCTACGGCTCTTGAGAAAAGCATACCGAGCAGATGCATTTCGTGGTTTGGATCGTCGTGGGTGGTAGCAATCAGAACATCATAGCCCTGCGAGAATGCGGCTACCTCCATACCTCTTATAACGTCCGAGTAGAAGCTCTGCTCTGTTGACGCTATGATTGCAAGTATTCTTCTCGTTTCGCTTTTTCTTAAATCTCTGCCTAGAAAGCTGGGGCTGTATCCGAGTGCCTGAACAGCACTGTTTACCGCCTGTATCGCCTCTTCGGAAACGTTGGATTTTTTATTAAGAACTCTTGAAACAGTTGCAACGGAAACGTTAGCCGCCTTTGCAACGTCCTTGATAGTAACACTCATCAGCATACTCTCCCTCAATTAAACTATATTACAATTATACAGTATTGTGAAACCGTTTTCAATGTAACATTTGACCAAAATTCTATATGTAATTTTATCATTTGTTACAAAGCGCAGGTTTTTACTTCAAAAAAATCGTGATAACGGTTTTCATCAGAACGCATTATTTTCTTAAAAAGTGTACGTTTTTTACCCTGAATCTGCTTAAAACAGTGAAAACGGAGCGTTACAATTATAACTTTAGCTAATTTTATAAACAGAACGCATATATACGGTTGTTTTTTGTGCAAAAAGTTACTTTACAAAAGCTCGGTTTTAGGTTACACTATTATATAAAGGCAGATATAAAGTTATTAGCTAAATTGACGAGTACAGAGGTAATATTTGATGAAGAAAAAATCCGTTACAATGAGCGACATAGCAAAGGCTATGGATATAAGCACCGTTACAGTATCAAAGGCACTGGGCGACAAGGACGGCGTCAGCGATGAGCTTCGTGAGAAGATAAAGCAGAAGGCAAACGAAATGGGATACCGTTTCAGCTATACGTCAAAGTCATCGAAGGAAGGCTTTACATTCAACATAAGTATAGTAGTGGCAAAGCACTTTATAAATGACGCAAGTGCGTTCTACTGGGTAATGTACCGTCATATCGTGGAGCTTCTGCAAAAGCAGAACTATTACGGCATACTCGATGTAATTTCAGAAAGCGATCAGGCAAACCGTTCAATGCCGAATTCGGTATCGGACAAAAAGGTTGACGGCGTAATCGTACTCGGACAGTTTGACGATGAATATGTGAGCGAGCTGTTAGACCTTGATATTCCTGTGGTTTTCCTTGACTTCTACAGCAGTGATAACCGCACCGACACCATTATTTCAGACAGCTTCTTCGGCTCTTATATGCTTACAAACTATCTTATAAACGCAGGACACCGCAACATAGGCTTCCTCGGTACTATAACGTCAACATCAAGCATACAGGACAGATACCTCGGATATTACAAGGCTCTGCTTGAAAAAGGTATACCGCTGCGCAGTGAGTGGGTAATTGACGACAGAGGTCCCGAAGGCACAAGCTATCCTCACTTTGACCTTCCTGTACAGAAGCCGACAGCTTTTGTCTGCAACTGTGACGAGGCGGCATACTGCCTGCTCAATCAGCTCAGAAGCGAGGGCTATGTAGTACCCGATGACATTTCGATAGTCGGCTACGATAACCACATCTACTCTACTATTTCAAATCCCCGTATTACAACAATAGATGTTGACAGCAAGAGAATGTCTTATGAAGCTGTCGAAACGATAATCAAAAAGATAAGGGATAAAAATTATTCAAGGGGCAGAACGCTTGTAACGGGCAAGCTGATTATCCGTGACAGCGTAAAGATATTGAAGTAATGAAAATTATAGATTCTCACGCACACTATGACGACAGGTGGTTTGACGAGGACAGATATGAGGTTCTCGACCGCATTTTATCCGATAATGTGCTGGCAATCATAAATATGAGCGTGGATATTCCGACCTGCGAGTTTTCTCTGTCGCTTACCGAGCGTTACGAAAACGTATTCTGTGCGGTAGGGATACATCCCGAAAACATAGCCGACACACCCGATAATTACATTGATATACTGAGAACGCTTGCAAAGAATAAAAAGGCGGTCGCTATAGGCGAGATAGGACTTGACTATCACTATGACGGCTATGATGCAGAAAGACAGCAGGAGATATTTGAAAATCAGATAAAACTGGCCAATGAGCTTTCCATCCCTGCCGTTATCCACTGCCGTGACGCTACGGAAGATATGATGAAAATACTGCACCGCACTACTCCGGATAAATTTGTGGTGCATTGCTATTCCGGAAGTCCGGAAACCGCAAAGGAGCTATTAAAGCTCGGCGCATATATCAGCTTCACAGGTGTATTGACATTCAAGAATGCTAAAAAGGCAGTACATTCGTGCGAGATTATCCCAAGTGACAGAATAATGCTTGAAACAGACAGCCCCTATATGTCACCCGTGCCGTTCAGAGGAAGTCGCTGTGACAGCTCAATGACGCATAAAACAGCGGAAAAGCTGGCTGAAATAAAGGGTATACCGACTGAAGAAGCTATTAGAATCTGCAATGAAAATGCGGTGTGTTTCTTCGGACTTGATATAAAGTCTTGATTTATGTCATAAAATATGGTAAGATATATAAAGATATCGGCAGGACACGAAGTTCTGCCGAAAAATATATTTTGATATTTGAAAGGAAACAAAATGGACGCAGACCCCCGAAAACCTAAGCGAGTGGTAAAGATACTGCTTGCACCGCTGATTTTACTGAACAAAGGTCTTGATAAGCTGTTATCAAAGGCACTCGGCGACAGCTACTACGACAAGGAAGAAACCACGCAGGACAACATTATGTCTATGGTCGATGCGGGCAACGAATACGGCAACCTTGAGGACGAATCGGCACAGCTGATAAACAACGTGTTTGAGTTCGGCGATCTTGTCGCATCGGATGTAATGACGCACAGAAAGAACATTGTCGGAGTAGATGTGAATTCATCTCTTGACGATATTGTCTATATTGCACTTGAAAAGGGCTTTTCAAGAATACCCGTATACAAGGAAAACATTGACGCTATAGTCGGAATAATCATAGTAAAGGATCTTCTCTGCCTTGTCGGAAACGAAAACAAGGATAAGCTGAAAATAGAGGACTTTCTGCGTGAGGCGGTATATGTTCCCGAATCGTGCAGTTGTTCGGACGTGTTCAAGTTCCTGACTAATCTCAAGTCGGGTATGGGCATTGTGATTGACGAATACGGCGGTACGGCAGGTATCATCACGCTTGAGGATATAATCGAGTCGATAATGGGCAACATAGAGGACGAGTATGACGAGGAAAAGGATATGATAATCCCCCGCTCGAACGGCGCATACGAGGTCAGCGGTGAAGCCGATCCCGAAGATGTGCTTGAACTGTTCGGCTATGAGCTTGAAGAAGACCACGAATATGACACTATCGCAGGCTTTGTTACCGACCTGCTCGGATATATTCCCGAAGAAGAGGGCGAACACCCGAAGGTTCGCTATAAGGATATAATTTTCAAGGTTATCGAGGTTCACGATAATTGTATATCTAAGCTGATTGTCAGACCGTGCAAGGAGGAAGAACTTGCGCTTGAGCCGAAGGAAACAACACATTTCGGGCAGTAATATAATACCGCAATTCCGGATGGGATTGCGGTATTTTTGTTATATTTCTTATTTTACAGAGAACTTATATATGGTAGTAAAGTTGTACTGCTCCCCTGCCTTATAAACGCAAGTGGGCTTGAACTGAGGCTTGTTGGGTGAGTCGGGGCAGAACTGGCTTTCAAGGCAGAAGCCCTGATTCTTGAACATTTCCTTGCCGCCCTTGCCTGTTTCGCCGCCAAGACCGCCGCTTATATAGAACTGTATAGCGGGCATATCGGTGTAGGTGGTTATTACTCTGCCTGTCTTATCGGAATATATCTCTGCGGCTTTTCTCATTTCCTTTGTTTCGCCTAAAACATAGTTATGGTCATAGCCGCCGGGGAGCTTGCCGTTATCCATATCCTCGCCTATTCTCTTAGGTGCGGTAAAGTCAAACGGAGTACCCTTTACGCTTGCTATTTCTCCTGTCGGGATAAGCACAGGGCTTACGGGAGTGTATTTATCGGCAAATATCTGTGCGATATGATCCTTGATATTTCCTGCGTCGGTTCCGTTCAGATTGAAATACGAGTGGTTAGTGAAATTCATAACCGTATCCTTGTCGCTTACCGCATTATAGCATATCTCAATCGAATCGGCTGTCAGAGTATACTTAACATCAAGCGTGAGCGTTCCGGGGAAGCCCTCCTCGCCGTCAACGCTCGTGTAGGAGAACACTACATAGGGATTGCCGTTTTCGCCGTAATCCTTGACATCCCAGACCTTCTTATTGAAGCCGACATTACCGCCGTGGAGCGTATTGCCGTTGTCGTTTTTGGCAAGAGTATATTCCTTGCCGTTAAGGGTGAATTTAGCCCCGCCGATACGGTTTGCATATCTTCCGACTAAAGCGCCCTGACTGCTTGTTCCTGCTATGTAACCGTCAAGCGTATCATAGCCTAAGAGTATATCGCCCTTGTTACCGTCCTTATCGGGTACAATCAGCTTTACAAGCGAGCCTGCGTAGTTTGTAATCTCGGCTGTCATATTGCCGTTTTCAAGCGTGAATAAGTAGCAATCCTTTCCGTTATGATTGCCCCAGAGTTTCTTTTCAATGCTCATACTATTTACCATCCAAACAAAAATTACGGTATTACCGCAGTTTTATTGTACCATATACCAAATGAAATGTAAACCTTTTTTTCGTGCAGAACTGCTTTTGATTTATGTCGGTCGCAGATTATTTTCTGCGTGCTTCTCTGATGATTCTTACAAGCTGTATTATCAGCGTAGGTACAAAGCCTATTGCAAGCGAGATACCGAAATATCCAATATTCATAAGCTGTGCCGAGAACAAGCCGCTTACACCGGGAACGAATACCGCTAAAACAAGGAATATTATTCCTGCAAGAAAAGCAAGCAGTGAGAATCTGTTTGACGTTAAGCCGACTTTGAATATCGACTTATCACTGCGGCAGTTGAAGCCGTGAAACAGCCTTGATATACACAGAGTGCTGAATGCCATTGCACAGCCAAGCTCGGCTGAAACTGCGCTTCCGATAAAGTAGGCTGTCATTACCGCAGCGGCGATAAGCACTCCTCCTGTCACTATGCCGAGCGACATTGCTTTTGTAAGGAAGGATTCGCCTGTATTTCTGGGCTTTTGCGAAAGGAGCGATTTATCTGCTTTTTCCATACTTATGGCTATTGCAGGCAGTGAGTCGGTAAGAAGATTTATAAACAGGAGCTGAACAGCCGTGAACGGCGTCGGAAGTCCGGGTATAGCGGTACATAATACGGCGATTATTGCCGCAAGGTTGCCTGACAGCAGGAATTTAACGGCATTCTTGATATTTGCGTAGATTGCTCTGCCGTTTGCTACAGATTTGATGATAGTAGCGAAATTATCATCTGTAAGTATCATTGAAGCGGCATCCTTTGATACCTGCGTACCTGTGATGCCCATAGCAACACCTACATCCGCCTTTTTCAGCGCAGGCGCATCGTTTACACCGTCGCCTGTCATAGCTACTACCTTGCCCTTGTTCTGCCAGCGTTCAACTATCCTTATCTTATTGTCTGGAGATACACGGGCATAAACGGAAACCTTTTCGATAACGCTGTCAAGCTCCTCATCGGTCATTTCGTCAAGCTGAACTCCGTCAAGGCTTATATCGCCGTCACGCATAATGCCGATCTCTCTTGCTATAGCACTTGCCGTTACCTTATGGTCGCCAGTTATCATTACAGGCTTTATTCCTGCTCTTATGCAATCAGCGACTGCCGCCTTGCTTTCGGGGCGGGGCGGATCGGTCATCGCCGCAAGACCTATGAAGATATAGTTATCCTCAGTGTCTGCCTCTTCATTTTCGGAGAGCTTATAGGCGAATGCAAGCACACGCATTCCCTGTCCGGAAAAATGCTCGTTTGCAAGTGCGATTTTATTTTTATCATCGTCTGTTATGCTTCTGACCGTGCCGTTATCGCAGACGGAAACCAGACGTGAAAGCAGGTTATCTGTTGCGCCCTTTGTGAACATTGTACGCTTGCCGTCAACTATATGGCAGGTACTCATCAGCTTTCTTTCGCTGTCAAACGGTATTTCGGAAACTCTCGGATAATCGGAGCGAATCTTTTCGTAAACCGGAACACCGATGTAATCCGACAGTGCGGTTTCTGTAGGGTCGCCTATGGCGTTGCCGTCAGAATAGGCGGCATCGTTGCACAGAGCCATTGCTCTTTCGAGAATTGCGGAATCCGCATTGCAGGCAGAAGCGTCGGCATTTTGCTCTTTGCCGTTTAAATAGACCTGTCTTACGGTCATTTTATTCTGGGTGAGCGTTCCTGTTTTATCACTGCATATAACAGACACACAGCCAAGGCCTTCGACCGCCTTGAGATCCTTTATTACAGCGTTCTGCTCCGCCATTTTTCGTGTACCTATGGCGAGGGCGATTGTGACTATCGAGCTTAACGCTTCGGGTATTGCGGCTACAGCAAGCGCTACGGCGAACATCAGCGAATCAAGCACGGGTGTTCCTCTTATGATATAGAGAATCATAACTATAAGGCAGAGAACGGGAATCGCTACAGAAAGCTGTTTTGAGAACTTGTCAAGGCTGTGCTGTAACGGGGTCTTTTTACGCTCAGCCTTGTTTATAAGCCCTGCAATCTTGCCAAGCTCCGTATCCATTCCGACTGCTGTTACAACAAACATACCTCTGCCTGCCGTTACAAGAGAGCCTGTGTAGACCATATTCTTCCTATCGCCGAGAGGTATTTTTTCGCCTGTCAGCATCTCGGTGAACTTGTCTATGCCGTTGCTTTCGCCTGTAAGCGAGCTTTCGTTTACCTGAAGGGACGCACACGAAACAAGTCTGCCGTCCGCACAGACAATGTCGCCCTGCTCCACGAGTACAATATCGCCTACGGTTACATCGGACGCATTGACGATATGAATGTTATTATCCCTCATTACCTTTGCAGTGGGCGATGACATTGACTTGAGCGCCTCAAGCGATTTTTCCGCCTTGAAATGCTGGACAGTGCCAAGAACCGCATTCATAGTGATAACGCAGATGATAACGATCGCACTTTCTATGTTGTCGGTGAAAACAGAAACAAGAGCGGAGATTATCAGAATAATTACAAGCAAATCCGCAAACTGCTCTGCAAATACTCTTAAAACGCCCTTTTTCTTCTGTTCGGTTATTTCGTTTTTTCCGTAACGGGAAAGCCTGCTTTCAGCCTCGCCGCCTGTAAGTCCGTTCATACTTGTATCAAGCTGTGAAAGAACCTCCTGTGTGTTCATGTCGTAATAATTCATATTACCATAACCTTTCCTTTCGTGTTTTGGGCAAAGGCATAAAAAAACAGACCTTTGCCGCAAAGAAATTGCGACAAAAGTCTTGTCATAAGCGTATACTCAGTACGGCACGGATCTCTGAGGCTTAAAGCGTTCGAAATCGTATTGACGACACCGTACAGGGATCATTCTGTGAACAATCCCCCGACTACTCCCTTTTATCATGTGGAAATGATAACACATTTATTTACAATTGTCAATAGACTTTACACAAATTTTACATTGTGCTATTTATAAAGCTCGTTTATGAGGCTGTCGGAAAGAAGAATGTCATCAGCGGTCGCAGGCTCATCATCGTACCGTATTTTGCTGTAGCTGTCGGAAAATGCTCCGATATTGTTTGTGCCGTGATACAGCTTTTCGGAGATAAGACGGTGCTGTTCTACTGTTTTCGTGGAAATATCCTCCGTACTGCGTTTTGAAAGCCACATAGCGTATAATCTGTAGCCGAGCCTGAATTTTTCGTTGTTATCCTTAGCTTTACGGTAGCGCTTAAGGCAGTCCTTATCCGTTTCGTTTACTATCCTCTCCTGCCTTATATCAAGCTCCTCGTAGCTGTCTGTGTAATCGTCATAAACCTCTTGCACAGTGTCATCGACGGAATATTTTCCGAAGATGCGTCCTGCTATCTTTCGCATCAGCGACAGTATTTTCTTTCTGAACACGATAACAAGTACGACAATGACAACGACAAGAATATAAAGCAGAAAATCACGGCTTTCGCCTTCAGCCGAAAGAAAATCGGAATCGGGGAGCTGTGTGTCCTCAGGGGTCATCTGCTCGGTCTGCAGAAAGCGGATGTTGAAGAGCAGCGTATCTATTATCTTAACGGTCATTTTCACAAGCCAAGTAAGACCTACGGCTACATAATCCTTGAGCATCAGCGCCGCAAGTATCACCGCACCGACTATCGCTATCAGCTTTGCGTTGTAAAGCCTGAGCCCTTTGGGTACTATAAGGTTGGTGTTTCTGCGTCTGTCGATCTCGGAGCGTATATTCGACTGGTTGATAAGCAATACCGTAAGAAGCGCCATTACCACAAGAAGAACCGAAATCCTGTGTTCCGAAGCACCGAGATATTCCATATCCGCCGACATTGCACAGCAGAAAATATAGCAGATGAACGTTTCGACAAGATATATTCCGAGCCATACCGGAGTGAATATATCGTCAAATCTGTTCTTTTTAAGGCTCATTCCGAGAAGATACCATACAATAACGGACGGCATAAGAGCAACGCAGAAATAGAATACGTTAAAGCCGTTTTCGCCAAGTACGTTGTTTATCTGCGAGGAAACTACGGCTACAAGAACGATAAGCACCGTTGCCGTAAGAGCCATAAGCGTATTTACTAGAAAAATCGTTTTCGGAGTGTGCCGTGAACGTCTGAGGCACATCAGAAAATAGCCGGATGCGGTGGCTATAGCGGCTACGGCATAGTATATCGGATAATGCCACAGCATAAAGCCCTTGAAAGCCGTCACCTCGAAAACGAACATCAGCGGCAGTGGAATAAGAAGCATAGCCAGAGCGGCAACGCATTTCATTAAAAAATCCTTTTTCATTGCGTAACCTCCGCATAGCCTGCATTAAACGTGTATGAGAATTTTTTTGCGTGCAATATCTGAGCATCTGTATTTTCGGGAATGTTGCCAGTTGTATAGAAAACCGCCGCTTTATCACGGCTTTCAAGCTCTTTTGCAAACAGTGCCATTTCATCGTCAATATAAGGCGTCAGAATAATCACATCTGTGAAACTGCCGTAATTCAGCGCATTCAAAAACGTGCCGAAGTCAAAGCTGCAGCTGTCGGATAGCTGTGCAAGCATTCTGAGTACGCCCTCGCACTGTTCGGCTGTCTTTACAAAGCCGGTGGCTGTACCGTTTGCGTTACCGCCGTTTGTTGCGAAAGCAAAACCGCAGCCGTTGTCAATGCTTTCCCACATCAGTCTGACGGACAGCTTTATAAACGCTTCTGTATCTCTAATATCTGCGGACGTTATCGGCACTACTCCCTTTCTCTGCATATTCATAAGTATAAGGGTGTTTCGTGAGGTGGTAAACTCGTTGTTCATAGCCATCAGCTTACCGGTAACGGCGGTATACTTCCAGTTTATGCGGTTGAGCGGTTCTCTGCCCGTATATTCCCTTGAGCCTGCAATCATAAACGGATCCTCGTTTATGAAACGTCTGACAAGAATTTCACCGACAGGCTCGTTGAATGACAGCACCGCATTTTCTCCGTCTGTGCCGACAGGCAGGACGGTAATGCTTATCCCGACCTTGAAGCCTCTTGAAACTCTTACAAGACCCAGCATATCTGTAGCGGTCACAACCGTATCGTCAAAGGAGAATACGCCACGTTTCATACATTTTATTTTTCTGACTCTTGTACATTTACTTCGGGGCTTCAGCGAAAAAACGCCCGGAATAAAGGTATTGTCGCCGCCGCTTGTCTGTGCGGCGGAATCCTTCCTGCTGAACGCAAGCCAGCGTGAAGCGGAAAGCTCCGTCTTTATCCACGGCAAAGCAACAAAGCGTCGGTTCTCAACGACCTCAGTCAGCTCGAGGGTTTCGCCCTCGTAGACCTCGTCCTTGTTTACCGACGCACTGTAATATATTCCTTTCAGTGCGTACTTTCCGAAAATAAGCACTTCTGCGGCTGCTACCGCCGCAATCACAAGAATAATCGCTACAAGCTCCATTTAAATCTGCTCCGTAGGAACGGGAAGCTCCTTTATCATTTTGTCAAGAATCTCACGTTTTGCGCTGTCGGGGTCACGCATAACCGTACTTCTGCAGATAAGTCTGTGTACGCAGACATACGGTGCTACCGCCTTTACATCATCGGGGGTTACAAATTCCCTGCCACGCAGTGCCGCCCTTGCCTGCGACATATTTTTCAGCGCAATAAGTCCTCGTGTACTGAGGCCGAGCTTAATCTCGCTGTTATGACGGCTGGCATTTCCTATATCGGCAATATATCCTCTTACAGCCTCGTTCACCTTGATATTCTCTACCCTGTTCATCATTTCAAGAAGCTCTGTCTTATCGGTTACGGCAGTAAGATTTTCTACAGGGTGAACCGCTCTTGAATTATCGAGTATCTGCATTTCCGATTCCCTGTCGGAATAGCCTACAGACAGCTTTATCATAAAACGGTCAAGCTGTGCCTCGGGAAGCGGATAAGTTCCTGCCGTTTCTACGGGATTCTGCGTTGCAAGTACGATGAACGGCTTGTCAATCAGAAAAAGCTCTCCGTCTATCGTCACCTGCTTTTCTTCCATACACTGAAGCAGAGCCGACTGCGTTCTGGGCGTAGCACGGTTTATTTCATCGGCAAGAAGAATATTCGTGAACACAGGACCTGCACGGAACATGAACTCCTGCTCTTTCATATTGAAAAAGTGGATACCGGTAATATCGGACGGTAACAGGTCGGGGGTAAACTGTATTCTTGAAAAGCCTGCGTCAATGCTTCTTGCGAGTGCCTTTGTGAGAACTGTCTTGCCCGTTCCCGGAACATCGTCAAGTAGAACGTGACCGCCGCTTAAAAGAGCCATTATGACAAGGTCTATCTTATCATCCTTGCCCTTTATGATTTTTGAAATGTTACTGCGGAGCTTCACCGCATATTCCTGTACCGTCATATATGTACCTTTCGTTATTTAAAGCCGTGCTTTACACGGGAGTTGCAGAATAATACTTGTCGTAATTTACAAGCTCATCAAGCAGCATCGGGAGCTTTTCTTCGATTTCTTCGTCCTTGAACTGACAGGTGCCGACCGCTCTGTGACCGCCGCCGCCGTACTTGAGCATAAGCGAGCCTACGTCAACGCTGCTCGTGCGGTTAAGTATAGAATAACCGACCGCTACGGAACATCCTTTTCCGCCCTTACCGTTTACTATCCATGCGGATATGTTCTGATGCGGATAAAGGCTGTATATCATAAATCTGTTTCCGGTATAGATAGGATCGACATTACGCAAATCGGATATGATAACATCGCCCTCAACTCTTGAATGCTCGGCTATCATCTGTTTGAACAGCTCGGTCTGTTCGTTATACAGCTTGATTCTTTCCTGTATATCGGGCATATTGAGAATTTCTTCTGTAGACATTGTCGCACAGCAGACAAGCAGTTTTTCCATAAGCTGATAGTTGCTTATCCTGAAGTTTCTGAAACGTCCGAGACCTGTGCGTGGGTCCATAAGGAAGCCGATGAGTATCCAGCCTGTAGGGTTGAGTATTTCTTCTGCGGTCAGCTGTCCGCTGTCAACCTTATCTACAGCAAGCATCAGATCGTCAAAATTCGGGAAACGCTCCTTACCGCCGTAATATTCATATATGATTCTGGCGGCACTGGGAGAAATCCTGCTTTCGCCCTTGTAATGACCTTTTATTTTCAGACGTTCTTCCTCGCTTGAATGGTGGTCAAACCAAAGTCCGCAACCTGGAGCAAAGGGTACATTTGCGAGAACGTCATTTTCTGTTACAGGAACAAGCCCGTCCTGAATATCCTTCGGATGAGCAAACATCCAGCTGTCAACGACCTTTGCCTCAAGCAGTAATGCACCGCAGGCAAGACCGTCAAAATCAGATCTTGTTATAAGTCTCATATTATATTTCCTTTCCGCTTTGCAGATTTTGCTTACTTCTGATATAATTATAACAGATTATCACGGAATTTACAAGAATTATATTGAATTAATTGTCAAAAAGTGACTTTAATCCACATTCTTTTTATGCGTCCGGAGTTCTGAAGCACAAGCGCATAAAGCTGTTTTGTATACAAGTAAACCTCGGCACGCTCCTGCTCGGATATTTCCTCTTTTGAAAATTCTGCCTTTTCGATTATGTTCATAATTCTTACAAGGCTTGTATCCGTTCCGAGCGTTTTCAGCTTCTCATCGGCACGGACGGCAAATTCAAGCGGAAGCTCATTGTCACACGGAACAAGATCGGTAGTACCGAACAGCTTCATAATAAAGCCGTACATATCCTTTACGGCGGAAACTGTATCCTTTGACTTTCTGAAGCTCTTCATACGGTTTTCGTTTTTACGCTTTACCGATTTGATAAACGCAAATATCAGTGCGGTAAGTGCAATTACGCCGAGTACAGCGAAAGCTATCTTTATAAGAAGTGAATAATCGGTTTTACCGGGTGCGTCACTGCCCGGATTGTTACCCGAATTATCAGAAGCATTATCAGAAGGAGCGGATGTAACGGGCGTTGTCGCAGCTGTTGTCTGCGACGGGGACACGGTTGTAGTTACCGTTGTTGAGGTAGTCTGAGGCGGTGCTGTAGTTACAGGTGCGTCCGTCTGGGAAGGATCAATATAATCGCCTGAAATGCTGCTTCCGCCGTAGCCTGTCGGATCGAACGGCAGCCAGCCGAAATCCTCCGTATATACTTCAACCCACGCATGAAGTGAGTTTTCGTGTATGGTTTTTTCGTACATTCCCGTGCTTCCGTTAAGCTCGAGCTTTCCTGTTGTGAAGCCTGTTATATAACGGGCAGGTATACCTTTTTCACGCAGTGCAAGCGTCATTGCGCTGGCATAGAGGGCGCAGTGTCCCTGCTTTGTGTCGAAAAGGAAGTTTCCAAGCATAGTATTGCTCTTGTCGGAAGTATTATCGGCTGTAAGCGAATAGGCGTAATGTGAACGCAGATACTCGCACATTCCGTAAACATACAGCAGTTCGTTATCAACGGTACCTGCGTTATCGCCGTCTTTGCCTTCAAATTCGTCAAGGAATCTTCTTATGTTCTCCTTTTCGCTTTCGGGAACTGTGGTGTAGGTGTTTCTGACGTAACGGTCGTATTCTTTCTTATCTTCAATATATGTCATTGCGTCCGAGTAACTGCCGAATCCGAGAGAATAAAGCGTTGACGCTTTATCACTGTCGGTCATAGCATCGTCTGCGAACACAAATGTTCCTGTATTAGCCGGAATAAGAACATTTGTTTCAAAACTCTTCATCCAGTTTTTTCTGTCAGCTATTCTTATTATCGTATCGCCGTAGTAATCGAAATTCTCATTTTTCATATAAGCGTTGTTATCGGGAAGGAATGGCTTGAACACAATGCTTGTGTTCTTGAGATATTCAATGCTTACGCTCTGCGAGGAATACATATAGTTCGGATTGAAACGATATTCGCTGAAGTTGTTTTCCTCCATAGCAAGACGTATTCCCGCATAGCCCGGTGATTCCGAGTGCTCGTAGATATAAGAATAATCCGCAGACGTAAGCGTCTTCTGCGTCAGACCGCCGAACAATCTCATATACTGCTCTACCTGTGCTATCTTTTCGGGAGAAAAGCTGTCGCTGATGTTATATTCACCGCTGTACAGCTGGTCCTTTCCAACCTTTTTTCTGATGCTCACCCAGCTTTTACCCGTGAAATCAACGCCGATGTCTCCGACAAGGTACATACCTGTTTCGTAGGTCGATCTTACTTTAAGTACAGGTTCATTTGCCGACTGCGGCGGCGCATTGAGTTCTATATTGTTGTTGATAAGGAAGTTGTCCGATGAAAAATAGCCGTTGAAAAGCCCGCCTGCATTGCCCGAAAACGCAAGGCTGAAGTATTCTCCTATATCAGTAAAGAATTTTACGGTAGAGTTTATGATATTGTCTGTGTTGATATAGCTCATATCGGGAAAGAGCTTTTGCGAGCCGAAGGTCGCACCGAATGCGATAACAGCCGCAAGTATACCGCAAAGGCAGTTCCTGCTGTAGCGTGAAAGCTCGGATTTTGCCGTCTGTAGCGGATTTTTCTTACGGAGATTTTTTCTGAACGTTTTTTCATCGTTGGATGGTTTATTTTTTGCACCGTTCGCATTATTTACAGGCACCTTCGAATAGAAACCGTTTGCCGAGTTTATCGCAAGAAGTCCGAAAAATGCGGTTATCGCAAGCAGAATGTACACGGAATAATCTGCATCCTCCGACATAAACGAAGGTATGAACATCACGCTCCATGTAACTATTACAGCTATAGGGTGGAATTTTTTATAACAGCACAGCACGCATATAAAGCTGATTATGCAGGTCAGAATAAGCATAGCCGTATTCATCCCGCTGACAAAATCCTGCGTTCTTGTAAGGAACGCATGGGAATTGACGGGAACATACTGCAACGTGGAAAGCAACCTGCTGTCAAGCTGAATAAAAATGTAATCCTTGAATAAAATAAGCGATTCGTTTATTGATTTGTGAAAGAAAAAATACACTATAGCGGCACCGACCGCAAACGCAGGCAAAGCATAGCGTTTTTTTATGAATATGAATACAGGCATAAAAGCCGTCACGAAAAGAAGCACCTGCGCTATGGCAGAGCCGAATTCAAACGGTATGGCGTATATATTGATAAAGCTCATTACAGTGCCGACAGTGAGCATATAGGCAAGAACCAGCTTGACCGCTATGACAGGTATCGGATTCACGTTCCTGCGGTAAGTATTCCCGACAAGAACAATCGTCTGCTGTTTAGCGGAGCTGTCCTTTTTACTGTTATTACGTTTCAAATCTATTCTCCGTTATGATTTTTAAGATTCCGGATGTGTTGTCATTGCTTTGTATGCAATTCTATCGCCGCATTGAGCGACTGAACGATATTATCCTTATCTATCTTCCAAAGTTCAAAGCCCTGCGTTACCGCAACGGCATCTGCAAGCTCTGCCTGCTCATCGGTTTCGATAGCTCCGCTGACCAGCAGGATTTTAACTCTCTTGTTGCGGAACAACTCAATATCGGTCATTTTGCCGATAAAATCACGTCTTAACTGTGAGGTTATAAAATACACTGTAGATGTATCTCCCGATGATTCTATGCAGCTGCTTGCAACAGTTTCCGGCAGGAATGTTTCTTCCTGACGAGGCAGTACACTTATTATATCAAATAAAAGTATATTGTCCTCTTCATTCTTGACGGAAAACTGCTCGCACTGCTTGTCCGCAGGAGAATACCAAGCATTGAGGCAACGTTGTTTCATTGAGATAAGCGACAGGTTAAGCGCAAGCATTACCTCTATTATGCTGTCTGTAGCTTCGTAATTATCCTCGTCAAACGGGAAATATTCGTTAAGGTCGGGAATAATCACACAGCTTCCGCCAATACTGCGTTCCATCTGCTTTACCATCAGCTTGTCGTGCTTTGCGGACATTGTCCAGTGAACGTTTTTGATGGAATCCTCTGCCCTGTATTCCCTTATACTTGCGAAAGCGTTCTTATCAAGCGAAAAATTATTCTGCGAAAGCGTTTCACTGTCGCCGTCGCCTGTGTCGATTATGGGGTCGATAACGAGCTTTCTGGGAAGTACGACAAAATCCTCGTAGCATTTCATCGTTTTGTTCATACGAAATAGCTTGAAAAGGTCGTATATCACCAACTTCTCAATACCCGACTTATAAACGCCTCTGAACCTTATCGGTGAATTGAAATTAACCGTAACGGAAGAAAAAGGCGGTACGCTTATCATCAGCTTGTGATATTCAAACTTTTCACTGTTCCTGTGCGGAAAACAGCCAATAAGCTCCGCAGGCGACAACGGTATGATAAAACGGTTGGTGACCGTTACCGAAATATCGGTATTTTCAAACTTTTCCGCTGTGAGCGAGCGGTATTCGATTCTGATTTTGACAAGAAGCCTTGAAAAAACAAGAAGAACGAATGAAATTACGGGAATTGCAATCGCAATAAGGAAAAGCACCGAGGTCAGCTTGCTCTTGTACGAAAACATAAGCACGGTGCTGACAACGGCGAACAATATATAATAAAATCTGTATTTAGCCATACAAACCGACCTTTCGCCTTATTCGTTGCTTTTAAAGGGCGGTCTTACTGCTTTCATTATTTCGGAAATAACAAGTCCAACGCTTACACGCTTGACCTTTGCCTCCTGAGTGAGATGTATTCTGTGCGGAAGGACATAATTCACCATAAGCGCTACGTCCTCGGGGGTAACATAATTACGGCCGTCCATAAAAGCGACGCTCTGCGACGCTCTCATAAGAGCGATAGACGCACGGGGGCTTGCGCCGAGTGCCACAAACGGATGGTTTCTCGTAGCGGAAACTATATCAACAATGTACTTATATATAGCCGCATCTATATGCGTATCTCTTACGGCAAAAATGCAACGTGTAATATCATCGGCACTGCATACAGGCTCAACGGTTTCGATAGGGTCGCCGTTTTTTCTTCTGTAAAGAATCATCGCCTCGTCCTCAGCCGTGGGATAGCCTACGGAAAGTTTTATAAGAAAACGGTCAAGCTGAGCCTCCGGCAGAGGATATGTTCCGACATAGCCGAATTCATTCTCTGTGGCAATTACCATAAACGGATCGGGGAGCTTATGTGCGACACCGTCTACCGTTACCTTCTTCTCCTCCATAGCCTCAAGCAGAGCCGATTGGGTTTTCGGGGAGGTTCTGTTTATTTCATCGGCAATAAAAATATTGCTCATAACAAGTCCGTTGCGGTATTCAAAGCGTTCGCTTTCCTTATTGTACATAGTAAAGCCTGTTATATCGGACGCCATGACATCGGGGGTGAACTGAACACGTCTGCACGAAAGCGAGGTCGCTTTAGCGAGCGTCATTGCGAGCGTTGTTTTTCCTGTACCCGGCACGTCCTCTATCAGCACATGACCGCCGGAAAGCAGTGTGGCAACGAGCATTTTCACTACGTCATGCTTGCCTATAATGACTTTTTCGATCTGAGTTAAAAGCTTCGGTATAAATTCGTAATCTGCAAAATTTACTGAGTTACTATTTTCCATATAATATCCTTTGTTCAACAGCTGCACAGATGCAACATCAGAATTTCTCACTGAATACACAGTATGAGTTATTATTAATTATACCAAAACAACGTGTTAAAATCAATAGTTTTTGCAAATTGTAACCAAATTGACATAATTACAGTAATTTAAAGCAAAATTTTACGGTTGCACATTGCTCACAGTTGTGATAAGATATAACCGAAAGGAATGATTTTAAATGCTTACTGAAATTCTCAGCCGTGAAGCCTGCGCAAAGTGCCGTGTCTGTTGCGTGTTCGACAAGGACGATATATGGGAGATACCTGTTATTCCGCCCGAAACGGCAGAATATATAAAAAAGAACATTGATGAAAACGCTGAGCTTGAGCCGTATGAGGACGGATACAGGTTTGTGATGCACTTCAAGGACGGCGACGAGCTTACCTACTGTCCTATGCTTACCGAAAAGGGCTGTGCGCTCGGCGACAACAAGCCTTTTGATTGCCGTGTGTGGCCTTTCAGAGTCAACCGCATAAGCGAAAATCTTCTCGGCATAACCGTTTCGCCCGTATGTGAAACGGTGTCCGCTCTGCCCGTTTCCAAGTTGTCAACGTTCATAAACAAGAGATATAATGAACAAGGCTCGCTTGCGGATATAATGCTGGATTATGCCAAAAAGCATCCGTATATCATAAAGCCGTACATTGACGGCTACCCTGTGCTGAAAATCGTGAAGGAATAAGCAAGCGGCGGATTGTTTAGATCCGCCGCTTCAGTTTGTAGAGAAAGGCTTTTGTTTAATGTACTTCTGTTATATCATTCAGCTTCGGCTACGATAGTAAACTACCGATAGTTCTGTTTGTCGGATAGCACTTCTCGGGTTCGCTATTCGAATCAATGCACTTGTCAATATTAACGAGGGAAAGAACCAAAGAGACTAGGGCAAGGGACTTGACAGC
>OLYB01001244.1_pt1 | contig 20739 bp, 8 predicted proteins | sample 1674481 | NCBI WGS metagenome assembly OLYB01 (sample SAMEA103958167, study PRJEB25191) | human gut metagenome
TCGCTCCCCAACCTCCATTCTCTACATATACGGCAATGGCGATCTTAGGCTGGTTCATCGGAGCAAAGCCCATAAACACCGAATGGTCATGTCCGCGATTCTGCGCTGTTCCTGTCTTTCCGCAGGCTTCAAGTTCCGGCACCATCACGGACAGCATACGGCAAGTACCTCCGGTGGCAGCAGCACGCATTCCTTCTACCACAGATTCATAATGTCTTCGCTCTATGGTTGTGTTGCGTGGATGTCGATAAATGCTATCCAACTGCGCATCCTGAATTTCCTTCACAATATGTGGTGTTGTAAAATGTCCGCGATTGGCAATCGTTGCCCCTAAGTTAGCTATCTGAAGAGGGGTAGACAGAATTTCACCTTGTCCGATGGAGATACTGATGACCGTCAGTCCGTTCCAGTGTCCACGATAAGCCTTGTCATAAAATTGCGCGTTCGGTATCAAGCCCCGTTTCTCTCCGGGCAAATCAACTCCTAACTTATAGCCGAATCCCTGAGAAACCATGTGATCTTTCCAAACTGTGATGGCATTCTGCGGTGAACCGTACTTGCGATCGCCGAACATACGGAACAGCCCCCAACAGAAATAGGAGTTGCAAGAAGTCGCAATAGCCGGAATCAATGGCAAAGGTGAGCCGTGAGCATGACATCCCACTGTCAGACGCCCATAATGGAAACCACGAGAACAGGGGAAAGAAGGACTTTGCTCGGTAATGATTCCTTCTTGCAGGAAGGTCAGTCCCTGTGCCGTCTTGAAAGTTGACCCCGGAGGATAGACTCCCATCAACGCACGATTGAGCAACGGTTTCTGTTTATCGCGTTGCAGCATCAGATGGTTCTTGCCACGCTGACGACCAATCATCAGATGCGGATCATAATTCGGAGAAGAAACCAGACAAAGGATTTCTCCGGTTTCCGGTTCGATAGCTACGATACTTCCAATCTTATTTTTCAATAACCGTTCGCCTAATATCTGCAAATCGATGTCGAGACTCAGAGTCAGATTCTTGCCCGGAATGGAAGGACGGTCATACTCTCCGTCCATATAACGTCCCTGGATACGTCCATGCGCATCGCGCAACAGAATCTCTACTCCCTTTTCTCCACGCAGGTATTTCTCGTACGATCTTTCAACTCCCAGTTTTCCTACATAATCTCCGCGAATGTAGTATCCCTCTTCATCCGCCTCCATATCTTTAACGGATACCTCACCGATATCCCCCAAAGCATGGGCGGCAGCATTGTATGAATATTGCCGGATCGTACGCCGCTGAATATAAAAACCGGGAAACTTGAACAGTTTCTCCTGGAAGACACCGCACTCCTCCGCAGAGAGTTGTGACATGAACAGCTGGTTGGTATATCGGGAATATCCCGGATTGCGGCGGCGGTCTCTCATATCACTCATGATCTTAAGGAACTGAGCACGAGTAATGCCCAACGACTCACATAAATCGAGTGTATCCAGATTTTCGACCTCTTTCGGGACAAGAGTGATGTCATAGGCCGGCTGGTTGAATACCAGCAGTTTGCCGTTACGGTCGTAAATAGCTCCCCGTGAGGGATATTGAATTTTATTCAGGAAAGCATTGCTGTCGGCATTCTTCTTGTAGTCGTCCGTCGTTATCTGTAATACAAAGAGGCGTATCAGATAAATCAACACAATAGTTAAAGCAATCCCCCCGATAACAAATTTCCGCTTTTCTAATCTATAGTCTTTTGCCATTCCTATCTCCTTATTCCTTCTACAGCAAGAATGCAGGTTAAAGTCAGAAGGGTGCACGAAATCACCCGCAATAACAACAGCCAGATGCTGGTAAATGAGAAGAACTCAATGCTGAGTAATGCCAGGCTATGGACAAAAACACTTGCCGTGGTATATTTCAGGAAAGGAGTGATGCCCATGCTCTTGAAAGAAGGGATGATACTGTCCAGATTGTCACGCGGAGTAAACAGGCGCAGCAAGGACGGACGAAGGAAAGCCAGCAGCACGGTTGCCGCAGCATTCATCCCCGGAGTATCGGCAAAGATATCAATGGTTAGTCCGAAGAAGAAAGCCCACAACATCAACTCATTCCGGGAAGTTCCGGAAGCGAATTTCAGTATAAAGTAAATGTAGAGAAAGGGAGTAGCATATCCGGCAATATGTACGTTATTCAGGATCAGTACCTGAAGAAGTACCAGCCCGATAAACCATCCGATTCTATGTATATAGGTAATTATCATTATTTCACAGCCTTATTTTCCAGTTCTTTCTGTTCCTGCTGACCGTTCCGGGCTATCACCCGCACATCACTCACCTTGCCGAAATCGGTAGCCAACTTGATTTTCAACAAATAAGACAATCCGTCGTGCGAATCGGACATATCATCGACTGTTCCTACCATAATTCCTTCAGGGAATACGGTAGAGAAGCCGCTTGTCACCACCGTATCACCCAGATTAAACTCTGCATGACGAGGCAAATCTTTCAGATACGCATAACGGGAATCTCCATGCTCCCACTTCAGATAACCAAAGTAGTCACTTCCGACAATCTTGCAACTAATATTTGACTTGCTGTTCAATACCGAAATCACGAGTGAATACGAAGAGGAGGTTTCATAGACAATGCCCACTATTCCGTTTCCGTCCACCACTCCCATTTCGGGACGGATGCCGGAAGAAGAACCCTGATCGAGCGTTATATAATTATCCGCCTGATTCAGACTGTTCTTAATGACGTGTGCCTTGAACAACCGATAATCTGTCAGAGGTATCTCCCTGATGCTGTTTACAGTGGCCGAATCAACCTGATGCTCCCGCAACGCCTTTTCCAGATTAGTGATCTGCTGTTCGAGCGCCATATTACGATCCAGCAAGTCTGTGTTGACCGATTTGAGATGGAAATAAGAGCTTATTCCTCCCGAAACTTCATAAACTGCCCCCACAACGACATTGGCAGATGTAAAGAAAGTACTCTGCTGGTAGTTGTTGAACCGAAATAACAAAACAAAACTGGCTACCTCTAATACGATGAAGAGGAACCAGTAATTGTATTTCAAAAGGAAGTTTATTAAATTCCGCATGAATAATGATCCGTATTATTTATCTCATCAAGAAAGAGAAACGGTCTACATTCTTTAATGCCACACCCGTACCTTTGGCTACTGCGTGCAAAGGATCTTCAGCAATGTGGAAAGGTATGTTAATTTTATCTGTCAAACGCTTGTCCAGTCCGCGAAGCAATGCACCACCACCGGCAAGATAAATGCCGTTGTGTACAATATCCGCATACAGTTCGGGCGGCGTATTTTCCAATGCACTCAGGATGGCTGTTTCAACCTTGGAGATGGATTTCTCCAGACAGTGAGCCACTTCCTGATAACATACGGGCACTTCCATCGGAAGAGCTGTAATACGGTTCGGTCCATGAACGATGTAATCTTCCGGAGCGTCATCGCCAAGCTCGGTCAGTGCAGCACCTACGTTGATCTTAATACGTTCTGCCATACGTTCGCTGACTTTCACATTATGCTGACGGCTCATGTATTCCTGAATATCAGCAGTCAGATCATCACCGGCAATGCGGATAGAGTTATTGGAAACTATACCCCCCAATGAAATAACGGCAATCTCAGTAGAGCCACCACCTATATCAACAATCATGTTGCCTTCCGGCGCTTCTACATCAATACCGATGCCGATAGCTGCCGCCATCGGTTCGAATATCAAATAGACATCACGTCCACCGGCATGCTCGGCAGAGTCGCGCACCGCACGAAGCTCCACTTCCGTACTTCCTGAGGGAACCCCTATTACCATGCGAAGTGAAGGAGAGAACAGACGGTTACGATTGTTCACCATTTTGATAAGTCCGCGTATCATCTGCTCACAAGCATAGAAATCGGCAATTACACCGTCACGAAGCGGACGGATAGTGCGTATGTTTTCGTGGGTCTTTTCGTGCATCATCTTTGCCTTTTCACCCACAGCAATCATCTTGTCTGTACGACGGTCCAAAGCAACCACCGAGGGTTCGTCCACTACTATCTTACCATTTGTGGTAATGATAGTATTGGCAGTGCCAAGGTCCATCGCTATTTCTTGTGTAAAAGAGAATAATCCCATATTTCTTAAATGAAAAATTAGGAATGAAAAATTAAGATACTATGCAGAATACCAACGCAAGCAAGCGCAGCCAATTCTTCACTCTTAGTTCTTCATTCATCATTAATATTAGTGTTTAAAATGCCGGAACCCTGTTGTCACCATTGCGATGCCATGTTCATTGCAATAATCGAATGAAAGTTCGTCCTTGATGCTTCCACCCGGCTGAATTACGGCCTTAACACCTTCATTACCTGCAATCTCTACACAATCGGGGAAGGGGAAGAAAGCATCACTTGCCATTACAGCTCCATTCAAATCAAAGCCAAAGTTCTTAGCCTTTTCAATGGCCTGTTTCAAGGCATCCACACGACTTGTCTGCCCTACACCACTTGCCAACAACTGCTTATCTTTTGCCAATACAATAGCATTAGACTTGCTGTTCTTCACAATCTTATTTGCAAAAAGCATATCTTCGATTTCTTGCGCAGTCGGAGCTTTAGTCGTTACCGTCTTCAAGTCTTCAGGAGTCTCCACTTTCAAATCACGATCTTGTACCAGAACACCATTCAGCAAAGAACGGAACTGCTTCTTGGGGAGAGCCGCCTGCTTACGGACCAAAATAATGCGGTTCTTCTTCTGACCGAGGATTTCCAATGCATCCACATCATAATCAGGCGCAATGATAACTTCAAAGAATATCTTATTGATTTCTTCAGCTGCAACCTTATCAATCACAGCATTTGTGATAAGTACGCCACCGAATGCAGACACCGGGTCGCCGGCAAGCGCATCGTTCCAAGCTTCCAATACAGTAGGACGTGAAGCCAGACCACAAGCGTTATTGTGTTTCAGAATAGCAAATGTGGTATCCGTAAATTCGTCAATCAAATCAACGGCAGCGTTGATGTCGAGCAAATTATTGTAAGAAATTTCCTTGCCATGAATCTGGTCGAACATAGCATCAATATTACCATAGAAATAACCCTTCTGATGCGGATTTTCGCCATAACGCAAAGTCTTTTGGTTATTGGCGGACTGCCGGAAGGCAGAACCTGCTTCACCGTCAAAATAGTTAAAGATAGCCGAATCATAATGAGAAGATACAGCAAAAGCCTCTTTGGCAAACCAGCGACGCTCTTCGAGTGAAGTGGTAGCGCCATGTTCCATCAACATGTCGCGAAGCGGCTGGTATTGAGCCTGCGAAGCAACAATCACGACATCGTTATAATTCTTGGCGGCAGCACGAATCAGAGAGATGCCACCTATATCAATCTTCTCGATAATGGCAGGTTCTTCGGCACCGCTGGCAACAGTTGCCTCAAACGGATACAGGTCTACAATTACAAGGTCTATTTCAGGAATTTCATATTTTTCAATTTGTTGCATGTCCTGTTCCAATCCGCGGCGGCAAAGAATACCTCCAAATATCTTCGGATGCAAGGTCTTTACACGTCCACCCAAAATGGAAGGGTATGTAGTAAGGTCTTCCACTGCTTTACAGGGATAACCCAGAGACTCAATAAATTGACGTGTTCCACCGGTTGACAGGAACTCTACACCTTCTTCATGCAGTTTGGTTATGATTTCATCCAAACCTTCTTTATGGTAAACGGATACCAGAGCTGTTTTGATTCTTTTAGTTTCAGACATGGATTTGCGTATTAAAGTAATGCGTACATTTTACTATTTGATTTGCAAAGTTACGAATTTTGTTTATTCATACATACATTCATATACAATAAATTAGGTATAATTAAAAAAGGGGCTTATTATTAATTCCGGCACTCTTACGTAACCGTATAAAAAAGGCCCCGCTGAAAAGGCATAAACACCCTTTCAGCGGAGCCGATTTTTTTATAGAAAAAGCTCTATTACCAAATAGAAACCCGTTTTTCTACCGGCACAAACATCGGGTCATTTTCAGTAATATTGAAAGCCTCGTACCAAGCTCCTATTTGCGGCAGAGCACCGTTAACGCGCCATTTGCCCAATGAGTGCACATCACTCTTGGTACGGTTCAGGACCTCCTCCGGACGAATATTATTTCCCCATACGCCTGCATAAGCAAGGAAGAAGCGCTGCTCAGGGGTGAAACCATCCATTACCGGCAACGGATTAGCAGCCGTAGCCTTCTTGAATGCCTGATAGGAAACCTGCAAACCGCCATGGTCAGCAATATTCTCACCCAAAGTCATACGTCCATTGCCATATAATCCCGGAGCCACTTCAATGCTGTCGAACACATTCACCATAACCTGGGCACGTTCATCGAAACGCTTGGAATCCTCAGCAGTCCACCAGTCTTTCAGATTGCCTTCCTTGTCATACTGGCGTCCCTGGTCGTCAAATCCATGCGTCATTTCATGGCCGATTACCACACCGATAGCGCCGTAATTGAAGGCATCGTCCGCATTCATGTCAAAGAATGGATATTGCAGAATAGCGGCAGGAAAACAGATTTCATTCGTCGTCGGATTATAATAAGCATTTACCGTTTGCGGAGTCATCAGCCATTCATCTTTATCTACCGGCTTATCGGCTTTAGCTACCATTTCCGCATGGCTCCATTCGTTGGCACGCTCCATATTAGCCCAATATGAGTCGTCTTTAATCTCTAATGTAGAGTAATCTTTCCACTGATCGGGATAGCCTATCTTCACATGGAAAGTGGCCAGTTTCTCCAAAGCCTTTATTTTGGTAGAGTCACCCATCCAAGCGAGGTTTTTGATACGCTCACCCAAACTTTCCTGCAGATTCTTCACTAAATCCACCATACGTTCCTTAGCTGCAGCAGGGAAATATTTTTCTACATACATTTGACCTACCGCTTCACCTAAAGCAGAGCTAACAGTACCGACAGCCTTTTTCCAGCGGGGCTGCATCTCTTGCGTGCCACTCATCGTACGTTCATAGAAATCGAAATTCTGTTCGGCCATGGCATCATTCAAAGTACCTGCGGCAGCATCAATCAATTTCCATTGTAAATAGAGGCTCTGTTGTTCAATAGGCAAAGTATCCAGGATTTCAGCAGCAGCCTTCAAAGAAGCAGGCTGACCTATGATGATTTCTTTCACATCTCTCAAGTCCATTGCCGACAAATAAGCATCCCAATCGAAAGTCGGATAGTTCTTCTTCAACTCTTCCAAACTCATCTTATTGTAATTGGCGTGCGGATCGCGCAACTCCGTACGTGAACGGAATGCTTTGGCAAGGCGTGTTTCCACATCCATTACAACTTCCACACCTTTTTTGGCAGCCGCCTCATCAAAGCCAGCCAGTTGATACATTTTCTGTACGTGTGTGCGGAAAGCATCACGAATTTTAGCGGTAGCCGCATCATTTTCCAGATAATAGTCGCGTTCGCCCATACTTAAACCGGCCTGGTAGGACTGTACGGCATTCATACTACTATTCATTTCATCGGCACCTACATACAGAATATTATAAGCAACAATGCCTTTTTTCTGCATCTCACCCAACAATGCATAGAGTTCTTTCTTGTCCTTCAAAGCACCCAGCTGATCAAGTTCGGCCTTAATAGGAGCTACACCGTCCTTGTTCAGTTTCACGCTATCCATTACTATTTTGTATAAATCGCCTATTTTCTGCGCTACGCTCCCCGGCTCATGCTGAGTAGCGGCCAATTCTTCGATAAGCCCCTGAATCTGCTTACGGTTGTTTTCCGCAAGAATGGTGAAAGAACCATACTGTGAGTATTCGGCCGGAATCGGATTGTTCTTCATCCAACCGCCGCAGGCATATTGGTAAAAGTCAGTTCCGGGCAAAGCCGTTGTGTCAAGATTGGCAAGCTGAATACCGGCTGTCAGTTCAGCCTGTTTCTTGCCTGTGCTGCAAGCACCCGTCATTAAGCAGAATGCTGCAATAGGTAAAAAATGAAATACTTTCATACTTAGTATAAATAAATGTTATAAGATTATTTTCTTGCCTCCTCTAACTCACTGGAAGCGGCATCCCATTCTTCCATCACATTGTCCAATTGCGCTTTCAACTTTTGGTGCTGCTCATAAAGCGCCATGTCCGAAGCACCTTCCGGTGTAGCCATTTTGGCTTCAAGGATAGAGATAGCCGACTCTGTCTGTTCTATCTCTGCTTCACAATCCGCCACACGACGTTCCAGCTTTTTGAGTTTCTTATTGAGTTCCTTTTGTTCCCCATAAGAAAGTTTGGCGGCAGAAGTTTGGCTTGCCGTTGCTCCGGCGTTGCTGCCGGCTACCGTTTTTCCCACAGCAGGTGAAGATGACAATGAAGGAGATTTCTGCAAATCGTTCAGGTTCTCTATCTGCTTTTTCTGCAAGAAATCATAGATACCTCCAAGATGCTCTTTCACCAGTCCGCCACCGAACTCATATACTTTAGTCGCAAGACCATCCAAAAAGTCACGATCATGACTGACAATTATCACTGTACCGTCAAAATCCCGGATTGCTTCTTTCAAAACGTCCTTTGAACGCATATCAAGATGATTCGTAGGCTCATCAAGAATCAGGAAATTCACCGGTTCCAGCAGGAGCTTAATCATGGCAAGACGGGTGCGTTCTCCTCCGGAAAGCACTTTCACCTTCTTGTCCGAAGCCTCTCCGCCAAACATGAACGCTCCCAATATATCCCGTATCTTCAGCCGGATATCTCCCACTGCCACACGATCAATCGTATCGAAGACAGTCCGGTTTTCATCCAGCAATTGTGCCTGGTTCTGTGCAAAATAGCCGATTTGCACATTGTGCCCCAAAGTCAGCTTGCCGGTATAATCCGTAATCTCATCCATAATGCACTTCACAAGCGTGGACTTACCTTCACCGTTCTTACCAACGAAAGCGACCTTTTCGCCGCGGTTAATAGTAAGATTAACATCATGGAAGATAACATGGCTTCCATAGGCTTTGGCCACATCCTCACAAATAACAGGGTAACTCCCACTACGGCTACTGCAAACAAATTTCAACCGTAAAGAAGAATTATCTTCCTCATCCACCTCAATGCGTTCTATCTTTTCGAGCTGTTTGATGCGGCTCTGCACTTGCACAGCTTTAGTGGCTTTATAACGGAAACGCTCGATAAAATCTTCCGTATCCTGTATCTGTTTCTGCTGGTTTTCATAAGCACGAAGCTGCTGTTCGCGACGTTCCTTGCGGAGCACCACAAACTCATCATACTTCACTTTATAATCGTATATGCGTCCGCAGGTTATTTCGATGGTGCGGGTAGTGACATTGTTCAGAAAAGCCCGGTCGTGGCTGACAAGCACCACTGCATTGGCACGAGTGGAAAGAAAATTCTCCAGCCACTGGATGCTCTCTATATCAAGGTGGTTCGTTGGCTCGTCCAGCAACAGTACATCCGGACGGCGCAGCAATAACTTGGCAAGTTCGATACGCATACGCCAGCCTCCGGAAAATTCGCTCGTAGAACGGTCGAAGTCCTCACGACTGAATCCCAATCCCTGAAGGGTACGTTCTATTTCAGCACGATAGTTTGTCCCCCCCATCATCAGGAAACGTTCATTCTCATGAGTAAAACGATCAATCAGTTTCTGATACTCTTCGCTATCATAATCGGTACGTTCGGCAAGCTGTTGGTTCATTCGCTCGATGTCGGCCTGCATTTCAAAGATATGCTCAAAAGCCAACTCAGCTTCCTGCATAACGGTGCGTTCGTCACTGAGTACCATTACTTGGGGTAAATACCCGATAGTACATTCGCGTGGAACGGCAACAACTCCGGCGGTAGGCTGTTGCAAGCCTGCCAATATCTTGAGCATGGTAGATTTGCCCGCACCATTCTTGCCTACAAGGGCGATGCGGTCTTTCTTATTGATGACGTAAGAAACGTCTTCGAACAGAGCGGTAGCATTAAACTCCACCTTCAGTCCTTCTACGGATATCATAGTGTCAATGAATTTATCGTTTCAAGACTGCAAAGGTAGCGATTTTCAGCAGTATATAATAAGGAAAAGGATATAAATTGGGGCGTGCCTTTTTGTACCTTGCCTTGGTACGGCTTATATCTCACTATGGTACAGCTTGTACCTTGCCATGGTACAGACCGTACCTTAGTAAGGTACAAGCCGTACCAAACGGTGGAATTACTCGGTACATGCAAGTTTTTGGTTATCAAAGCAGTATACAAGAGAGGGGACTATCCCCTTACAGAGACAGTCCCCTCTTTATTTTTATCACCTACCGTCCGGCAATAACCGAGCAACAGGGAATAATCACACAGCTTTAGAAAAGTTTGGCAGGATATTCTCCGGCGTCTACCAATGCCTGAATCTTATCAACCACACTCTGACGGTCTTCCGGATAAGTGACGCCGAACCACTTGCTGGTAGTATCGAGCACCTCGCAAGTTGCCACACCATCATTAATCAGTTTATCCACCATCAACGGAATAAAGAACTCGCTCTTCAGATTTTCCATGTTCTTCGGATCGCTAAGGAACGTTTTGAAGAACTCCTCGCTGTAAGCAAAATAATCGGGAGTGAATCCCCAGAAGTTCATGCTCACCGGAGTAGTATCAGGAGTAGCAGTCCACTCGCCATTATCATCGATATACTTCACTTCACCGTCCATACGCTGAATCTTGGTGCGCTCTACAACAGAGGTCAGCAAGTTGTTCTCATCCGTACCGCAAAGCCCGCGTGACACAGTGCCGCTTTCGCTTAATGTGTTTCCGATGCGGAAACCGACCATTGAATATACATTCTTAGAACCCTCAGGAAGTGCAGACAGGAACTTTCCCATTACCTGAAAAGAATCACGCCCATAGAAGTCATCGCAATTGATAACGGCAAACGGTTCCTTTATCACATCCGCCCCCATCATTACAGCATGATTAGTACCCCAAGGTTTGGTACGGTCCGCCGGGCAGGTAAAGCCTTCGGGGAGCGCATCTAATCCCTGAAAAACCAACTCGCAAGGAATATGCCCTTCGTATTTAGAAATGATTTTATCTCGAAAATCCTGTTCAAAGTCTTTACGGATAACAAAAACGAGCTTACCGAATCCGGCATTAATAGCATCGTAAATTGAATAATCCATAATAGTTTCGCCATTTGGGCCCAGTCCGTCCAATTGCTTTAAGCCACCATAACGGCTACCCATACCGGCCGCTAATAAAAATAAAGTTGGTTTCATATCAGTTATTATTAAAAAAAGGTTAGTGTATCATGGTTGATAACAGGTGCAAAAGTAGTAAAATTTATATCAGTTGGGGGGTATTTTAGTCCATTCTTTACAAGAATCGTCCAAACCCCCACCTTATTAACCTATACTTTCACTCCCAGCTCACATTTTGAGCCGATACATCTTATCAGAACGGATAACCGATGGCAAAATGCAACGCCAAGCTGTCTTTGAACTTCGGAATATTGTAGTATCCCGACTTTCCCGTTTCGTACGGGTCGTGCAATCCCACTCCGCAATCCAGACGGAAAACCAAGAAATCCATATCATAACGCAAGCCAGCGCCGGTGCCCAAAGCTATCTGCTTGGCAAAATTCTTCAAAGAGAATTCGCCGTTAGGACGTGAATCATCTTTACGCATCAGCCACACATTGCCCGCATCCAAGAACACCGCTCCATGCAAATCGCCGATAATGCGGAAACGGTACTCCACATTAGCCTCCAGACGTATATCACCCACATGATTGATGAAAGAATATTTACTCTCTTTATCCGGCGCATATCCTCCCGGACCTATGTTGCGTGCAGAAAAAGCACGCACACTGTTAGCGCCCCCAATATAGAACTGTTCGGTATAAGGAGCCGCCAGCGCATTTCCGTAGGACCATATCACCCCACCGGCTATACGCGAAGCAATCAGCTGGTTCTTATCAATCTTGTAATGATAGCGGAACTCACTGTTTACCTTTAAGAACTGTGCAAAAGGAACGCCCATCAGTTTCTTGTCCTGCTCGCTGAAGGGCTTTCCGAAGATGCGGTAAATACACGAAGTAAGGTTACCGGCCGAACTTACGGTGGTCTGCCACCAGATAGGATTTCGTACGTGCGATAAAGGAGCGTTATCATACGTGTACATATATTCTATAACGGGAATAAACTGGTCGCGCAGACTGACATAAAGCGCCGGATTTTCCGCCTGCAACTCCTTAAAAGCCTCCGTAGGGTTACGAAGCACATTAAACGTCAGTTTGAACGGAGTGAAACTATGCTTGCTCGTACGCTTCGGCTGAAAATCATAAGTAGCGTTTCCTCCAAACGCCAGCAGTTTATAGTACTTGGCCCGATTCAACTGGTCGACATACAATTTAAACGTAGTAGTTGCCGGAAAGTCATACTCCTTATCACCAAAGCGAGGAAAAACCACACGCGGAAACATAAGAGAAGTAGACAATCCCATCTCATAGCTGTTCATTGCCGAAGAACGGTCTTTACCCGTCTGCCATTCATACGAACCATCCAGCTTAACATTCCACGCTTCGCCGCCGCCAAACACATTGTTCTTCGTTACAGTGAACGAAGCTCCCGGACCTGTTTGGTTATTACTTTTCATCTTCACATTGAAATCCAGCTCGGCATCATAAGGTTTGTCGAGAGCCGCATGAATATTCACATCCAGCGTATCACACACAAATGTCGTGTCGCGCGGAGTATACTGCATTTCAAGATAGCGGAAGATACCCACGTTATTCAAACGCTCCTGCACACGAGTCTGACGATACAAACTATACAGGTTCTGCATGGAACGCCTGCGGGAAATACCGGTACTGTCCTGTACCTGACGCTTCTGACGGTACGCTTGATAGTTCAGCCACCTGTAAACCATGTTGGGACGCACCCTCAGCTTGTCGTGATAATAAATACGCAACCCCTTATAATCCATACTGTCATTAGGAGCCTGCCCTTGCTTTCCATAAAGATAGAAGGCCCTTTTACCTACATAAAACGGCTTTTCGGCAACCGCAGGCATACCGGGAGCAGGCACCATGCGCATAGTGACATGTCCGCCAGGCACCAGAGTCGTATCTGCCTGATAGGTCAGATAGTCGGGACGGAAATAATAGCATCCCACATTGCGCAACAAGGTACTGATGCGGGTACGTTCTCCGTCAAGATCGGTCACATTAAACTGTTCGCCCGGACTGATGAGCGAACGGCGGCGGCTCATATTCATGATTTGCAAAGTCCGTTTACTGAAACCATGATAGTAAACCGTATCAATGAAATAGGGATTACGCATATCCACCGTATACTGTATCTTCGCCTTTAATGAGTCCTTAGGATTCAGGAATGTTTTATAGCTCACCGTACCGTTAAAGTAACCGTAATCCCGTAACAAATTGGCGGCTGCTTTCTGTCGGATATCAGGATTTACGGACGACATCAATACCGGTTTTGCGGCAAAGCGGTTGAATATCCATCTGCCAAAGCCTTTCTCATATTTCACAAATCCATTGTATATCCACAGTCCCATGGGGAAAGGTATACGAATACTGGAACTGCCCAGCAAAGAATTGTTGGGGGCAGTGGCAAGCGCAGCTTCAACCTCTTCCATCGCAATTTCACCTACCGGAGTGGTGCTGCGGTTTTCAACAATCATCGTTTTTTGTCCCGTATACAGGATTTCGCCTTCCGGCAGATGCTTGGTCGTGGAACATCCTGCCAAAAATAGGACACCTGCTATATATAATATCAGTCGTTTCATATCATTCTACAGTTTGTTTCTTCTTTTTCTTGAAGATGAAAAGTTCACCCAGGCGGTCCATCTTACGGCGAAGTACAAGGCCGACTCCTGTTTCCGTTATTTCTCCATCGAGTACACTCTCGTAGTTTTTGTCATAGAACACCCGGACATAACGCGTACCGGACGTATCCAACCTATACTCCAGTGAGATATTATCGATGAATGATTCCGCATCGTTCGTGGCATTGGCACCGGTCGTCACCTTACCTCCGATAACAATCTGTACGCGATCATTGAAGAGGCGTTGTGAATAGCGGAAACTATAATCGGTCTGTTTATCACCGGTTTCGGCCGCTGTACGGTCTTCCATACCCATGGTGAAACTTGCATTGATACTTTGAAAAGCAGAACCCGCCAATGAGTTAATCTGACTCTGGATAACACTGTTCAAGGCACTACCCATAGACAATCCGCCACCTTTGACACCACTATTCATATAAACGCCCGTTGCCAACATGGCAATGGCCTGCTTACTGCGTTCTTCAGCTCCCATAGCCTGCAATTCGTTTTCAACTGTGGCATCATCCGGAGCTGTTATATCGAAAATCAGTTCGGGAGCATCAAGCCTGTTCTTTATGGCTATGGACACGTCAAAGTTCACCACGCGTGACCCGCCGTCATCGCCGTCGGCAACCGAAGCACGCATACGTTCCGTCGCTTTCAGGTTCAGAGTAGGATTCATCGGATCACCGCGCCAGTCCACATAGCTTCCGTTATTAATCTGGAACTCTTTCAACGGAATGACCGGAAGCGAATACTTCATGATTCCCCCCGAAAGCGTATAACGTCCCGTAAGACTTATATCACCCTGCGGAGTATATTGCATATTCAGGTCTCCACCGCCCTCCAGTTCTATAAACTTACTGCGGTCAGGACTCAAATCGGCACGCAGACGTACCGCATTGTCAATGTGTACGGACATAATCATATCCATACCGCCCAAAGACATAGCAGGAACCTCATCGGCACTCACCGAAGCCGTATCCGCAAAGGAAGTAAAAGTAACCAGTCCTTCAAGACGGTCTTCCACCGTCAACGGTGAGTCTGTCAGCACATAGGTAACATCCGTATTTCCCAGCAGATTCATATTTCCACGCATGGTCAAAGCATCCAAAGGTCCTCGAACCGTAGCATTCAAGTCGACAAATACCTTACCGTAGATCAGGCTTTCGCGGGTACGCGGCGCATCCAGCAATGTATAATTCTCTGCCAGCAACTTCAGGTTTGCCGTAGGACGTTCCAAGTTGCGGAAGTCCACCTTACCGTCAATGGTAAACGGATTCTTACTGGTAGTGTAGATAGCAAACTTATCAAATATCAGTTGGTTGTCCTTAACCTGTACAGGACGGTCGTCAAACCAATAACGCGCCCCCGCCTGACGAGCATATACCGACACACTGTCCAACGTAACATCCCCGTCCATCTTAGGTTTCTCCAACGGTCCGTAGATATGCACTCCACCGTCAATGTCACCGGTGAAAGACACCATCTGATCCGGAATAAAGGCATTGGCTATCTTCATAGGGAAGTGTTCAAAAGTAGTAGTTACCTCCAGTGTGTCTCTACCATTCTTTTGCGTCAGCATACCGTCCGCCACCAACACCTCCTGATTGTCATAACTGAAATAAGTATTTAAATAATGTGTAACCCCCTTGTCTCCCGGAAGCCACGTAGCACCCATACCGACGTCTCCTACATGCTGGCGTTCGTACGTCAATTCATCAATGTTGGCTTCGGCAGAAACCTGCAAAGAAGTAGGCGTCTGTATGTACTGCGCTTCGGCAGAGAACAAGCCGGTCAGCCGGGGCATATAAGGAAGCACCTCACTCAACTCACCCAACTGCAGGCGGCTGAGTTCCACATTCATATTCTGTAATGAGACACTATCATTCCTGTCCGATTGCATACGGAAGCCCAAACCGTTGTCGCTATCCATATCGATATTGGCGTAGACACGCATATTCTTATGTAGATAGACCCAGTTGCTATTATCCACAAAATGGAACTTACGGTACGCAATAACAGGTTCGGCAGGCGTCAGGTTAAGCAACACTCCATTGCCTTTGCCCTGTCCCTCCGTCAACGGACGGGCATTCACGCCAAACAGCACTCCGGTCTGCCCCTCTCCGTCCACATAATTCACAGTCAGTTCGGCATCCTCACTCCGGATCTCTCCCGTCAACGTACTGCGGAATACAAACTGCGGATTCTTCGGTCCGTTGATCACACCGCTTTGCAACATCATCCGGGAAGTATCCTGCTTCACTGTAAAGAAGATTGTATCGAGTTGCAACGAGTCCACCCGTAATCCATGAACAGCCGTCCGCCCATTGATGCCCCGCGTCGGTGTAGAGCCGAAACGAAGGATGAAGTCATTGAATGTTATATCTTTTGTCTTCAAGAAGTAGCTGACAGGATTGGCCTGTCCTGCCGTCAGCTGCATGCCAGCCGAAGGAAGCACCCGCCGCAAAGCCGCATGATCCAGCCTGCTATCCTCTATCTGCTTCGTAAGGATGGCAACAAACTCATCCGACTGCTCCAGCAACTCCTTCAAAGTGCTGCGGGCCCGGAACTGAAGGTTCATATCGCCGGCATCCATTTGCAACTTAATGGAGTCGTGGCGTGCCTCCGCACCCAGACTAAACGCAAACGGATGCTCCAAAGGTTTGGGAGCAACTCCCAGTTTGTATAAATCCAGCTCTTCTACATTCACATTCAACTTACCGTCCATATATTTACGGTCAAGCCGCATATCAGCCTCGGTCTGCATTTTCAACAATGCATTATCACTCGTCAGATGCACAGACGCTACCGACGACTTTAAGCCCGCATCCAAATCTACGCCCGAAATATTCCAGCGGGCATATTGCAATTCATCCAGCTTGGCTTCTACGCGGGCGATGGTTTTATGTGAAGCCACATCCACTCCCTGCCCTTTAGCGGTAACGCGGGCTGTAAGCGTATAGATAGAATCCTTGGGCAAAAAATGATGAAGTTGCAAAGCATCTATGGCAAGATCGGCGTGGTAGACCTCTGTGTTCAAGTTGTAGGCAGCATCCAAACCCAGACTACCCTCTCCTTCTTTGATTTTCAGGATTGCATTGCATTGCGGTCCGTCGAGACCGAGACGTGCCACAAGATTCATACTGTCGGGCACAATGATAGAGCCGTCGGGAGTTACTCCGGTGAGTCCGGTAAGGAAATTGAGGTCCTGCGTCTGCATTTCAAAGTCAAGTCCCCCGTTGCGTGTCAAGCTGTCCGTAAGGTTCCACAACTCACCGCCTCCACTCAAAAAGAAGGCACCGGGCAATTCAGCCGTAAAGCGGGAGATCTGCATCTGCTTCAAATTACCCTCCGTACCGGCATGGATCACCAACGGTCGGAAAGGATAAGCTTCCTTAAAAGTTTCGGGTAACCCGCCGGCAAAAAGCAGCACATCCTGCTTACCGATATTGGCATTGAAGCGGGCCGACAGATGTCCGGTAGTAGGAATATCTACCAGTTTCCAATAGGTCTGCGCCGTCAGGTCCATATCGCTGTGCGGGGTTTTGAGTTGCAGATAAGGGATACGGATAAGGGTTGAATCGGCAAACAGGCGCCCGGTCAACGAAGTCACAGTCAGTCCGGAACGGTCGTACATGGAGAACTCACGAATAATTGCGTTCATGTCACGACCGCAAGCCATCACCGAATCAATGCCGATACGAATATCGCGCAATGCGATATGCGAAGCGTCGAAACCCTCAACGGGAGCAGCCATGCCCGAATCATAATTCACAGCGGATTCCGTAAGCGTAAACCGCCGCCAACCATAGAACTGGCGTTTGAGGTCGACATTCGCATCCTCGATGCTTGCATCTCCGATATTGGCTCCCAACGCCATAGAGTCGAGTGGCATCTGCAAATCTACCGAAACATTTTTCAGCTTCAGGTTATGCAGCGCTATCCGCCAGTTGACAGCGGTCTCAGTAGAGTCTTTCGGAGTCTCGGTAGTATCGGCAAGCATTACCTGCATATGGGTATTGCTCAATTCCACATTGTTCAGTATGGCATCCTCTTTTTTCAGGTCGATGCCATGGCTTTCAAGGAAGAACCGCCCGAGTGTCCCTTTGATGTGCATTCCTTCCAGCAGATTGGAAGAATTTACGGCAACCTGTTGCAAGGTTATGTCGTTCACCTCTACCCTGCCTTGCAATAAAGGCCATGCCTGTACGCTGACATTCAGGCTTCCGAGGTTCAGCAAAGTATCGGGATGTTGGACATCAGCGGCATCCGCCTCTGACTGCACCACCTGTACGCCACGCACAAGCAGGTTCAAAGGAAAACGAAGGTCTATTCGTTCTACGGAGATATTCATGCCCGTAGCGTCCGATGCGATTGCCGTAGCCTGCTTCCGTATAAAATTCTGTACCGGAGGCACATACAGCAATATCATCAATATTACAAATAGGACAATAGGGGTGAGCAACACCCAAAGTGCCCCCTTTAACCATTTTCTTCTCATTGGAACGTCAAACTGTCATGTATTAAAAGTTGTACAAAGTAAACAATTAATTTTGAGATAAGGTTCCTAAAAAGTGAAAATACTGTGCTATATCGGTGTTTATGGCCGTCAACCCAAATCGGTCCGGGTCTGTGAGCGAAGAATATCCTCAATGAGGGCAAGCGAACGGAGGGCACGTTGTTCCTGTTCCTCTGTGAAGGAAGCCCCTCGCAGGCTTTCCAATATTTTGAGTTCCCCTACCAGTTCCGTAGCCCCAATCAACGTGAAGAGTGGAATCATCTTATGCGAAACGGCAGCCACCTCATCCATATCTGCCATGTCCACAGCCTTCTGCAAACGTCCGGCATTGAGACGGGTCTCGGAGATGAAACTCTTGAGAATGGAGTCGGCAGCATCCGAGTCGTCACCGGAGAAAGCGGTAAGCGCCGAGAAGTTATAAGGGCAACCCGGAGCAGAAGTTCCGGATGTATGTTCCGCCGGATGCTCCGCGGCAGATTCAGACACTCGTTCATCTTGCGAGGCAGGCATCTGCCCGATGCCCTCCATGTCCAGTTCGCGAAAAAGTTCCGCCACCGTAAACGGCTTATGCAGGCAACCGGCAAAGCCATACGCCTTAAACTCCTCCGGTTTCATGTCGCTACGGGCAGTGACCGCTATTACAGGAATGGTTTGCGCTTGGGGGAGATTCGATGCACGCAACAGTTTCAGCAGGTCGAAGCCACTTATCGCCGGCATCTGTACATCGGTGAGCAGTACGTCAAAAGTCCCGGAGCGTAAAGCATCCAGCAACTCATCCGGCTGCATGCACGACACAGAGGTGATGCCGCTATGTTGAAGCATGGCCGCGGTAAGTGTAAGTTGGATACTATCATCATCAATAAGCAATACCCGAAGCGAAGGCGAAGAAGGGACGGGAAGCGGTTCCTCCTCCTTTTCCTGCATTTCCTCACCGGTGCGCTCCGGCATCCGTACGGGGAACAGAGGCACGCGCAATGTGAACGTACTTCCTTTGCCCGGCACGCTGTCCACATCGATTGTCCCCTCAAGCAATTGCACAAGCATACGTACAATGGAGAGTCCAAGGCCGAACCCCTCCTTGCCCTGTGCACCGGGCAGGCGGGTAAACTCCTGAAAAATCCGTTCCCTGTCGGCAGGCCCCATGCCCTTGCCCGTATCGGCAACGGCAACAACCAGCCTACGGTTCTCATAACACGCCGTCATCGTCACACAGCCCTTGTCAGTGAACTTCACTGCATTGGAGAGCAGGTTATTGATTATCTGGCGAAGGCGAAGCGGGTCGCTGATATAAGTACCCTCCAGTTCGGGAGCAATGTTGCAATGCAGTTCCAGTCCCTTGGCAGAGGTCAGCGGTTCAAAGCTGACATGAATCTCTTCCAACAGTCGGGCCGGATGGAAAGTCACCCGGTTTATTTCCGCTTTATGGAGATCAAGTCGATGAAAATCGAGCAGGTCGACCACCAGTTTCAGCAGATGTTCCGAGGAAGTTTTCATGTTATCCAGATAGAAACGCTGCCGTTCGTCCACCGTCAGCCGGGAAAGCAGATCGGCATATCCCATAATGGAACCGAGTGGCGCTTTAAAGTCGTGGGTAATGGCAAGCATCATCTTCTCCCGCATGGCCAGCAAATCTTCGGCGCGCTTGCGGGCTTCTTCCAGCTCGCGACGGTAACGGTTGCTGCGCGCAATGTCACGCCCTATAATTATCAGGAAAAAGACGGACAGCAACACTGCCCCCACTGCAATGCTGCTGATTATCTTAACGGAATGGCCGCGCACAGACTGCCGGTAGTCCGCCTCTTCGCGGGCACGTTGCAAGGTTTCCTGCTCATATCCTTTCAGCAAACTGTCTATACGGGCGGTCAGCATCTTGTCCATGCGTTGCAAAGTGAGCCTGCGGCGTCGCACAATCGAGTCGCTCACCTTCTTCTGTTGCGCCACAGCACGCAGTTTTTCCTGAAGGGAGTCTACCGGATTGTAGACATCGATCACTGTATCCGTAGCGTATTCAAGGGAAGTCTTCACCTGAATGGCGGTATCTTTTTTGGGCGGTACAAACACTTCGCCCAAACGGCGGAAGAAACCTTTCTTCTTGGGTTTGGTAACCACTGTGTCGCGATGCGTGATGATACGGCGTTGTACGCGCCGGTTGGTGACCACCGAGTCCTGCCGGGTGGCTATGATATTCTCTATCGCACTGGTAGACACCATGCTTTCACTGGTCTCGCTCAGCACACGCAGCATATAAATGGTATTCTCATCTTTCTCCCGGAGCAACGTAATCAGGCTGTCCGTCCAGTGCACATCCTGATTTTCGGAATGCATGAGATTCTCCATTTCCCGGTGCACAAAGAACAGGGAAAAGAACAACACTCCCAGCAGCAGAGTGTATC